>Ga0116192_1000464_pt1 | contig 31026 bp, 30 predicted proteins | sample AD_UKC113_MetaG_FD_89876 | JGI IMG/M metagenome (GOLD analysis project Ga0116192, IMG submission 89876) | Active sludge microbial communities of municipal wastewater-treating anaerobic digesters from Hong Kong - AD_UKC113_MetaG | ecosystem: Engineered > Bioreactor > Anaerobic > Digestate...
CAAGGCCCTGGCAGCCGGCCCCCGAGTGGTCGCCCTGGGGGAAATCGGCCTGGATTTTTACCGGGATCGACAACCTCGATCGAGTCAAACCCGATGCCTGCGCCAACAATTGGAACTGGCCGTCGAGCTGAAGTCCCCCGTGATTTTTCACATCCGGGACGCCTACGAGGAATTCCTTCGAGTGATCGGCGATTACCCGTCCCTTCGGGGAAACGGCGTAATGCACTGCTTTTCCGGCACTTGGGACATCGCCGGGAAGTGTCTCGACCTGGGCTTCTACCTGTCCGTCCCGGGAACCGTCACCTTTTCCAAGGCCGAAACCCAGCAGCAAGTCGCCCGAAACATCCCCTTGGACCGCCTCCTGGTCGAGACGGACGCACCCTACTTGACGCCGGTTCCCTACCGCGGAAAGGTGAACGAGCCCGCCTATGTTCGCTACACCGCCCAGAAGATCGCGGAGCTTCGAAACTCGACCCTCGAAGAGATCGCTCATGAAACCACCGCCAATGCCCGGAGAGTCTTCTCCATTCAATAGCCGGACCCTTCCGTCGGCGGATGTCGAACCGCCGGGCAGAGATGCGCAGGGGGTCGGGGTCTACAGGACCCTCGAACCTTTGGTCCTGGCTTCCTCCTCCCCCCGAAGAAGGCAACTGCTCGAGTCCGTGGGACTTCGGTTCGAAGTGAAGCCCAGTCATTGCGACGAGCCGTGGGTGCCCGGGCAGGAGCCGGAGAGCCAGGTCCGGACCTGGGCTTCCCGGAAGGCCGCAGAGGTCTCCCGGCTGAATCCCGCGTCCTGGGTGTTGGGGGCGGACACTATTGTCGTCCTGGAAGGCGTTGTCTTTGGAAAACCCGGGGACTCCCGGGAAGCCGCCGACACGCTGAGAAAGCTCAGCAATCGAGGGCATCGCGTGATCAGCGCCGTTTGCCTCCTCCATGAGGGCTACGGGCAGGCCCATATCCGGTCCGTTGAGACCGAGGTTTGGTTTAAGCGCCTGGAGGAAGAGGAAATACGGGCGTACGTAAGGACCGGGGAACCCATGGATAAGGCCGGGGCCTATGGTATTCAGGGGGTGGGGGCCTTCCTGGTGCGGGCCGTTCGGGGTTCCTACACCAACGTTGTGGGGCTGCCCCTGTGCGAAACTCTGGAACTGCTGGCACAACAAAAGGTCATCGTCCCGGCCGCCTGACCGATCTCCCATCTTGTTCTCTTCCCGCACCACAGGCGGGCGGTGACCCGCCGATCGGACCGGAATGTGCCGAGGGAACGTCCCACCCGGTTTCCCGCGGAAGCACCGGTCCCCTGAACACGGATTCGGATCTGTGGAGGAGTTGTTTCATGGACCCCTTGTTCCGGAATGTTTCAGCCATCCAAGAACGGGTTCGAGCCGCCTGTGCCAGGGTCCGTCGCTCCCCGGATTCCGTGCGGATCATCGGGGTCACCAAGACGGTATCGGCGGAGCGGATCCGAGAGGGCGTCAAGGCCGGGATTCTGTCCCTGGGAGAGAATTACGTCCAGGAGCTGCGCAGAAAAGCGGAAGCCCTGGAAGGCCTGGACATTACGTGGCACTTCATCGGGCACCTCCAGTCCAACAAGGCAAAAACCGCTGTCCAATGGTGTCGGTGGATTCACACGGTGGATCGGGAGTCCCTGGCTCGGGAACTGGACCGACAGGCGCAGAAGACATCGAGAAAGATCCTCGTTCTTCTGCAGGTAAAGATCGGGGATGAGGAAAGCAAGAGCGGGATTCCGGCGGAAAGATTGCCGGAGCTCTTCAGTGCCGTCGAAGCCCTGGACGGATTGCAGGTCAGGGGCCTCATGGCTCTGCCCCCCTACGAAGAGGACCCCGAACGGACCCGCCCCTATTTCCGGACCTTGCACAGACTGCTTGGGCACCTTCGACGGCAGGCCCGGGCCCCGGAAGATCTCACCGAGCTGTCCATGGGCATGAGCCATGATTTCGAAGTGGCCGTCGAGGAAGGCGCCACCATGATTCGAATCGGGACCGCCCTGTTCGGATCGAGGTCTACGAGCGCCTAGACCGCCTCTGGCGCTGTACTTCGGCCATGGCGACGGCACCGGCAGCAGCGGCGTTGAGGGAGTCGAGTCTTCCGGAACCGGGGATTCGGGCACACAGGTCGCAGTGGTGCCTGACCAGGGGGCGAATCCCTTTTTCCTCGTTGCCCACCACCAACCCCACGGGCACGGTCAGGTCGATGTCGTACAACGTCTCTTCTCCCGCGGCATCCAGTCCCACGATCCAATAGCCGGCTTCCTTCAGCAGAACCAGGGCCCGGACAAGATTGGTCACCCGGGCAATGGGAACGCACGCGGCGGCTCCCGCCGCCACCTTAATCACCGCACCGGTGACCCGGACAGACCGGTTCTTGGGAAGAATCACCCCCCCGACTCCCAGGAACGCGGCACTTCGGAGCAAAGCGCCCAAGTTCTGGGGATCCTGGATGCTGTCCAAAATGAGGAGAAATCCCGGAGTCTCCTGGGCCGGTTTCAGCAGCGTTTCCAGGGACAAATACGGGTACTCTTCCGTCTGCAGGGCGATTCCCTGGTGGTGGGAATGGCCGACGATTTCGTCCAGGTTGTGTTTGTCGACCCTGTGAAGGGGAATCCCTCGGGATTCCGCCAGGGCGGCGACTTCCCGGACCCGGGGGTCCTCCCTGGCAACCATCAGTTCATAGACGAAGGCACCCCGGGATTCGAGGACCTCACGGACGGGATGGATCCCTGAGATCCACATCCCTTCTCCCTGGGGGGACCCCTGCGTTTTTCTACTCTGTTTCTTCCGTTTGAAAGGGGAAGTCATCGGGGGACGTTTCCTCGGGAAGGCGAACCGCCGGGCGCAGCTTCGGCACCGGGGGCACTTCGAGCCCTCATTGGCCCTGAAGGAATTCCCGGACCCGGGGCGCCATGGGGCGACGCCTGCACCGGCATGCCCGGATGACCGCCGTGAAATCGCGCACGGCTTCCTCCAAGTCGTCGTTCACGATGACGAACTCGTACCAGGGAGCTTCCCGGATCTCACGGCTCGCGGCGGCAAGGCGCTTGAGAAGACGCTCGGGGGACTCGGTTCCGCGCTTTTCCAGCCGCTCCCTGAGCGCCTCCATGGACGGGGGCAGGATGAACAGCGTGTGGGCATCCGGATAACTGCTCAGGACCTTTCCGGCTCCCTGGACGTCAATGTCCAGGAGGACGTCCTTGCCCGAGGCCAGCCACGTCTCCACGAGGGCCCCGTGGCTGCCGTAGAGCTCCCCGTGGACCTCGGCCCACTCAAGAAACCGACCCTCCTGGATCCCCCTGAGGAAATCATCCCGGGTCAAGAAGTGATAGTCGATTCCCGAGACTTCTCCCGGGCGGGGCTTTCGAGTCGTGCAGGACACCGAGTACTGGAGGCCGGGCCATTGGGGAAGAATTCGTTTGATGAGGGTGGTTTTTCCCACCCCCGAAGGGGCGGAAACGATGAACAACAATCCTCGAACCGATCCGTTTTGGTAGGGTCGCATCACGCCTCACTTGATTAGATTGGCGTCTTTGGGGTGAGACTCCGACGTGAGTCTCTGGGCAATGGTCTCGGCCTGTACTCCCGACAGAATGATGTGATCGCTGTCGGTGATGATGATGGCCCGGGTTCGCCTGCCCATGGTGGCATCGATCAGCTTATTGGCCTGCTTGGCATCTTCCTTCAGTCGTTTCATGGGAGCCGAAGCCGGAGAGACGATGGCAACCACGCGGTTCGCGATGACGGTGTTTCCGAATCCGATGTTGAGCAGCTTTATTTCCATGGAATCCCTCACTGATTGAACGTCTTCGGGGAGTGGACTCAGGACGCTGAGGCCACAGAGTCTGCGAACGCTGTTGGGTCATTCGATGTTTTGGACCTGCTCCCGCAGTTTGCCGATTTCGCTCTTCATCCGCACCACCGCCTGGACCGTCGCCAGGTCACCGGTCTTGCATCCGATGGTGTTGGCCTCCCGGTGCAGCTCCTGGGTAAGAAAATCGAGCCGCCTCCCATCGACGGGGTCCTGCCCCCTTAGCATGACCCGCATCTGGTGGATGTGGCTCTTTAGACGCACGATTTCTTCGTTGATGTCGGACCGTTCGGCCAGGCAGGCGACTTCCTGGAGGACGCGGGACTCATCGGACAGGGGGGTCGACCCCAAAAGATCCGTCATTCTGCGAAGGAGCCTTTCCTGGAATTCCCGGAGCACCGGCTCCTTTCTGACCTCGATGGTCCCAATCTGCTCTTCGAGGGCGTCAAGGCGCGCCAGGCAGTCGCGCCCCAGCGCTTCTCCTTCCCGGGTCCGCATGAGCCGGACCTGGTCCAGGGATTGCGCCATCACGTCCCGAAGAAGGCGGCTCACCGCCTCCGGGTCATAGACGGTTTCCATGGTTTCGTAGAGATGAGGGATCTGGAGGAGGTCCCGCAGAGTGGGCCTGTCGGCCCCGGGCAATACCGACTGGAGATCATGCAGTTGCCGCCAGTAGTACAGGGCGAGTTCCTTGCTCAGTCGGGGAGCCTTCCTTTCCGGGGCCGTGGGTTCGATCTGCACCACCACCTCCACCCGCCCCCGGCGAAAAGCCTCGCTCACCTGCTTTCGAAGCTCTTCCTCGAATTCCAGGTACGCCTTGGGCAGACGCAACACAATGTCCAGGGAGCGGCTGTTCAAGCTTCGGATCTCGATGGCCGCCGAATAGCCCGCTTCCTCTCTCTGCATTCGTCCGAACGCCGTCATGCTGGAAATCAAGCATCTCCTCCCTGAGAATCTCCCGGCACCTTCTCCTTTCGCTGGAAAATGAGTTTCCTGCGAAGGGCTCCCAGATAGTGAAGCAGGTTCGCTTCCCGATAATCGGGATAGGTCCACGGCAGGGCCCGGAACCCTCCTTTTTGGTAAATGAGGGTGAGGTCCGCGTAGATTCCGTCCCGCAAGTAGACCCGATGGGTGTAGTTCTTGCCCGTGGCCAAAACCACTCGTTCTTCGCTGAGAAACCCCGGATCGATGTTGATCCGGCGTTTGGCGTCCGAGGACAATCGAGTCTCGATCAGGTTGGTCTGATGCTTGATCCGCGGCAGGGCGTCCGCCGCCGCAAGATCCTGAAAGCTGACGACCTGGCGAAGAATGCCTTCCCCCATTTCCCGGTCGTAGTAGGAGGTATACGAAAAGGGTTCCGCACGGGTCGCGAAATCGAGGGGGCCGTAAAGGGCCGTGAGCTGCGCCAATGCCTCCCGTCGGATTTCGAAGTCCCGGAAGAGGAGTCCCACAATGAGCTTGGCCGGTGGAGGCTCTCTGGGAATACTCACGGCACACCCCGCCCCTGAGGGTCACGAAAGGTCGGCAACCAACCGGGCACAAGCCCGGAAACGGTTGACCCCAAGACAGCGCACCCGGGAGAGGAACCTCTCCGCGCAGGGGTTGTCAGGGGATTGCCCCCTCGGATCTGTCTCCGTCTCGATATGGGGCCCACGGTCCCTTGATCCGGCGGCGCGATTTCATGATTCCAGGGGTTTGGCTTCCTCAATGAGCATGATCGGGATCCCGTCTCGTATCTCATAGAGCAGCTCACATTGGCGGCAGATCAACCCGTCCCGGCTTTCATTGAGAGTGATGGACCCCTTGCATTTGGGACAGGCGAGGATGTCCAGGAGTTCTTTTTGAATCGTCATTCATTACCCCGTCACAAGCGTTGGATTCAACGGTTCAGCACCTTGACCTTGCTCCCCAGCTCGTCGTCTTTTTCTTCCTCTTTTTCCATGTCCAAGAGCCGTGCGTAGGTCTCGACGGTGGAGCGCAGCTTCGTTTCCAGGAGGACCCGCTGCCGTCGCAGTTCGGCTATGTCTTCGTGGAGTTGACCCAGGCGTTGGTGCGCGTCCTGGAGGATCCTTTCCGCCTTGAGCTCCGCCTCGGCTATGAGGACCTTGGCCTCCTTCTCCGCGTTGGCCTTCATCTGTTCCGCCGTCTTGTGGGCGTTCATCAGGACGTTGCGGATGGTTTTCTCCCGGTCCTTGTATTCCTGGAGCTCCTTTTCCAGCCTCTGCACATCCTTCTTCAGGCCGGAGTTTTCCCCCAGAAGACGCTGGATCTCTTGAGCGATCTCATCGAGGAATCGCTGCACTTCCTGGGGGTCCAGCCCCTTCCAGCGTGTACGGAACTGCTTGTGTTGTATATCCGCAGAAGTCCATTCCATCTCTTTCCACCCTCAATGGATTACATGCTCAGGCGGACGGCGAGCCCTCCCAGCGACGCGACCAGGAAATTATCGAGGAAAATCAGGATGAGAATCACCACCATCGGGGTAAAGTCGATCCCTCCGAAGAAAAGGGGGACTCGCTTCCGAATGGCGTACAATACCGGTTCCGTGGCGTTATAGAGAAAACGGACGATGGGATTGTACGGGTCCGGATTCACCCAGGAGAGAATCGCCCGAGCGATGATGATCCACATGTAAATGTTCAGTGCCAGGCCCAAGATTTTTGCCAGCGCAAACAGTAAATTCGCCAAAATGAACATACCTCACCTTTCAGAGAATCCCCTATCCCACAACAACCATCTCCACTGCTTTCAGGCAGAACTACTGTTTTTCTGCTCACCTGTCAACTTGAAGTCCCCCGCCGCAGGCTTTTCGTTCATCCGCGCAAGAATTTCGACTTTCTTGGTTTTTTCCGGTTCCGGCTCCATCTTCGATGAAATCGAGAAGATCTCACTCCCAGGGAACGTTCGCCACTCAAACCCGGCGGGTCCCCGGGGGAGGTTTCTCTTGTGGTCCCTCTTCCATGGTGATAGACTTTCACCGTTGCTTTTTTGGGACTCATACCCCTGAAAGATCCATGATTTTACAAGATGATTCGTTGTTTCCAGTGTCGATTCTTCGCCGTCACGTGGGTCAAGGAAACTCCCTACGAATGCAAAGCGTGGGGAATCCGTTGCCGCCAACACCCCTGCGTGGTGGTCCATTCGTCCTCCGGCCTGGAGTGCCGGCTGTTTGAACCCAAAGAACCGGGAGCAGGCAGAAGGCCAAGGAATCCCCCACGGAGATAAAACCAACAGCAGGAAAGCGAACCTTGTGGCTGTATCCCAAACCAAACAGCTGGAGTTTTTCGAGCGGCTTTCGGAGCATATCCTGGAGACGCTGAAGAAGCTCTCCGCCGAGCGTCAGCCCTTGACGATCCAATCCCTCCACAAGGCCTTAACGGAACGTGCGGAACTGGTGGATATGATCGGCTCCCTTCCCTCATCCGAGGATTTCGGCCTACCGGGCGGCCCCCCCCAGGCGGATCCTCCCGAAGGCAAAGATCTTCACGCCAGGATCGGCCTGCTGCAAGAGCAACGGGACCAGGCCGTCCGGCAGGTCGACGACCTGGAACGCCGGGCCGGGAGATTGGCCGATTTCCTCAGGCGCACCGTCGTGACCCTCGCCGGACTGGTCAGACCCGGGGAAAACGCCTCCATGAAGAAATCCCTGGAGGAGCTCAAAAGACTTTCGCTTGCGGGGGCCGAGATCGAAGAATTGGAAGCCGGCCTCGGGACCCTCAAACAGTCGGTGATTCAGGAACCCCACCTCTCGGAACGGCCCCGGTCGGGGGATGGCGGTCTCTGGGGTCGATGGATGAAGCGCCGGGACCCCTCGGCAAAACCAGTGGAGATTTCCCGGGAGGTTCATTTCAAGGACCTGCAGGACTACTACCGGGAAGTGCTGCGTCAACTGGGCGAGGAGCTGGGGGATTCATCCCTCGAGCGGCTGGCGGAAATCCGACAGAAGGTGAACGAAGCCGAAAGTTTCGACCATCTGGTGGGTCTCCTCGCCGATCTCACGTCCCTGATTCAGACCTACACGGGGCTGATACGGGAAGAGCGGAAACAGGCCGCCGCCTTCATCCGGGACATTGGAAGCTCTCTTCTCCAGATGGAGGCACGGTTCCTGTCCTCCTGTTCCCATACGTCCGAGGCTCACCAGGCCAACCGCAGGTTCGATCTCGTCCTCGAAACCCAGATGAACGAAATCCACAACTCGGCCCAGCTCAGTAAGTCCCTGTCGGAGTTCAGGGAGGTGGTGGTCAACAAGCTGACCACAATCCGAACCGCCATGGAACACAAGCAGAGGGATGACGACATCCGCATGGAAAAGGCCAAGAGGGAAATGGAGGAGTTGAACAAGACGCTCCGGGCGATGAAGGCGGAGATCGACCAAATCCAGGAAAAAACCAAGTCCCTGGAGCAGGAGACCCTCACGGACCCGCTGACGGGAGCCCACAATCAGCGGGCCTACAAGCAGCGCTTAAGCGAGGAGTTGAGTCGCTACCATCGGTACCGGCAGGTGTTTTCCATGCTGCTCTTCGATATCGATCACTTCAAGCGAGTGAACGACGAATACGGGCATCGTGCGGGCGACCGTTGCCTCAAGGAAGTGATCAAGAGAATCCGGCCGATCCTCCGGGACACGGATTTTCTGGCCCGATACGGGGGGGAGGAATTCGTGATCCTGTTGCCGGGAATCGATCGGGAAGCCGCCTGCGCGGTCGCCGAAAGGCTCTGCAAGATGGTGCAAAACACCCGGTTCGTGTATCAGGGGATGGAAATCCGAATCACCATCAGTGTCGGGGTAACCCAGGCGACCCCCTCGGACCACACCGAGGAAGCCGTTTTCAATCGGGCGGATCGGGCCGTGTATGAGGCAAAGAACGCCGGCAGAAACCGCGTGGTGGCTCTTTAGACGGGAGTTTTTATTCGAGATTCCCCTCACCGAGTTTTGAAAGGTTGGTCATGTTCCGAAAAAGAAATCTGATTGCCTTCCTGACGTTTTTTCTCTCCTTGACCCTGGCGCTGCCGGCCGGAACCGGGGCCGTGGAGCGAGCCCGCTCCAAGAGGTCCCCGGGAACGGCTCACCCGGGCAAGCCCGCCGGAGACCCCGCCGCAGGACAGATCAATACCCGGTCCGCCGTTCTCGTGGAGGTCTCCACCGGGGCAACCCTCTTGGAACAGGAACCCGACCTCATCATCGAACCCGCATCCTTTACCAAGGTTTTGACCCTCTACCTGGTGTTCGAAGCCATTCACCAGGGGCTGGTGAAGATGTCCGACGAGATTTACGTCAGTGAAACGGCCTGGCGTACGGGGGGGTCCAAAATGTTCGTGGGTGTGGGGTCCAGAATTCCCCTCGAGGAACTCATCAAGGGAATCACCGTCGTGTCGGGAAACGATGCATGTGTGGCCGTGGCCGAGCATCTTTACGGGAGCGTGGAGGGCTTCGTACACGCCATGAATCGGAAGGCACGGGAACTGGGGATGACCCGAAGCCGGTTTCTGAACCCTCACGGCCTGCCCGCCGAAGGCCAGGTAACCACCGCCCGAGACATGGCCGGCCTGTGTCTGTCCTACCTGCAGCGGTTTCCCGAATCCCTGCACTACCATTCCATGCGTGAGTTCACCTACAACAATATCGTCCAATACAACCGGAACCACCTCCTGCTCAAGGACCCGTCCGTCGACGGCCTCAAGACCGGGTACGTGGCCGCAGCAGGCTATCATCTGGCCGCGACGGCCAAAAGGGACGGTACGAGACTTCTGGCCGTGGTCATGGGAGCGACCACCCCGGGAATTCGGGAACGGGAAGCCCTAAGGCTACTCAATTACGGATTTCGCCAATTTGTGCTCATCCAGCCTTTCCCGGAAGGAAAGCCCGTCGCCGCCCTCAAGGTGTGGAAAGGGTTGAAGGACCAGTTGGACCTCTATCCCCAGGGCCCGGCGGGCTTCCTCATTGCCCAGGCACAAAAGAACAGCCTCCGCTGGGAAGTGCAGGCACCCAAGGAGGTGACCGCCCCCGTGCGGGCCAATCAGCAACTGGGCGAGCTGGTCTTCTACGTGGGGGATCAACCCAGCAGGACGGTCCCCCTGGCAAGCCGGGAGGATATCCCCCTGGCCGGGTGGTTCAAGAGGGCGTGGCAGAGCATCCTGCTGTTCCCCAGCCTGGATTGGAAGGTCGTCACGGGGGTCCTGGCGGGGCTCTCCTTGTTCGGCCTTGCGCTCCTATTCGTCGCAAGCCGACGCTCCTCCGGTCCCAAACGGCCCCGATCTCCCGCTTCCCGCTGAGGACGGGGCTTCAAGGAAAGCCTTATCGGCCTTTGGGTTTCTTGGATTGCGCACGGGGATTCTTCTTCTCTTGTGGATCTCCGATCTCACATCGAGGGGAGAGTCAGGTGGGAATCCCCAGTTTGGGCAGAATCCATCGCTGACAGACGAACCAGCCCACAATCACGCTCACAAACAGCACCACATACAAGGTCATCGTTGCACCTCACGCACGAAAGTTGGGTTCGGGAACCTCCCCCCGCCCGTTGAACCCTGGATCCGGCAACCTGCCGGATTGACACTCACACTCAACGGAATCCCCCCGGTTTGGGCCGGCAGCTTGCCCCACTCGAGGAAGTACCCCCGGAAGAGGTCACCGAAAAGGAGGACAACACCCGTTCGATCTCTCCTTGTTCACAATGCGGACACTCGACCAGGGATTCCTCCCGGGCGGACCGGACGAGGGCTTCAAATCCGTTCTTGCACCTCTTACAACGGTATTCGTAAATGGGCATGGCGTTTCGTCTCCATCCTTGAAGGGGGCTCGTCCGCAGGACTCGAACGAACTTGGGTCCCGTCTATCATGACTTTTTTCCCCGCAGGTTTCAAGACGGAACGCGGGAACCTCCGCGGAGGTCCTCGGCCCCAGCCCCGGCACGGATTCCCTCGCCGCCCCTTCCCGGGGAATCTTGGAAGATTTCTGCCGGGAGGACCCCAAAGTGAAAGCCGTTTCCGCCATCCGTGCTTAGCTTACAGGAGCATGCCCTCTTCTCGGTCCCGGTGCCCCGGATCCTCGAGGGCGCAAAAGCCGGTCGCCGGCACCAAGTTGACAAGAGGGCGGAATGCTTTTAATGTAGCCCCCACTTTTTCCCCTTCGACGGAATTCATTGGACAGACAGGGAGTAGAATGCATGAGTTCTTGTGATCCGAAATCCTGCGATACGTGCCCCAGCAAGGACAAGATGTCCAAACAGGACTTGGCTCGTTGCAAACTGGCACGGATTCAACACAAGCTGCTCGTCATGAGCGGAAAAGGGGGAGTCGGGAAGAGCAGCGTTGCCGCCTATCTCGCCCTGGCTCTCTCCAACAAAGGAATGCGGGTGGGCCTTCTGGATGTGGACCTGCACGGTCCCAGCATCCCGAAGATGCTGGGACTCCATGGGATTCTCAACATCACCCAGGACCAGCAGATCCTCCCCCATGAATATCGACCCAACCTGAAGGTGGTCTCCATCGAATCCATGCTCGAAGATACGGATTCCGCCGTGATCTGGCGAGGTCCCCTGAAACACGGGGTGATTCAGCAATTCCTGGCCGACTGCCGCTGGGAGGACCTGGACGCCCTGGTCATCGACAGCCCCCCGGGGACGGGGGATGAGCCCCTGAGCGTGGCCCGCATCATTCCCGATGCGAGGGCCGTCATCGTCACCACGCCCCAAGAGGTCGCCCTGGCGGACGTGAGGAAATCCATCAATTTCTGCCGGAAGGTAAACCTCGAGATCCTGGGGCTGGTGGAAAACATGTCCGGCCTGTTCTGTCCCCATTGCCGGGGATTTGTTCCCATCTTTCAGACGGGCGGCGGGCTGAAAACCTCTCAAGAGATGAAGGTCCCCTTCCTGGGGACCCTCCCATTCGATCCTGCGGTGGTGGCCGGGGGAGATCGAGGCCGCCCTGTGTTGGAGGACCCCGGGGAGACCCCCTTCAAAAAAGCGGTGTTGGACTTTACGGAGCGGGTCCTCCAACGCTTGAGCGAGATGAAGCCCGCTGCGGCAGCTGATCCCAAAGCCGTCCATTGAGTCTAGAAAGGCACAGAGAGTCCCCATGTTCACCCTATCTTTGCGACAGGCCGCTCTGACCGAAGCACAAAGGCAAACCCTTCAGGAGATGTGGCTGCGATGCATGCGGCGCATCATTGTGAGCACGACCCTGGCCGGGAGCGGCCATCCCGGCGGATCCATGTCGTCTCTCCACTTGTTGCTGATGCTGTTCTCGACCCTGCAGCATCGGCCCGAAGAGCCCGCCTGGCCGGACCGGGACCGGTTGCTGGTGAGCATGGGCCACATCAGTCCGGGGGTTTACAGTGTCCTGTGCGAGTTCGGGTATGTCCGGGAGGAGGAGCTCTTCCTAGAATTTCGGCGCGCGGGGTCCTGTTTTGCCGGGCACGTGGAATGCTGTGTTCCCGGAATCGAATGGAACACGGGGAACCTGGGACAGGGACTCTCGGCGGGGGTGGGAATGGCCCTGGCCTTGAAGCTTCGCAAAAAGAAAAGCCGAGTGGCCGTCCTCATGGGCGACGGGGAGCAGCAAAAGGGCCAGATCTCCGAAGCCCGCCGGTTCGCGGTAAAATATGAGCTCAACAATCTGTTCGGGATCGTGGACAGAAATCACCTCCAAATCGGAGGAAACACCAACCTGGTCATGCCTCAGGCCATACGAGCCGACTACGTGGCCGCCCAGTGGAACCAGATCTACCTCGAAGACGGGCACGATTTCGACGCCGTCTTTCAGGCCCTCAAGAGAATCCATGCCCAGGAAGTGGACGATGCACGATATCCCACCGTTCTCGTGGCCCGCACGATCATGGGCAAAGGGGTCTCGTTCATGGAAAACAAGGCCAAGTACCACGGCTCGGCCCTCGACGACACCCTGGCCGGGGAGGCCCTGGCGGAACTGGGCCTCGAGAATCCCATCCCCGAGTTCCGAAGCAGGAGGAAGACCTTCTTCGATTTTCGCCCCCATTTCTGCTTTCCCCGGGTTGTCCCCGAGGTCCGGGGGGGCGAGCCCAGAACCTATGCTCCGGGGACCGTTACCGACAACCGGTCCGCCTACGGCGCCGCCATGGAAGATTTGGCCCGATGGAACAACGACGGAGACATCCCAAGGGTCCTGGCCGTGAGCTGCGACCTGGAGGGCTCCGTGAAACTGGACGCCTTCCATCGGCTGTCCCCCAACGCCTTCTTCGAAGCGGGAATCCAGGAGCATCACGCGGCTACCCTGGCCGGAGCGCTCAGCAAGGAGGGCTTTGCCTCCTTCTTCAGCACCTTTGGAGTCTTTGGAGTCTGCGAGACCTATAATCAGCAGCGGCTAAACGACATCAACAGCACCCAGATCAAGCTCGTCTGCACCCATGTGGGACTCGATGTGGGAGAAGACGGCCAAACCCACCAGTGCATTGATTATATCGGGCTCCTGGAAAACCTCTATGGTTTTTCCATCTTCATGCCGGGGGACCCCAACCAGACTGACCGCATCATCCGTTATATCGCCGCCCACCCGGGGAACTTCTTCGTGGGCATGGGGCGATCCAAGCTTCCCGTCATCCTGGACCAAGCGGGAGCCCCGGCATTTGCGGGCAACTACACCTTTGTCCCCGGAAAAGCCGATTGGCTCAGAGAGGGAAGCCAGGGCGCCATCCTGAGCTACGGAACGGTCCTCCACCACGCCCTCCGGGCGGGCGACGAGCTCAAATCCCGGCACGGGATTCACCTGGCCGTTCTGAACATGGCTTCCCTGCGCCCCATGGACAGGGAAGCCGTTCTTCGGGCCGCCGCCACGGGGTTCCTCCTGACCGTCGAGGATCACCACATCGACACCGGGCTGGGTGCGCGAGTGGCCCTCATCCTGGCAGACGAGGCGGCTTCCTGTCGATTGGTGCGACTGGGGGTCAGGAACTACGGACTTTCCGGAAAGCCGGAAGACTTGTACCGGCAGGAAGATCTGGATGCCCCGGGGATCGTCAAGACGGTGGTAAAAGCATACTCAGACGGTTGGATAAGAAAGACACCGAGCGGCCCATGAAGTCCCAAGTACACAGGGCCCCGGGGTCCCCTTCCCTTTGCGGTTCCCAAGATTCCGGCTCCCTGAGGGTGGGCCGGGGCGGCACCAGGAGAACCCCCAATCGCCGAGTCGACCGTGCGGACAGCAGGCGGGATCTCCATCGCTCCCACCGGGGCTGGGCAAACTGGCGCAAAAGCATGGTCTGAAACACCAGGCACCGGGCAATCCGGGACTCCGTGGGCACGGACTCCGTTCCCGCCTCGTCCAGCAAATCCTTGAACAGGGTGAGGCAGGTTCGATTCGCGCCGGTCCCCCTTCGAAACCCGCTCAACACGGGGAAATACCCGTCCGGGGGTCCCAGCTTCGCCATCCAGTAGCTTTCGAGCTCGCTCTCCAACCAGAGGTGACGGCATTTCTCCGTATGCCCCAAAAAGCCGTTGCCCACCCTCGGGGGATCCGCGCACAGCTTTCCGATGAATCCGTGCCAGTACCCGTCGGCGAGAAAATGACAGGCCACTCCGAGCACACAAGCAAGGGCGGCCGGGGAGTATCGCCCCTTCGCCTTTTCCGACCATTGCCGGAAAAACTCGAGGCCGTGGGGCTTCTGAAGTCGATGAAGCTCCCTGCCCGATCCCGCAAGGGAAAAAAAGGGAAGGTCGTAAAAGAGAACGTCGGGAAGAACTGCTCCCAAAAGAAACCCGTGCCTCTGTTGCACGGAGAAGCGGCGAACTCTGCCGGATCGCTCCAGGTGCCTGAGGGTTTCCTCGGCCAGGAGAAGGTGAAAACGCTCTTTGGGCATGCCCTACCCCGAAATCCCCCGCAAAAAGCCGCCGATCCCTAAGATTTCTCACTCTCCCGGATGTAGGCCTGAAGAGCCTCCGGGATCAATCTTCGCACAAACAGGCTTCGATCCCCCTCGAAGGTCTTCTCGTATTCGCCGTACAGGGCGTGGCTGGGAGAGAGAAAGGGGGTTTCGTGGCGCCGGGAGGAGAAGTGTTCTCCGAACTGTTCCACCAGGTCCAGGAGGCTTATGTGACGGGTGGGAAAGTCTTCCACCCAGCCCAGCCTTTTCATGGATTCGAACCGCAACTGGTCCAGCAGGAAGATGGAGATGTCCATGACGTACATCTTTTCCGATCCTTCCAGGTCATAGAAACGGGCTCCGCTTCCCATCCCCAGCACACTCAGGATGAGGTCGTAGATCGGAAGCAGGTTTTCCTCTCCGCCGCGAATCAGAAGCCCCAGGGTCCCGTCGCTGAGAGCCGAAAGGCTGGTGTCCTCGTCGAATTGATCCGTGAAGCGGCGGCCCCAGTTCCGGAAGGCCCTCTTGGCCAGCAGATGACGTCGCCCTTTTTGAAAATCCAGCACAATACCCACAAATCACCCTCGCAAGTCATGAAAGCAAGAACGGGGTCCACTCCCCTCTACCGCAAATGCCGGTTCGCCCCTCGGGAGTCCGTCACGTCCATCCCGCCGGTCAAAACCCGGACCTGAGCGCATCTCCCGGAATCCGGCCCTCGGGCCGGATTCGATCCCGGGTCCCCTCGAACGACGTGGAAGAAGCTCCCCCGGGATCGAGACGATTTCTAAAAAATATCGGCGGAGAAGACATAGATCTCCGCATCCTCGGCCTTCCAGGCATGGGGGGGGAGCCCGGCCTTCCGGCAGGTCCATTCCAGGAACTCAACGGCTCCCCACCCGTGTTCCGTTGCCACCTGGGGCAGCAGTAAACCGGAATGATATCCTTTTCGTATGAACAACCCGTGTTTTCCGATTTTCACTTCCGACGGATCTTGGATTCGCTCGAGGGGGGTTAGAACCGAAATTTCCAGGTCGATCTTCTCCAGTTCCTCCGGGGCCAGGGCGCAGAACCTCGGGTCGGCAAAAGCCGCCTGAACGGCCATGTTTTGGACCGTTCGATGCAGGGGCTCCTTTCCTTCGATCATCCCGATGCAGCCCCTGAGGCTCCCGTCCTTATGGAGGCACACAAAGGCCCCTCTCTTTTCTTCGAGTTTGGGCAAGTCCACCGGGATCTCAGGCATCTGCGTTCCCAGACAGCGGCTCCGAATGGCTTCATAGGCGATTCTGCGCAGAGCGTCCTTTTCCTCGGGGCTCAACCCCAAGTCCACTCCGACTCTCCCTCTTCCCTCCCTCGAGGTTTCGGCGGCACGGGGCGGAGGGCCGAAAATCGCTGCGGACAAGTAGCCCACCACCTGGCGGGTATCCCCCGAGACGTCTCCCGAGGTGGCATATTGGAGGACCCTGGCATTCACGGCGCCCAGTTTCTTGGCGGCCAGCATGACCGTCACCATGGGGCCGCCGCCGCAGGCCTCGCATCGCCCTTGCTCCAGGTCCTCGGAGAGCCCCTCGGGGTCCAAGGCCCCCACCCGGTCCAGGACTACCTGGTCCAGGCGCCTGGCCGTACCCTGGGAATGGTAATGGGAAAGGTCCGTGCTGGCCACCAGCAGCACGTTCTTGTCCCGGCACGCGTCGGCAAGGACGTCGGCGAGCTTTCGGCAAAAATCCGGGGATTGCTCCCCCATGAGGACGGGGGTCAGACGAAAATCCTTGAGCATCACCTGGAGGAACGGAAGCTGGATCTCCAGGGAATGCTCCTGGGAATCGGCATTGGGGAAATAGCCCACCAGGGAGGAATGAGCGCCGAGGAGCTCCGTCAGTTCGTCGTCCAGGGGGACGACTCCCAGGGGCGTCCGATACCCGCCCACCCGGGACAGGCTGGCCCCCGGGAAATGGGCTCGATGGCTGGGCGCCACAATGAGAACCCGATCGAACGGGTGCCCGGTCAGCAGTTTATAGGCATGGGCCGCCACGCCCCCCGAGTACATGTATCCGGCGTGGGGGCAAATCAAGCCCAACAGCGTTCCTTCGACCCTGGGATCCGGGACCTCGTTTACATACCGGGTGATCTCCTGCCGCAGGGTCTCCGGGTTCCCGGGATACCAGCTTCCGGCGATGACCGATTCTCGGATCTTCTGCTGCCTCATGGATCCCTCCTTGGGGAGGAAGTCGGATCGATCGGGGTCCCAACCATTGATTCTATCTGTATTCTTGGGTATTTATACCCATGGAGCCACCGAGTCAATCCTCAACTGCGAATTCCTCCCGGTGGGCGGGCCGCTCGGCATAGAGGGCCCCTCCACAAACGGGCCGTTCACCCTCTCCCGGCCTCTTTCATCAGCGGAGGAAAATCGCTCCATTTGCCCGGGCAGGAAAGAGAAGTGTCCCTATCCGCGGACAGATCCCCACAATCGGCATCTCGGATTCCCCCGTTCTGTTCCGCCGTTCTTGATTTGTTCCTTTGAAACCCTATAATGCTTGCGGCCGTGCCCCGGTCCTTATCCCGGGGCGGCCGGTCGCCAATCCGCGGGATCCATTGTGCATGAAAGTCAAACTCGAGAATATTGGAATCATCCTTCATAGGCCCCGTTACCCGGAAAACATCGGAGCGGCCGCCCGGGCCGCCAAGAACATGGGGATTGGCCGACTTGCCGTCGTTCGGCCCGAGGATTGCGATCTTACACGGATTCTGAAAATGGCCACCCACAACGCTCAAGAAGTGATCGAGGCCATGGAGGTGCACGACGAACTGGAAGACGCCCTGGCGGGCTACCAGTACGTGGTGGGGACCACGGCTCGAAAAGGGTCCCACCGCCAGGCGGTCAAAAGCCCCCGGCGTTTGGCCGAGGAGCTGGTGACCCTCAGCCGGTCGAACCGGACGGCCCTGCTCTTCGGCCCCGAAGATCGAGGCCTGACCAACCGGGACCTGCGGTATTGCGACGCATTGGTCACCATTCCCACGGCGGAGTTCGCCTCCCTCAACCTGGCCCAGGCCGTCATGGTACTGGCCTACGAGATCTTTCTCGCAAGCCTCGACGAACCCAAAAGCTTCGTTCCCCGCCTGGCCGAGAAGATCGAAATGGAAGCCCTCTACGCCCAGCTCCAGGACATTCTCGCAAGGATCCATTTCATCAACCCGGAAAACCCCGAATACTGGATGACGGGAATCCGAAGATTCTTTAGCAGGATCGAGCTGCGCGCGCGGGAGGTGAGGATGCTTCGGGGGATTTGCAGGCAAATGGATTGGTACTGTGAGCAGCGGCTTCCTCGGCTCCCTTCGGGACCCTCGGAAAGAGAAGAATGACCGGGTGGGGCCGCCCGTATTGGAGGAACCTTGCCCTATTCCTCCAGAACGATCTTGTGGTTCACCAAGGACATGCTCCGGATCCTGGCCTTCAAAATCTTCTGCTCCCCGAATATGTTGGCCACGCGAAGGACCTCCCCCTCACTCTCCACCACGTCCACCGCTTCCATGACGAGCTCTTCCCGACCGTTCTTGATCAAATAGGCATTGGCTTCACACATGTCTCCCGTCCCTTCCTGACTGTTGTCGTCGATCTCCCCAAGGCCCGGGGAATCCGTCCCCCCTCGCCGGGAAAACCCGGCCTCCCGGCCCGACTCACGATCTTAACGAACCCACCGGCCGACCGGCCGCACCCAACGTTCTCTATTTACCACTCCGCCCTCAGGTTGCCAACGGGCTTCGCGGGGAAGGCCCCGGCGAAGGGGGAGCCAACCGGGCAAAGTTGCAGCCCAGGGAATCGTCCAGGCGTTCCACAAACCCTCGGAACTTCAACTTATTCCAGTATTCCTCGGGCTGTTTCAAGGATTGAGCGATCATCTCGAAAAACAGGGTTTGCAGCTTCCAGGTTTCGGGCTTGACGCCCAACCGTTCACATACCGCCAGCAGCCGTGCGAGCCTCCCCGCATCCTCGACCCGGAAGCCCTTGCCCAATGCGGACAAGCACTCCACCATGGCCTTTCCCAGGACATCATGGAGGTCGCCGGTGCGCAGCACCAACCCCCACCACCGGGCATCCTCAAGAATCGCATTCAGACGGCCCAGGTGAACGCGGTAGTGGAAATCCGTGTCCTCCCAGCATTCGCCTTCCGCTTCGCAGCCCTGTTGATGTTCCAGGATCTCGCGCACGATGTGGTTCACTTCGTCGCTCAGAACGCTGCGGACGGCCCCTCGAACATCACTGGGCAGGGGCAGTCCCCACTGGCGCAAGGAAATCATCAGGGGCCGATGAGTCTGGTAGAAATGGTGCTGGAGGTCCCGGTACAACCTGAGCTTTTCCCGGCTGATTTCGACGGCCACGGAAGAGCGCAGGTCCCGGAAGGCGTCCTGCAGACCGAAGAATGCCGTCCCGAAAGTCTGATCCAGGAATCGAACGGTGTTGACCATGTTCTGTTCTTCCATGGATCGCTGGAGAGAAGCCAGGATTGCCCGGTATTCGGCGTCATCTCCGTAGGGTTTTACGGAGCATCGGAAATCCAGGCCCCCGAAATGAAAGGCTGCATACAGAAAGTCGGCTTCCTCCCAGGTGCGTGTGTCCCGAACCCGCACATGCCCGTACAGGCTCCGGGCGGGATAGGAACCCAGGTCCTCTTCTTTCTGGGGAAGAATTTGCCAGCAATACAGGCGATAGCCGGGGCCGCGGGTCCTAGCCTGGGAACGTACGGCATGGTTGGCCACCACCCGGTCCAATTCCACGATTTCGGGCAATACCTTCTTCCGGTAAACCTCGGCCCCGTTCGCGAATTCCTTTCGATTGCCGGGAGCCTTTTCCAGCAATTGGAGGAAAGAGTCCTCCAGGGGAGCAGAGCCGGTCATTCGGGCCAGTTGCATGGCGCGGGCTGCATACTTGAGGAGTATCACGCTTTCCAGCCCGCTGATGTCATCGAAGAACCACCCGCAGGACGTGAACATCAACATGGAACAGCGCTGCATCTCGAGGAGTTGGAAGAAACGGAGAAGATCCGAGTTTGCCGGGCCTGCCCGGGCATGTCGACTCAGGAAATCTTCCCTCCCCGCCTCGGGATCCAGAACCACCTCGATGTAGTCGTTCCTGGCCTCCCACGGGTCGAGACACAACCGACCCATCTCCTTCTCATAATGGAGTGCCAGGGCGTCGCGAAGCCGGTTCAGGGCTTTCCGGAGGGGGGCCCGCCATTTCTGGTGCAGGCCGGGGTCGCCCCCGATTCGGCATCCGCAGTCTCTCTCCCACCTGCCCAGGCCGTGAGCGCAACTCCATGCCGTATTTTCCACGATGTCCGCCTCCGCCGTCGTGGGAAACCGGGCCAGGAATTCCCCGTAGTTGATTACCTGATATGAGGGGTCACGGTCGAGTTCCTGGAAGGCCGCCGCCAGGGCCATGTCTCCGAATTTGAAATGGTGCCCGTAGGATTCTCCGTCGGTGGCCGAGTGGACAAGCCAGGGCTCCCCGGCATCGCAGACGCGATGATCGAAACCGTGCCGAATCCGGTCCAGGAGCCGACTGCTGTGTTCCAATAGCCGCTCGAAGGCGATTCCCCGGGCCAGTTCCGCATCATAGAAGAAGAGATGGATCACCCGCCCCCCACCGCAATCGAACCGATAAGCCCGGCCGGTGGGGATGGTACCGTCCCGTGCGTCCCGCCAAGCGGTCTCGTGAAGCAACCGCCATTGGGAGGCCTGGTAGGGGGACAGGATGGTGAACCGGATTCCCTCCTGGGCCAGCACCCCCAGGGTTTCCCGGCTGACCGCCGTCTCGGGCAGCCACATTCCCTCCGGCTTCCTGCCAAACCGGTGCTCGAAATCCCGGATCCCCCACCGGACCTGGGTCACCTGGTCGCGAAGGCAGGCCAGGGGAAGAATCATGTGGTTATAGGCCTGTGCCATAGCGTTCCCGTGGCCCGAGCGACCGTGACTTTCCCGGTCCGCCTGAATGATCCTCCGGTACGACTCCGGATCGTGCCCTTCCATCCAGCGTAGGAGAGTCGGACCAAAATTGAAGCTCAGGGACTGGTAGTTGTTCCGAAGCCGCAGCACTCGATTCTTCTCGTCCACCAGGCGGGCCGCCGTGTTGGCGCGATAGCACTCCATGTGGATTCGTTCATTCCAATCGTGAGAGGGCGCCGCCGTCTCTTCCCTCTCCACCGCCTCGAGCCAGGGATTCTCCCGGGGCGGCTGGTAGAAGTGGCCATGAATGCACACGTACTTGGTTTCAGGAGAATGGGCGGTAGCGGTCATTTTTCGATTCCTTCGAGACCCGGACCCCCCGGGGGGGCCGTTGAAAACCGCGTCGGCAGTTGACATCCACCCCAAACTGTGCCATTGCCACAGGGGTCCGGACCTCACACCCGCAAGGATCAAGCCCGGTTAAGGTCCTGACGGGGGAACCCCCGGGATGGATTCACCCGGGGAGACGGAAACGCACGGCCTCGACCCACGGGGAGCACCGCAGGATCTTGGTTGATTTCTGTTCTCGCACCGTGGGCCCGAACCCTGACGGGATGGAGCGGATGCCTTCCAAAGCCCTCATTATCACAAGTCTTTTGAGTTCACAACCATGGTCCCCGGGGGGGACCGCGGCGACCCCACGATGCCCCCGGACCCCGGGACGTTCCACCCGGAAAGCGGGACTGTTGTTTCGTTCAAGGAAGGATTTCGGAAACCGCAAGTTGCCCATACTTCCGCCACCGGCCTCGAGTCCATCCGGACTCCCCAGGGCAGCGGAACGCCGGGGCATTTCACCCACTTCACGAGGAAGACCGCCATGCAATTCATCGACCTGGGGATGCAGCAGAAGAGAATCCGAAGCAACCTTGAAGATCGAATCCGGCAAGTCTTGGATCACGGCCAATACATCATGGGACCGGAAGTCGCCATGTTGGAGAAGGCGCTTTCCCAGTACACGGGCACGGCCCACGCCGTGGGTTGCGCATCGGGAACCGACGCCCTGCTCATGGCCCTGATGGCGTACGACGTGGGACCCGGCGATGCGATCTTTACCACCCCCTTCACCTTCATGGCCACCGCGGAGGTCATTTCTCTTCTCCGAGCCACCCCGGTGTTTGTGGATATCGACCCCATCACCTTCAACCTGGATGCCGAGCACGTGGAACGGGCACTAACGGCCCTTGTCCGGGACCGTCCCGGGGACTACCCCCTCCCCCGGGGCCTCGGGGACCGGAAACTGACTCCCCGTGGAGTCATTGGAGTCGACCTCTACGGTCTCCCGGCCGACTATGAAAGCCTGAACTCCCTGGCGGAAAAACACGGGCTTTTCGTCCTCCAGGACGCCGCCCAGTCCTTTGGAGCCGAAAAGAACGGCAAGAAAGCCTGCGCCATGGCTGGGATCGGCTGCACCTCCTTTTTCCCCGCCAAGCCTCTAGGGGGGTACGGGGACGGAGGGATGTGCTTCACCAACAACGCGGACCTGGCCGAGAAGCTTCGGTCCGTTCGGGTACACGGCCAGGGTTCCCACAAGTACGAGAACGTGAGAATCGGGGTGAACGGTCGCCTGGATACCCTCCAGGCCGCCATCCTGTTGGAAAAGTTCGAAGTGTTTCCCGAGGAACTCTCCCTCCGGCAGAGGGTGGCCCGCAGATACGGCGACCTTCTGGGGGCGGAGGATTCCCCGGTAATCCCGCCGAGAATTCCCCGGGATTGTGTGTCCGCCTGGGCTCAGTATACGGTCACGGCCCGGGACCAAAAGACACGATCCCAGCTTCAGGGACGGCTGAAGGAAGCGGGCATCCCTACAGCCGTGTATTATCCCACCCCCCTTCACCTTCAGCCGGCGTACGCTCACCTGGGCTATGAGCGGGGCGATTTTCCGCGCAGCGAGGACTGTGCCTGCAGGGTCTTCAGCCTGCCCATGCATCCCTACCTTTCCGAGGAGGAGCAGGAGGCCGTTGCCGAGGCGATCCTGGGAAGGTAGGACGGCACTCCTACTGTGTGGGCGTCGTCGGCGCCTCCCGCCGACCCTGAAGACTCGACCCCGGAGGGTTGACCTCGCCGGGCACTCCTGGTATCCTGCATCCCGGCAGATATCCAGGTTTTGCGAGGCGGGCCGTGGATTCGGGGACTCCCAATGACCGACGAGAAATCAAAGAAATCTCCCCAGAACCACGAGAAGGAAGGGGAAGTCTCCCTCGAGGAATTCCTCCGGAAGAAGGCCGAGATTGACCAGGCCATCCGCGAGAAGTTTCAGCGCACCCTCTGCATCATGTTCACCGACGTGGTCGCCTCTACCGAGTTTTTTGAACTCCATGGGGACATCGAGGGTCGTTTCATGGTCCAGAGGTACAACGACCTTCTCAGACCCGTCATCCAGAGACACCATGGAAGAATCGTCAAGACCCTGGGCGACGGTCTCATGGTCGCCTTCGTGAAGCCCGCGGACAGCGCCCGCGCCGCCATCGAAATGCAGAAGGCCCTGGCCGTGGAAAACGAGGGGAAAAGACCCGCCAACCAAATCTGGATCAAGATCAGCATCCACTATGGTCCCGGAATCGTGGAGACCCACGACATCTACGGGGACGTGGTCAACACCTCAGCCAGAATCTGTTCCGCCGCCCAGAGTGGAGACATCCTGGTTTCCAAGGACGTGATCGACGCCCTCGGCGGAGAACCCGGCATTGCCCACGATTATGCGGGAGCCAAGAGCTTCAAGGGCAAATCGACCCCCTTGGACGTCTATCGAATTCTCTGGAAGCCGCAACAGGAAACAACCTTGCCAAGAGCCCCCTGGAGGGAAGAGCTGGAAGTCCGGCCCGAGGGAACCGTCCTGCGGCTGGTCTACACCCTTCAGGGAGAAAAGACCCGAATCCATGCCGCCCTCACCCGCGGGACGCTCCAGGCGGCCGCCGCGGTCCATGAAATGCCCTACCGGGAAAAGGAAATCCGCGACCTTGCGGACCGAATCGATTCGGTCCTGTCCTCGCCGGATCGGCGAGGCCGGATCTCCAAAGAGAAGCTCGCCCTGCTGAAGGATGTTGCCCGAAGTCTCTACGAGACCCTGGTCCCCCGGGCACTGGATGAGTTCCTCTCCATCCACCCCGTTCAAACCCTGGTGGTTGAGATCGACGACACCTTTGCCTTCATTCCTTGGGAACTGCTTCACGGCCGGGACGGCTTCTGGTGCCTCAAGTACTCCATGGGAAGATCTCTGGCCGTTCCGGATGAGGCCGCCCTGCCTTCGAGGCCCTCCGGCAAAGAGCCTCTCAAGATGATGGTCGTGGCAGATCCCCGGGGCAACCTACCGACGATTCGATCGGAAGGAATCGGCCTGCAGAAAGAACTGGGCAAAACCGCAGGATCCAGGGTGACGGTGAGCCTGAAGGGCCGGGATGGAACTTGCGGGTTTCTTCGATCCAACCTCTACGAGTACGACCTGTTCCACTTTGCAGGCCACACCCAGTACGACGTCGCCGACCCGTCCCGGAACGGTCTTCTCCTGGCCGACGGAAGATTCGAGGCGGGTTGGCTTTCGTCCATGGCACAGAAGAAGCCCCTGCCTTCCCTGGTCTTCGTCAATGCTTGTCCATCGGGGCGCAGCGCCCAGGGCTCCCCCGGCCTTCGTTTCACCGGGCTGGCTCCCGGCTTTGTGCGGGCCGGGACAAGGCATTATGTGGGGGCCGCCGCGGACCTGGCGGAGCAGTCCACCGCCGCTTTTGTGGAAACCTTTTACAGCAGGCTCATCCGGTCCCAATCCGTGGGGGAAGCCATGAGGGAGGCTCGTCTCCAGGCAATCAGCCGTTATGGAGAAGAGAACCTCACGTGGGCTTCCTACGTGCTGTACGGGGACCCGGATTTCATCTATTTTCCACGGGGTGTTGCCGCGGAAGCCCGCACAACGACGCCCTCGACTTCCGTTTTCATCAAAAGAAAGCCGGTCCTGGCGGCGGGGCTCCTCATCTTGCTGGGGGCCGCCGCCTACTCCCTCCAGTGGTCCCGGCAGCCCCGGGTGATCCCTCCCCCCCGGGAGAGCGTCCAGCCTCCTTCCCCCGTTCCGGAGGTTCCGGCACCCCGGGAAACCGCCGCACCACTTCGGGGACCGTCGGAGAAGATGATCCCCGAAACCGTCGTGCCCCCCGAACCCGAAATCTCCGCCCGGGAGACCCTGACCTCGGCGAAGATGCAGGAGGCGGACACCACCCTCGAGGCAATCCACAGCAAGATGGGGATCCTCCAGTTTTGCTTCAAGACATCCGGGGCTTTCCAGAATTCTCCAATTTGCCGGTCGGTTTGCTTCGATATCCATGAAAAGCGCAGGCAGGTGAACGTCACCCTGGAAGAAATCCGTGCGTTTGAGACCGCACGCGAGTCGGAGGGGGGTCCCGCCGGGGAGATCCGAAAAACCATGGAGGAGGTCCGGAAGAGGGCGGCAGCCGTTCCCAACCTCCCCCCCTGCCCGGACGTTACGCCGATTCCTCCCACCCCCGTTTACGGGCTCCCCGCAGCCCCTCCCGGCAGCGTCTACGTGGATGACGACCAGGGAAACCGCACCTATTTCGACGGGACCGGGAACGTGCTGTCTTCCATCCGGGTCAGGCCCGCCCCTTCCCAGGTCCCCGCCGCGGGTTCCGCTCCGCCTTCTTCGAGCCGGGGACCCTCCCCGTCAACTCCTCCCCCGGAGCCGGGAACCTCCGCTTCACCCTCGGGATTGCGGGAAGCGAGCCCCCGGGGATCCGTCGGGAGCACGATCCCGGAGCCCGCAGTGCAGAAAGGTCCGGCATCCAAGCGACCCGGTGCGGATGAAGAGAAGGGAAGGGTGTCCTCCTTCAGGGACACGGCCCCGAAGTCCATCACCTCGCCCCGGGACAAGGCCCGGAAGTTGCCGATTTCCGCTGAAAAGAAGGGCCGCGAACAGCAGACGCCGGCCCTGGTATCGCCTCGCAAACAGAAGGACAAGAAGGGCCCCCAAGCCAAGGGAGCCAGGCGCGACGCGTCGGAATCCCAAGCCGCAAAGGACGAACCCCCTTCCGACGGACGAAGACCCCCTTCCCCCAGGAAACAGAGAGACTGAAAGCTCTCCCCTCCGCACACCCGGGACCCTGCCCGTCCACCACACGCCGCCCCAGGCAGCTTGCCCGTTCGCTGAGGGCCGTCGGCTCCCGGGAGGCCGCCCGGGGGCCCTTGCCCTTTGTGCGGGGTCAACGGGTCCGGGAGTTGCGGTAGACGCGGAGCCGCTCCCTGGCGCATCGCAAGTCTTCCACGACTTCGAACCCTTCGGGGGGAAAATGGGGACCGTACACCAGCAGGGTTCCGTTCCAATCCTCGAGCAGTTCACGGAACGGCAGGATCGGTTTGTCGGGATAGATGTACAAAACATCCGCCCGGCGGATTTGCAGACTTCGGTAGTCGGCGCAGGCAAAGTCGACCCGTCCGGTCAACCCCAGTGCCCGAGCTGCCTGCAGGCCCGTTCGGCAAAGAACCGGATCCACCTCGATCCCGACGGCGCGGGTGAAAAGTCCGGCAACGCAAGTCACGAGGCCGTCCCCGCTTCCCAGGTCCAGGAACAGGGGGAAGCGATCCAACCGGATTTTTTTGAAGAAATGATACACATGGGGGACCCGGGATGCCGCCCATGTTCCCAGGGAGGTCAATCGATACGGGCCCCCGGCCTCGTCGTCCCAGGTCCCGTGCAGGGTGCGATAATACCGGATCACCGACCCGATGGACCCTAGGGGCGGGCGGGTTTCCACCGCAGGGGGGAATGGCGTTCTGGGAGACATCGTCCCCTTCCGGGAGAGGGTGCGGGAGACAATCCTTGGGCGACGGCTTCGATAGAGGCGCCCCTCTCTGCGCCGCAGACCGACCCGCCGGACGCTACGAGGTCAGGAGCCGGGAGTGCTCGATCTTCATGCACTTGTTCATCACCACGCCCACCCCGGCACAGCGGGCCTTTTGCGCCGCTTCATGGTGAGCCAGCCCCAATTGCATCCACACGGTGCCGGCCTTGATCCGGATCGCTTCGTCCACGATCCCGGGGATGGCCTCCACGTTTCGGAAGATGTCCACCACGTCGATGTGCTCGGGCACGGACGGAAGGTCGGGATAGCATTTCTCTCCCAGCACTTCCTTGTACTTGGGGTTCACCGGGATCACCCGGTAGCCGTGTTCTTTCAAGTACTTGGCCACCCGATGGCTGTCACGTTCTTCTTTGTGGGAAATCCCCACCACCGCAATGGTGCGGGACCGCTTCAGGATGTCCGCCACGGCCTGATCCGTAACCGGTTGATCGGGAATTCGGCATTCCGTCATGGGTTTTCTCCTTTGCGCCATAGAATGTCCAAAACAAGATAGTGGAAACCCGCACCCCGGTCAAGGAACGGGCCTCGGCCGTCTGCCCGGCGGCACGCTTCCGCGTCCGCCCAATCCGTTCCGGCCATTGACAAGGGCGAGGCTGTGGCAGTACTAGTGCCGGGAAGGCATGTTTCGGCCGCGGCAGCTACCTTGACTGGATTTCCCTCACCGAGGATCGTGGGCATGAATGGATGGGCCTTTCTTCCGGAACCCGCCCTTTTCTTTTCCGCCGGGATCGTGGCGGGAGGGGTTCTGGCATGGATTTTCCTGCGATGGCGATGGATGTCCGTGCTGTCCGGACAGGAAACCCGGATCGAGATCGAGCGGTCCGCTCTTACCGAACGAATGGCGGCCCGGGAAGAGGCCCTTCGGGCGGCCAAGGAAGCCCTCGACCAACAAGCGATCCGGGAAAGGCGGCTCCGGGAAGAACTCCAATCGGCCCTTCAAAGACAGGCCGCAGCGGAGGAGAGAGGTTTCAGGGTCGAACCGTTGGAATCCCTCCTAAAGGAAAAGGAAGAATTCCTCGGGAGGGTCCGGTCGGAGAACAGCGAGCTCCGTTCCCGGATCTCGGAGCTCGAAACCCGCCTTCATCTCGAGCGCACCAGCTCCCAGGAAAAGCTGGGCCTGATCCGGGAGGCGCAGACGCATCTCTCCGACGCATTCAGGGCGCTTTCGGCGGAAGCCCTCAAGAGCAACAACCAGTCTTTCCTGGAGCTGGCGAAATCCACCTTCGAGCGGTTTCACCAGGGTGCCAGGAACGACCTGGAGACACGGCAAAAGGCCATTCAGGAGCTGATCAAACCCATCGAGAGTTCCCTGGACAAGGTTGAAGGGCAAATCAAAGAGGTGGAACGAAGTCGAACGGAAGCCTACGTAAGCCTTCACGAACAGGTCAGAGCCCTGGCGCAGGTCCAGAGCCGCCTCCAGAAGGAGACGGCGCAGCTCGTCCAGGCCCTGAGAACCCCGACGGTGCGGGGGCAGTGGGGGGAAATCCAACTGCGACGCGTGGTCGAGATGGCCGGGATGGTCGAATACTGCGATTTTGTTCGGCAGGAATCCGTTGCGGGGGAGCAGGGCCGACTTCGACCCGACTTGATCGTCAGGCTTCCCAACCGGAGAAACATCGTAGTGGATTCCAAGGCTCCCCTCAAGGCCTACCTGGAAGCCCTCCAGGCCCCGGACGAGCAGACCCGGAATCAAAAGCTGCGGGAGCACGCCCGCCATATCCGGACTCACCTGCATCAGCTGGGGGCCAAGGCGTACTGGGAACAGTTCGCGCCCGCTCCGGAGTTCGCTGTGCTCTTCTTACCGGGGGAAACCTTTTTCAGTGCCGCCCTCGAACAGGACCCCTCCCTCATCGAGGCGGGAGTGGAACGAAACGTGATCCTGGCCACCCCAACCACCCTCATCGCCCTGCTTCGAGCCGTAGCGTACGGGTGGCGCCAGGAACAAATGGCCCGGAACGCCCAGGCCATCAGCGAACTGGGAAAGACCCTTTATGATCGGATCCGCTCCTGGATGGCCCATTTTGCCGATTTGCGAAAAGGCCTGGACCGCGCCGTGGAAGCCTACAACCGGGCGGTGGGGGCCGCCGAGAGCCGGGTCCTGGTGACTGCCAGGAAGTTTAAGGAATTGGGGGCTTTTCCCGGGGAAGACCCGGAGTTCCCGGAAACCATCGACCGGCAGGCCAGGCCGTCGAGTGCCGCGGAGGATCCCGGGGCGCCTACCCTACCCCCGGCGGCCCCGGACCCAAGGCATCCCCCTGAGAAATGACCCGGGGCTTTGCCTCCTTCCAGGGCCTTCCAACACTTCTTCTTCAGGTTTTCCTGAAATGGACCGTATATTGAGAGGGAGTTTCCACACACGGCAGGGGAACCCATTCGCTCACCCGGAGAAAGAAGAGAGGAAAGCGGTGAACGCTTCGCTGCAAGCTCTGGTGGTGGAAGATCACGTGGCCATGCGCAGCGTAGTCAGGAAGATGCTGCAACAGATGAGGTACTTCCAGCTTATCGACGACGCATCGGACGGAGAGGAAGCCTGGGCGAAGCTGGCCAACGGCAACTTTGATCTCGCCGTTTCGGACGTCAATATGCCTCGAATGGACGGCATCAAGCTCCTCAAGCGATGCCGGACCCACATTGAATTGAAAGGGCTCCCCTTTCTGATGATTTCCGGCGAATCGCTTCCGGAATGGGTCGCCAGTGCGGGGGAATGGGGTGCCTACGATTACATCATCAAGCCCTTCTCCTACATGGACCTGAAGTCCCGGGTCGATGGAATCCTGGAGAAGCTCAAGGACCCCGAAGAGCTTCTCTTTCGTGAAATGGAACGGAGGAAGGCAAGGGGACACGCCCGGTCGGTTCTGGAGCGCATTGATCAACTGGAACATTCCGTTGCCTCCCTCAAGCTCAAATGGCTGAATCTCAAAGGCGAATGCCTCATGGAATTGGGGGACATGGAATCCGCCGCCGTCTGCTTCGAGAAGGTGATGAGGGTTTCCGACGTTTTCCTGGCTGCGTACAAGAATTACGCGACCGTCCACCAAAACTTGGGCAACATTGACAAAGCCGTCGAGGCGCTGGAGAAGGTAAACTGCATCAGTCCCATGGATCCGGATCGGAAAGTGACTCTGGGCAGGCTTCTCCTTCAGGCGGGACGGACGGACCGGGGCCGTAGTGTTCTCGAGGGCGTCCTGCGGACGGCCGCGCCGGAAGAAAAGCAGGGTTACCGTCTTTCCGTGGCGGAGGTTTACCTGGAAAGCGGCCTTTATGCCGAAGCGGAGAAGCTCTACCTACGAGCCCTGCGGAGCAATCCGGATTCCGTCGAAGCCTACAATCGGTTAGGGATCGCCCTGCGCCGGCAGGGGAAGTTCCAGGAAGCGGAACGCTACTACCGGCTCGCTTTGACCACTCGACCCAACAATCCCGCCATCCACTACAACCTGGGAGTCCTTCACCTCAACCGGCAGGACGTCGCGGAGGCGGTTCGGTCCCTCAAGAAGGCCCTGGAACTCGATCCAAAGTTCGAAAAGGCCGAGGAACTGCTCCGGGCGACGCTTCGCAAGCAGAAGGAAACGGCCGGGCAGGACCTCCTTTGTTCACCCGGCAGACCCACCTGAAAAAGGGAAGATTGGCAGAAAGATAAGCCGGCCTGGATAAGCCGGCACTTTTTCCTTGGTTCGAAGGGCCCTGAGGGGACGGGCCGGGAATTGCACGCTGAGGGGTTGGCGATCAGGAGAGAAATTTCTGCTTCAGGGTATCCCAGGGGGCAAATACGGCGAAGAGCACCGCCGAGATGAAATACAGCGCCACGAGGGAACCCGGAAAGGTCACATAGAGGAGAAAATACACGGGAAAGAGGAAGGCAAAGGACAACGCCAGCTTTATCCCGTAAGAGAACCACTGGCTTCTGAGATCTTGTTTTTCTTCCATCCGGCTACTCCATCCTTGGGTCTGTTGAATTGAATCCTGTGAGAATCCGCACCATCGAGAACTCAAAATAAAGGACTTGCCGTCATTTTTCAAGGAGAAGAGCGAGGGGCTGTGACCTTTTTTTCACAATTTCTTGGGCCGGACCTTGACGATGCCCAGGAAATCCACTAAAAGCCCACACAAATGGGAGGAATCCCGGGGGTTTGATCTTTTTGTTGCAAGGCGGGGGGACTTTGTGTATACATGCACATATTTAAGCCCGAATAGACAGCCCTGCGCTCGTGCGAAATAACACAAGGTCCGGCCGCGGAGATTGCACCCGAACGCGGGAGGGGTTTTCGATATTTCTTTTCAGCTTAGGAGGATCAGCATGTCGAACACAGTAACACAGAGTATTCTGGTGGTCGGAGGCGGCATGAGCGGGCTCACCGCCGCCGTCGAGGCAGCAGAAGCGGGCCGCGAAGTCTATCTCGTGGAAAAGAATCCGTACCTGGGAGGTCGCGTGGCTCAGCTTCATCAGTACTTCCCCAAGCTTTGTCCCCCCTATTGCGGGCTGGAGATCAATTTTCGCCGGATCAAGAACAACCC
>Ga0116192_1000468_pt1 | contig 30961 bp, 21 predicted proteins | sample AD_UKC113_MetaG_FD_89876 | JGI IMG/M metagenome (GOLD analysis project Ga0116192, IMG submission 89876) | Active sludge microbial communities of municipal wastewater-treating anaerobic digesters from Hong Kong - AD_UKC113_MetaG | ecosystem: Engineered > Bioreactor > Anaerobic > Digestate...
CGGCTAAGGAAAGCCTTGAGGTCTTTATGAATGAAATAGTCGAAGGTGTTGCGCGCGGTGTAGCGGTCGAGATGGACACGCAACCAGGTATTGTCAGACTCCGTACCGTCCGCGCGGCGATACTTGCGCCCGAGCAGCTCTATCCATGTAATAATTGCAGGATCATCCAACGCCAGAATCGCCGCTTCGGTGGCGGCGTTCAAGTCCTTTTGTTTTGCTTCCGCTGGTTCATAGGTAAAATGGATGACAAGCTCTCCGGACTCGCGCGACACAGGCCTGTCTAGAGCCAGTTTGAACTTTCGCTCTTTGCCCTGCACTTCTTTTACATTATCGTGCTCGCCCTCTGCAGCATCGACAAGCTTAAAATGCACGCGCATCGGATTGGCCGTATTCTCTGGGCGCAACCTGAATGCATAGTCCCGCAAATACTCGCTCGTTTTGATATAGTATTGATCGTAATTGGCCCAGTAGAGCTTGACCTCTTCGCCTTCGTACGGAATGGCATATACGCCGGGTTTGTAGACACGTTTGGAAAGAAAATCACCTTCCGAATAGTAGCGCCTGAAAAAGCTATACAGATGGTCGTACACCTCGCTCTCAAGCGCACTCGTGTCCACCGCAACAGTGTTGAGCTTCTCTTTAAGTTCCTTGACCTTGGGCGCTTCCTCCGGATTAGGGAAACCGAGTTCCCTTGCCTGCTCGATGGCGCGCCTATACTGAGCCTCAAGCTCGCTTTTATCGGCAGTCTTGTACTGCGCAAAAGCCGCCTCCACTTGTGGCAAAAGCTCCTCGTCCAGGAACTTCGTCACTTCCGCGCTCTTGGCGTGCATAATGCGATAAATGCCAAAGTCGAGGTCTGGTTGATCGAGCTGGAAAAGTTCCTGCAGAAGACCTTTCAGTTTTCCATATTTCTGATTCATGTCCATATCCTCTCATGAAATGGGTCATTTCACAACCCAACGGATGGTAAAAAGCGGCTCAGCCGCGGTTTTTTGCTTGAGGCGCTCTTCGAGTGCTTCAATAAGGGCATCGCGCTTCGTCATGATCTCGTCCTCTACTTTAAAGATTTCTTGCTGTTGACGGTGCCGCTGACGCTCGAGCTTTGCAATGTTCTGTTGAATTTCGTGTTGTTCTTGCAGTGTTACAGCTTGTCGAGACTGTCGCCTGAGGGCTTTGAGCTGTTCCTTGGTGTCGGAAAGTGCCTTCTCTGCGGCATTGACCATGTCGTCCGCCCAGTGGTCGAGTCGGTCGCATTCCTCAAGAAAATGTTGATTGTTCCTTTCCAATGATCGATTAATTGTAGCTGTGGCACAGCGCTCCGCTTCTTGAGCAAGGTGATCCTGAACATGTGGAGAAATGATAGCCGGTCCAAGTACCTTTCCTTCGCAGAGAAAGAATCTTTCCATGGTCTCCTGATCGAGTGGCTTGCCATCATCGATAAAGCCAGAAAAAAGCAGGTATTCCTCCTGCTCATACGATTCGATGACGAGTTTCTGAAGCGCGAGATAACCTGCCTCACCTTTTAGCGCCTCTACCATGCTCAGTTTGGTCGGGTGATGAGTCACGTCGAAAATAATTTCGGCTGGCGGGCAATCTGCGTTTTTTGCCTTCCCGATGACATACTCACCAAGTGGATGAGAGATTCTATAGAGAAAACGATCGGTCTCATATGCCCATTCAGGCTGCTTCGTGTCGCTCGGTTTTCTTACGAGATGGTAACGACCGCGCGCAATATGAGGGGAAGGCGATTTTTCAAGGTCAAAAATGAGTTGTTCATTGTAGAATCGAGCGCTATTTGCGAGCGCCCACTGCGTAAGCTGCCAAAACTGCCTCCCCATCCGGTCCAACTGTGCCTGAGCATCTTCAAGCCGCAGGCGCAGACGTTCGTGGACATCTTCGTCGAAGTATTCAAGGAGCTTGTGGCGAGTATCCTCTAGACGCGACTGGATCTGCGCGTCCAGCTCGTCCCGTAACGCGCAGAAGGCGGCATCTATTTCCTCGCTTGTACGACATTCCTGATAAATCTCGAAGATACGGGTTTCAAAATCCACGCCAGACTCGACGGTGCCCAAGACTTCGTCCGAAGCGCCAAACACGCCATCGAACAGCTTGAATTTCTCGGTGAGCAACTCAAGGACACGCCTGTCGGCCTCGTTGCGCTCGTTAAGAAAATTGATAACGACAACGTCGTACTGCTGTCCATAACGGTGACAACGTCCAATGCGTTGCTCAACTCGTTGCGGGTTCCATGGTAAATCGTAATTGACGACGAGCGAACAGAATTGCAGATTGATACCTTCCGCAGCAGCGTCCGTTGCGACCATAAGCGTCGCGTGGTCGCGAAAATGTTCGATAAGCGCCGTGCGCATGTCAATTTCCCGCGAGCCACTTGCTCGGCCAGAGTCGAGGTTGGCCGAAAGCCACTTCGTATAGATATCGATGGATTCTGAGTCGCTATTCGAGCCATTAAAGGTGACAACCTGACCGGCGTAGCCATGCGCTTCCAAATAAGATTTGAGATAGGCTTGTGTCTTCCTTGATTCAGTAAAGACAACAGCCTTGCGTGCAGCCCCCAAGGTTTGCATCTGCGCAAAACCTAAATTAAGTGCGGTAAGTAGCGCTTTCGACTTAGTATCTTCCGTAATGTGCTGCGCGCTTTGAATAAGGCTATGTAGTAACATGATTTCGTTACTGAGCCTCACCATGTCGACAGATTCTTTAGTTGCACTTTCTGCCGAGGCATCAAGATCAGCGACAGCATCGATTTCATGGTTACTGTCGGCAAGGTCACTTTCCATGTCCTGGCCGGCGAGCAACCGATCCGCAAGCTGAGGATCGTCGGTGATCGCGTTATCAGTCTGGCTGATCGACCGTAAGCGCTCAAGACGGGCGAGTAGCATGCCAAGCGTCGCTCCAATAGCCCTGGTCGACGAAGCAAGAAGTTTACGAAGTATCAAGGAAGTAAGGTGCCGCTGGGCTTTTGGCAACGCGTAGCTGTCTTTTCTCCGCAAAAAGTCGGAAACGGCCTCGTAGAAATCTTGCTCTTCGTCGTTTGGCTTAAAAGGCTGGGTAAGCGCATGGCGCTCGGTATAGCGGATGTACTCGCTCACCTGCCTGCGCAGAGTACGGGTACAAAATGCAGAAAGGCGATGACGTAACTGTGCCAGATCCGCATTCCCATTGCCATAACGCGCCCGAAAAGCCTCTGGACTGCCAAAAATCTGTTCATCAACAAGCGTCGAAAGGCCATAGAGTTCCATAAGCGAATTCTGCAACGGCGTTGCAGTAAGAAGTATTTTCTTCCGATCCTCAAGTGCCCAGCGAATGGCCTGTCCCATTTTGTTTTGCGTTCTATACGAGTTGCGCAGTTTGTGTGCTTCGTCTATTACGACCATATCCCAATTCTGAGCACGTACATCGCTGCGCATTGTGTAAGCAAAATTGAAGGACATGATGATGACACTCGGTTGTTCAAAAGCATCCTGTGGCGTATGCCATGTCTGCCTTAACGATTTTGCATCGAGAACGACAGTGGGCAGATTGAATTTTTCCTCAAGTTCCATTGCCCATTGCTTGCGGATAGAAGCAGGGCATATCACGAGGATTCTGCGTTTGCGCTCTGCCCAGTATTGACAGATGACCAGCCCAGCCTCGATGGTCTTGCCGAGCCCGACTTCGTCGGCGAGTATCACGCCCTTGGAGAGCGGAGAGCGCAATGCAAAAAGCGCTGCCTCAATCTGGTGCGGGTTAAGGTCGACCTTTGCGTCGAAAAGGGACATAGACAGGTGGTCGAGCCCTTCGGGCGCGTGGCGGGTCAAATCCCAGGCAAAATACTTGGCGTGGTATGGCGTGATAGAAAACATTCGTGATGATCCTGGTGTTCATTCTACCGTACAATCGCATGCACGAAAACACAAAAAGGCCCCTAATTGCGCCTATATTGTAGATTATCGCAATGCTCTGTATTTTCCCCCAGGCAACAACAAAAAAGTCCATGCGGCTTCAGGAGGAGGCTGCTCGACGAGACGCTCGGCAAGACAACTCGACGAGACAACTCGACGAGACAGCTCAGTGCAACTCAAATCCGCAGACTCAAGTTAGCCACAGCTTCTTCAAGTTCGGATATGGGCGTATCCAGAAGCTCCCACGCAAAATCGATATAGTCCGCGGTGAATGGATGCCTGAAATAGGCCGGGTCGGGCGCCTCGTATAGCCGGACCCGGTCCAGGCCGTCAGCGTCTTTAAGAAGAGCGGTGAGTGAACCAGGCCTGTAGGACGGTGAAGGAGGCTTCGGGTCCCGACGGGAATGCACGGTGACGGCGCCCGCGATGGACGCCCACTCGCTTTCGGAAAAAGAAAATCTAAAGGACTTTTCGGCAATGGGACGCTTGGTTTCGGCAGCCCAGCGACCGTGTTCGGTACAATAGCCGTCGTGGCGCCGCGCGAGATCATGGATGAGCGCCGCCGCCATGAGATCGCGATAAAGAATTGCAGGTTCGTCAAGTTGGTAGGACGCGCCAATTCGGCCCGATTCCTCATGCCCATGCCCACCTGGCGTTCCAATAAAACCGGCTTTAAGCGCCCTTTTGTACAAGGTATCCGCCAGAATCATGACGCGCAGCGTGTGCCCTTTGCCGTGAATTCGGCTCTTATGGTCGAACCATGTCTCCTCGATGCGAAAATCCTTTGGAAAGGTCCAGACGTCGTCGCCCTTTCGGTGCTCAGTGTCGGTTATGGGAAGTTTACGTTCCTCGAAGAATTCTTTCATAAAGGCTCATGATAACATATCGCTGAGGCTGACACAAATCATTCAAAAAAACTAATAAATAGCTTGACTTTGCGCCTACACAATTCTAGATTTTTTTAACGATTAACGCCTGCCAGTTACAACAGGCAAAAAAGGGAACCGTCCTCTTTATCTTGGGCGCTCTTGTACAGAACGGCAGCGATATCGATGTAGGCATTGCCTTTGGTTATTTCGTATTGGCCGCGGAAGCCATGGGCTACGGAACGCATGTCTTTGGACAACCGCCAAACCGTCCTGGCGCAGCGGCCAGCCGACTTTGCAAAGTATGGCATTCCTGAAGGCTATACCCCCGCAGCATGACCTTCATAGGGAGAAGAGACAGGACCTGGTGCAAGGGGTCCCGAATCAGCAAGAAGAAACCTCGCGCGACAAAGTTCGTGCCAAAAGCTACGGACCGGTTACGCGGTTTCTTATCTGGTGGGGCCGCAATCCGATTTTCCTCTATATCCTGCACCTTATCTTGCTTGGTCTCGTCCAGCTTCCGGGAGCCGCATGGTGGTATTCCGACGCAAACCCCTTATTGGTGGCCTTCCAGTTTATGTTGATCATGGTTCTGCTTACCGGCATTGCACATCTACTTTACAAGAGACATATTGTCATCAGCCTGTAGATTTGCCTTGACCAAAAATAAACGGCCTGACGACGGCCTACCCCATTATGTGTATGCACTTCCATACTGCAGACATCTAGATTCTAAAGTGACCAAGCTCTTTCCACGATGGAAGATTTGGAAAGGACACAATCCGCCGCTCGCAAAAACAACGGCATTTCTGTAACAAAATCATAAATGAAAGCTGGTATCCGCCAGCGAGTCTTCTTAAGTTGGCCATAAATGCCGGCATCACCACCGGCAACCGCAACGACCAGAATTGGCAGGCCGGAGCTGTCAAGCTCTTTCGCGGCCGCTACAATGCTCGTAACGCGTTTCGAACCCACTGCCAACACTGTAGTCAGATTTGGGTCCCAGCCAAGTTGAACCTCGTTGACACAAGTGGGCGGCAGTTCTACATTCTACCACCGGCGTATAATCTGCTCTCCTCAATTGCTGTCTCAACGTGGCACGGCGCAGCTTCTGGGTCAAAAGCTGAAGCCAAATCAAGCGTCCCAAAAGTTCCCCCAAGGCCTTTTGCCCCAAGGCCTTTTGAAAGGATCGAAAAAATGCAAACACTCGAAAAACGTCGGAGTATGCGCTCCTACCTTCCGGAACAGATTCGAGCGGAAGAACTCGAAAAAGTCCTGCAAGCTGGGCTAAGAGCTCCCCATGCGGGGCCATTTCTCATTTCAGTCGTCCAGAAACCCGAGCTATTAAAAGAGATCGCCGACGCCGCACTCGAAGGGATGAAGAACGCCCCTATCGAGTTCATGCGACAACAGGCAGCCATTCCCGGTTACAATCCTCTCTACGGCGTGCCGACGCTCATTCTGTTTACTTCGCCGGCAGATGCCATGAATGGCGCAGCCAACTGTGCGCTCGCAGCGGAGAGTATCATTCTTGCCTCAACCGACCTGGGCCTTGGTACCTGCTATATGGGCTCGCCCTCTTCTGCCCTCAACGGCCCGCGTGGCAAAGATCTTGCAAGGGCCATAGGAATTCCTGATGGTTATGTCTTCCGTTCTTCTGTTCTTCTGTCGCCATCGGGTATCCACGCCCCCAAGCAGCCTATCGTCCACCACGCCGCGAGGGCGGACGCATTGAGTATGTGCACTAGCATAAGAACTTGCACACAAGAGTGAGTATAGAAACGGCTGGACACACCATGATATCCAGCCGCACACCTACAAAACTATGACGTTTTCAAGTTGAGCCGAAATCAACAAATCGATCAACCAACCTGCATTGAGAGAAATACCTGGATGCCCATCTGCTTGATCTGATCCTGGACAGCTTCAATTTCGTCAATATGAGCATCCTCATCCTTGAGGATTCCCTCAAGAATCTCGCGGGTGGCGTAGTCTCGAGCGTCGCCACATAGCGCGATGGCAGCATTGTAATTCTTGATTGCATCCGCCTCAGCAGCGTGATCGTTGTCATAAATCGTGGCCACGTCCCCACCGATATTCATCGGGTTGTACTTGCTCACAATGGGCCTTCCCTCAAGGAACAGAATGCGGTCAATCAGCTTCTCTGCGTGCTTCATCTCATCGATGGCGCGTTTTTCGATCGCCTTGTGGAGTTTAGTGTAGCCCCAGTTGTCGCACTCAGAAGAATGAACCATGTACTGGTTTACCGCAGTGAGTTCGTCTGCCAAAAGAGAATTGAGCACATCGATTACTCTTGGATCACCTTTCATTGCTATTTACCTCTCTAAATGAACTTAGGAAAGACTCAAGCTTCGAATCCGATTCTGGATTCGAAGATCCTCTTAAGAATATAATAAAGAACTTGCCGCGCGGTGTAAACGATAGGTCATTTTCCCCTTGTGATCAGCCCTGCTTGTAGAACCGGCCCCACCTACAATAAGCTTTCTCTCTGACAGGGTATTTATCCACTTATGTTTATATTTACCAACTTAGAGACAATGGCAAGGCAATACAGAGAAAGGCAACAAAATGAATCCTTCTGAAGCACAAATAAGCGGTTTGAGCTCGGCCGTGGCTGCTTCTCGGCTTAAAGAATACGGTCCTAACCGTATCCAGGAAAAGAAAAAGAGCCCAGTACTGGCCTTCTTGAAGAAGTTTTGGGGGCCAATGCCGTGGCTTATCGAACTGTCCATGATTCTTGCGTTCTTCCTGGGGCACCTCACCGAATCGATCATCATTCTGTTTCTGCTTTGCGTGAATGCCGTAATCGGATTCCTCAACCAGCGGAGCTCCGGCAAAGCCCTGGAAGTCTTGAAAAAACGCCTTGCCCTAAACGCCCGCGTGTTGCGGGACGGTGTTTGGCAGGACATCGACGCCGCCCTTCTCGTGCCTGGAGACATCATCTTAGTAAAGTTGGGCGACATCATCCCTGCGGATACAAAAGTGCTCTCGGGCAACCTCTCCGTGGACGAGTCTACCCTGACAGGAGAATCACTGCCAGTAGACCGAAAAGAAGGCGACGAACTCCACTCAAGTGCAGTTGCGCGTCGGGGTCAGGCAATTTGCCTCGTGACAAACACGGGCGGAAACACTTTTTTTGGCAAAACAGCCAACCTCGTCCAAAAAGCGCACCCTGTATCGCATCAGGAACAGGTTATGCTCGACATTGTACGATACACCATGTACTTTGGTGTTGCAGCCTCTGCTTTCGTTGCTGTTTATGCGCTTGCCTTGCACATTTCCTTCCTGGTGACCCTCACTTTTGTGGTGACATTCCTCATAGGCGCGGTGCCTGTGGCGCTTCCCGCCGTTCTGACCATTGTTCAGGCCACGGCAAGCTCCGAGATGGCAGACAGGGGCGCCCTCGTTACACGCCTCGATGCCGTGGAGGACGCGGCGTCGATCAGTGTCATCTGTTTTGACAAAACAGGCACCATTACGCAAAACAAACTCAGCGTGGTAGAGGTGGACCCTGCACCGGGTTTTTCCAGGGACGAGGTGTTGCGCACTGCGGCGCTGGCCTCGAGCGAAGATAACTCGGACCTGATCGACGCCGCGGTGGTCGAAGCCGCCCAGATTAAGCCGACTGGAAGCTGCGCCCAGAAGTCGTATACGCCTTTTTCACCGGAAACACGCCGTACTGAAGCAATTGTGGAATGCAATGGGCAGGCCTATCACGTGATGAAGGGTGCCGTTCCCGAAATTCTCGCCTTGTGTACTGGCATCGACCTAGAAACGCGTAGCCTAATTCAAAACAAAGTCGAGGAATTTGCGGCAAAGGGGTATCGTACGCTCGCAGTGGCGCGCTTACCTCTCCAAAACAACGGCCCCTCACAAATCACGGACTCTCCTGAAGTCGCAAATCCTGAAAAACAGGAAGTACAGGCCGCCACTGCCACCTCAACACCATCCTTCTTAGGTATTCTGGCGCTGGCCGACCCCATTAGGCCGGATTCGAGCGCAATGATCGCCGATCTGCGCGCGCTGGGCGTCAAGCCGATCATGTTGACCGGGGACAGTCTCGCCATTGCCAAACAAATCTCGACACAAGCAGGCATTGGACCCAATGTGGTCAGCATCAAGGAGCTGGAGGACCTCTCCGAAGAGGAACAAAAGCAGAAAGTGGCCCAAGTGGATGGTTTTGCGGAGATCTTCCCCGAGGACAAATTCCGGATTGTCAGTTTGCTTCAAGAAAGTGGCCTCCTTGTAGGTATGACGGGCGACGGCGTCAACGACGCGCCTGCGCTCAAGCAGGCCGAGATGGGCATAGCGGTACACAACGCTACCGACGTGGCCAAGGCTTCCGCCAGCGTCGTTCTTACGAAAGACGGACTCGGAGTGATTGTCGAGGCTATTCGCTTGAGCAGGCGAACCTATCAGCGCATGCTTACCTGGGTAATCAACAAGGTAAGCAAGGTAGTCCAGGTACTGGGCCTCCTCGTGGTCGGTTTTTTCATGTTCAGAGATATGGTCGTTTCCATGATGGGTATGAGCCTTTTGGTCTTTGCCAACGATTTTGTAACTATGTCGCTTGCAACCGACAACGCTAAGGACGCGCCAAAACCAAGTTTCTGGAATGTAAAGAATATTACGCTCGCGTCGCTCGGGATAGGAGTCTTCCTTGTTTTGCAAGGCCTTGGCGCAGTTTTCTTGGCGAACCAGACCTTTGCGCTCGACTTTGTCCATTTGCAGACTTTTATACTCCTGATGCTGGTGTTCACAAGTCAGTTCCGCGTGCTTATAGTGCGCGAGCGCAAGGCAATGTGGAGTTCAGTACCCGGAAAGATGCTACTGACAACTACAACTGCCGCTTGTGCTCTCTTCTTTGTGATGGGCGCAGTAGGTTTCATAATTCCCAGTTTGGGACTAAAACTGACGCTCATCGTCCTTGCTTACTCACTCATAACGACGGCCATAATGGATTGGCCAAAGCGATGGTTATTCAGCGTATTCGATGTTGAATAAAGAACGCCAGGCCGAAGTGAAGGGCGCCACCCTGAGCGGCGCTCTCTATGATTCAAAAGCGCGCGCAAGCCCGCCGAGCGCAGTTTCTCGGTATAGCGCGCTTAAATCTCTTCCTGTCTGGTACATAGTCGCAATGGCTGTGTCCAGACTCACCTTGTTGTTCTCGGGCAAATAGTACGCGAGATTGGAAGCATTGATAGCCCGCACCGCCCCCACGGCATTGCGCTCGATACAGGGAATCTGTACAAGCCCGAAAACCGGGTCGCAGGTGAGCCCCAGACTGTGCTCAAGCGCGATCTCTGCCGCGTAGCCAGTCCGTTGTAGGTTCATTCCCCGAAGGTAGGAAAGCGCGGCGGCGGTCATGGCACAGGCACTTCCAACTTCCGCCTGACAGCCACATTCTGCTCCGCTTATTGACGCGTTTGTCTTGATGAGGTCTCCAATTATACCGCCAACGCAGAGCGCCCGCAGAATCTCGTCATCGGTATAACCACCCTGTTCCTGTGAGTATTTGAGCACCGCAGGCAGGATCCCGCTGGAGCCGCAGGTTGGCGCCGTCACCACCACACCACCGGATGCATTTTCTTCGGCTACCGCGTAGGCGTACGCGCTTACGATGCGCTGCTCAGCCATGGCAGGCGTCTCATTTCTGGACTGGTTCAAAAGGTATTTGGCCTTGCGAGGTAAGTTCAGGCCCCCAGGCAAGACGCCGTCAGATGCCAAGCCGCGCTTAATCGCATCCTTCATTGCACGCCAGACTAGCTCCAGGTGCCCCAAAATGTCTGGTTCGTTTTGAAGAACGTAGGCCGCAAGGTCTATGTCTTGATCGGTGCAATGTTCTGTAATTTGATTAAATGTCGATAGTGTATAAACTTCTCGAGCGGTCCGCCCCGCCTGGCCCTCGAACTCGATGCTTCCGCCACCAACACTGTAGACTCGGGCAAAACCGATTTCGGTCTCATTCTTATACGCATGAAGATCAAGCGTGTTCTCATGCTTGAGGTCTTTTTTCACAGGATCGAACACGACTTCCGCCCGGTAGGGGGCAAAGGTATCCAAAAGGATTTTGTCAGTCAGGTGCCCTTTTCCAGTGAGCGCCAAGGATCTATACAGATAGACCCTGAAAAAATCCGCTTCCGGATACATTTGCCTGAAGACCATAGCGGCGCGCTTAGGGCCCATCGTATGCGAACTGCTGGGCCCGTTGCCGATCTTATATAACTCCCGTAAACTCTGCATACCTTAGTGCGGCTTGACCTCCGGTGGAATCGGGGACGTGTAGACCTCGCCACCAAGGGTCGCCTTGTGCTCCTTTTTGGCATCTTCGAGCAAAGCCGGGCTTTCAAACACGTCCAGGGCTGTCATCGCAAGAATCTTGCCTGCGGCGGCGATTCCTTTGTGGAAAACGCTCGACTTGCCTGTCGCGACTAATTGCCACGAATGAGGCGGAATGCCTTGAGGATAGCATGCTACACTAATCTGCGCGGTTGGAGCAACCCAACTGACATCGCCAACATCGGTTTAGCGGAGGGACGCAAACTCGTCAAACTTGGCGTCGACAATCTGAGAAATCCTTTGCTTATTTTCCATACTTGGTATCTCCCACGCTTTCACATCTCTAATCCGCTACTTCTTGGCCGGTTTCTCGTTCGGTAGAATCACCTCGATCTGTCCCTTTTTATAGAGATATTTCGTTCCAAAGAAGGTGACAGGCAGCAAGATCAGAATAAAGACTCCCTGCAATTGCGTCACATACTGTCGGAGTGCAAAGAAGGCAATAATCATGAGAACCGCTGGAAGAATTGCGCCTTTAAGTCTGCCTTTAGCTTTTATTCCTCCGCCGATACCAGGATCCAGCAAAGACACCGTAAAGGCTCCAAACAACGCGGGGATTATGTATGAGGTTGCGGTTTTTACTGCCGGCAACAGCAAGACTGACTTGAGCGGCAACATGAGAAGCGCACCGACGGCGAGAATGGTCACCGTGACGATCGAACTGACGGCCACCGAAATTGCAGAAATCACGTCGCCTTTTTCCGAACCTTGCTCCACATCCGCAATCTTCATGGCGTTCACCGCAACTGGCAGCTTTAGATTGAGCACGTTCCCCGTGATAAGCGTAAGATAGATGGAGGAACCCAATACTGGCGTATAGGCCAGTACTTCAGAGATTGTCACGGGAATAAAAACCGCAAGCAAGCCAACGGCCCCTTGTATTATCGTAACAAAGCTCGGCATGGCATGAAAATACAAACCAAGAGCAAAAGGAAGTGCAATCATCATTACCGCGACGATTACTACCGCAATTCTTCCAAATCTATGTGCAGAATCAAAATATTCTTTTGTGGTCATCATATCATTTCCTCCATTTTTTTGCGCACGGTCTCACGCAAGCAAGCTTGTCCACAGGATCGACGAAGCCATGGACACGACGAGCGAGATAGCGAGAACGAATTCATTGAGCCACTTGGCTTTCGTAGCTTTGGCGACCATACTCAGTCCTACCGTTATTAAGGCGCTTGTCAGTAGAGTGAGCAACGTTACGCCACCCTGCAGAAGCATCGGTACCGTAAAGACCACCATGATGGTCAGCATAAAAGTACTGTTGCCAAGCGCTCCCCATTTCTGGTCTTTTTTCTTCATGTTGAGTTGACCGTTTTGGATGCCCTTGCTGATAAAAACCGAGGAAACGAGACCGCCCATAATGGAAATCGTCATTACAAATGCTACGACGACAAAATCGGCCGCTTTGGCATTCGCTACCGAAATGCCCAAAGCTTTAAGGGCGGAATCGGCCGACATGAGCTCATAGGATACCGAGCCCAGCACCGATAGCCTGTACCATCCCCATGGGATCCCGACCATCGCGCCTAAGCTGAAGAGACCGATTAGGATTGCAATGGAAGGAACGACTGTGTAGGTGGCAGTCGACTTTACGACATTCATGAGCTCTTCGTGCGAGAATCCCAATTCTTTTGCGCGCCGCCACGACTTTCTAAAGAAAAGCACTGCAATAACCGTAACCACGGCCATTACAAACACAACGAGTACGAGGACAATTGGATCGTTGATCGCTTCCTGATACGACATGGTTTCTCCTTAAAGATCGGTGAATTAGAAGCCGGCGCATCCAGCGCCGGCAGGTCAATCCTGATCAGACTCCGTGGCCCGCAAGCCAGTCAAAGGCAAACGCTGCATAGGCGGCAGTTCCGCGATAAAGAACCTCTTCGTCAAAAAGGACCTTCGGATGATGTTGCGCAAAGGTCATGCCCTTGCGCGCGTCCCCCGCGGTGAGCGCAACCATAATGCTGGGCACTTTCTCTGTCACAAAGGAAAAGTCCTCTGAACCCATCATTTTGTCAAACGGCGCGCCTTTTACAAATGCGTCAGGCCCAAAACGGCGGTTTATGATCTCGACAAAATCGTTCCGCAGAGCCTTATCCATGACGACCGACGGGCAACCCCGCACGTACGATACTGATGCGCTTGCCCTAAAGGTTGTAGCAACATTTTGCACGATTTCCGGAAGGCGTTTCTCGATAAAGTCTCGATTGGCAACGCTAAACGTTCTCACCGTACCGCCGAGTTTGGCAGAGTCCGGAATTACGTTGTTTGCTTGGCCCCCTTGCAGATAGCCAACAGTAACAACCGCAGGATCGGTTGCTGCAACTTCCCGGGCTATAATTTCCTGCAGCGCAAGGTGCGTGTGGCAGGCAACATTGAGCGGGTCCACCCCGAAATTTGGCATTGCCCCATGGCCGCCTTTTCCTTGTATGACAATGTCGAATTTGTCTGACGAGGCTGAAACGGGGCCTGCTTCTGGTATCATAAAGCACCCTGAATCGAACGGAAGGCCACTGAACACGTGGAGCATCATAGCGGCATCCACCTTTGGATTGTCCAGAATACCAGCTTCTACCATCGCCTTGGCACCGTTCAAGGTTTCCTCTCCGGGCTGGAACATCAACTTAATGGTACCTTGAATCCTATCTTCCATGGACTTGAGTACCTTGGCTGCGCCCAACAGCATGGCAGTGTGAAGGTCGTGCCCGCATGCATGCATATGACCATTTGTTGCCTGAAACTCGAGTCCCGAAAGCTCTTGGCCAAGCAGCGCATCCATATCGGCGCGCAGTAGAACTACCTTGCCGGGCTTTTTGCCTCCAATCAGAACCGCTACTCCGCAAGGACCTACATCGTAAGGCTCGAGGCCCATTTCGGTCAGCCTTGCTTTTACATATGCCGACGTCTTTGGCAGGTCCATGTCTACCTCGGCATAACCATGGATTGTTCTGCGGTGAGCCCGTAGCTCTTCCTGCAGGTTTTTCGCCATTTCCACAATCTCGTCCATTTCTCCGCCTCCTTATTTTAGGACATATAAGGCCAGTTATCGACATTTATCGTCGATTCTATTGCCGATATTTCTATTTGTCAAATAAAGCTTATTGCGACCATAAAAGAACTGATTTAGTTGACAACTACAACATCGCCATTTAGAATTCTCGGAATGGAATTGAGTAGAGTGCCTTTTATAGGGTATATCGCCAGCGATCCTGCTGCCGACCAGATGGAGCAGCTGATTCAGGACCTTGAGCCCTTCTGCAGAGTTCAAGTCCTTAGGGTCAACCATAACAGTCCTATTGAAAAGGTCTGCAAGAAATTGCCTTCCGAACCGGATTGTTTTGTTTTTAGTGGGCGGCTACTCTATTTGAGCGGCCTTGAAGTTGTCCCATCGCCTCCAAAACCCTTCTATGCGTTGGATGAACTGGAAGGAGACATCAATTCAATCTTGCTAAAATTGCTGGTAGATCGTCGTGATTTCGATTTATCCAGGGTTTTCATCGACTTTGCAACGAAAGAGAATAACTATCTCGGACTTAGAGAACTCTTGCCTCCAAGCCAATGGCCCAAGTTCAATGACCTGGAATACAAAGATGCCAAATCTGCCGACCGACAAATCCTTGAGGCTCATATTTCTTTTTACAAGAATGGCCTCACTGACCTGTCTATCACCCGAATGGGTCTGTGTTTGGAGGACCTTAGAGCTGCAGGCGTTCCAAGCGTCTATGCATATCCTCCCAAAGAATATGTCGTCAATTTCTTTCTCCAGATAGTAAATACAGTGGAACGTGCCAAATTGGATCAGAACCTCTTTGGTGCGATCGTTTTTGAAATTGCAGCAGAAAGTCCGGAAGATATCCGCGCAGGCATTGCAGAGTGTCAACGCTTCCTTACAGAGGTCGTTCGGTCCGAAGGGCGAGATTTTATGATCCAAAAGGTTGGAAGTCGGATAGAGATTCTAACCCGACAGAGCGACTTGGAAGAGATAACGCATGGTTTTAGAGATGATAGTTTTAAAGGATTAGTGGAGCGTGCTATCGGCTACCCCGTCTGTGTCGGTCTTGGATCTGGCACTACCATATATCAGGCTCGGATGAATGCCTTTAAGGCGAGCAGCATTGCCCTAATGCGCAACAATGGCGTGTACTACTACTCCGCAGAGGAAGTTCTTGTTGGGCCACTGGGCAGCAATAGGAGTAAACAGCTTGATCTTCAGACCAACAAGAAACTTCTTAATTTTGCTGACAACTTAGATGTTGATTATGTTACTCTAAAAAGAATTGTCGCTTGCGCAAAGGCTTTACAACGCAGCGAGATTACAGCCGATGAGCTTGCCACTTACATTGGAGTAACCCCAAGAAGCGCCGCTCGAGTGCTGAACAAGATTGTAGAAAACGGCGGTGGAAGGTCCTATACGCGCAAGCTCAAAGAGGGCAAGGGCCGGCCCAAGAAACGCTACCAACTCAATTTTGTGAACAAAATTGCGTAATTAGAAATTGCTTAATTAGAAGGCACTAGAACCTAAAGATTCCACCACTCTCCCGATGTTGCCGACGCAAGGACGGCATCGCAAACTAGTTGCGTCTGATACGCATCTTCGAAATCAGGGCATAACTTGCGGTCTTGCTCAAGCCCATAAAGAAAGTCAGACATTGCGTGAATGAACGTATGCTCATACCCAAGACCACATCCTGGGACCCACCAATGTCCCATATAGGGGTGTTTGTCGCCGTCCCAGACTTGGATCTTTGTAAATCCGCGGTATGAAGAATCGGCCCCGTAATCATAGTATTCGAGGAAATTCATGTCCTCAAAATCGAATGCGATACTACCAAACTCTCCATTTAGTTCAAACGCATTCTGATTCTTTCTGCCACGCGCAAATCTTGTCGATTCAAAGGTACCCATGGCTCCATTTTCAAAGCCGGCGAGAAAAGCGCAAGCATCGTCTATTTCAACTCTCGACAATACCGAAGGATCGCGTTCGAGAGGCCGATTATTGACAAATGTTTTCTTCATAGCGGTTAGGCGTTGTATCCGGCCCACTAACCACAGTGCCAAGTCTATTGAATGCGAAAGCAGATCCCCTGTTACTCCAGAACCAGCAGCCTGAGCATCGAGTCTCCATTGAGATCCGCCCATCGGCAGGTTAGAGTTAATGGTCCAATCCTGTAAGTATTTTGCCCGATAATGGAAAATCCGGCCCAATCGTCCCTCGTCTATTATTCTCTTAGCCAGAGCAACTGCCGGGACTCTTCGATAATTAAAACACACCATATTGGGCTTGCCGTTTTCTCTTACGGCTTCCAACATTATTCGTGCTTCCGTCGCATCCTTCGCAAGCGGCTTCTCGCAGATTATCATCTTGCCTGCCTCGGCGGCGGCAACTGCGATCTCTTTATGCATATCATTTGGGACACAGATATCGATAATATCTATGTCAGGGCGCTCAATGACACGGTGCCAGTCGTTTTCGGTCTCTTCCCATCCCCAGTTTTCGGCAAAATCATCCAACTTTTTTTGATCTCGGCCACAAACAACTCTCAGGCGTGGCTCAATGGTGTGGGGGAAAAACTTGCATGCCTGCAAATAAGCATTGGAATGTGCACGTCCCATAAAGCCGTAACCAATAAGACCAATATTCACGAAGTTTCCCATAAATGGCTCCATCATAACCAGACCTTATCAAAATGGGCCAAGCACAGCTGCTTGGCCCGTGTGCAAGACTTTGTGTTCTGCTCAAGACTCATCAATGCTACTTTAGGACTTGTCCTTCTAGAACTTATCCGGCGTTTGAAGCAATTTCTGTACTTCAGGAGTGTGATAGTTCTCTGGCGTAATTAGAACCGGTGGAAGTTCGATTTTCTTTTTGTCGATCTTTTGGCCTTTCACTACCTTGTCTATTATCCCTACTCCTTCGTAGCCCATCTGATAAGGATCTTGCGCGATTATCGCATTGATAGTTCCACTCTCAAAAAGCGGCAGAAGCTCCGGGCTCGGATCGAACGTGACGATTTTTACCTTTTTATCTAACCCCTTGCCCTTCACCGCTTGGGCGATTCCTTCCGCCGTTGGTGCGCATGCTGCAAAAAACCCGGCAAGTGTAGGATTACCGGTCAGCAGGTCAGTCGCGATGTTCATCGAAAGAGCAGCGTCCGCGTTCGTCCACTGGACCGGCAAAACCTTCATCCCTGGATACTTCGCAATTGCGTCATTGAAGCCCATAGAACGTTGAGCACTCACGGACCCGGCCTGGATGCCAAGGTTTGCCACAAGGCCTTTGCCATTCAGGAGTTTCGCCATCTGGACACCAGCATCGTACCCACCCTTATAGTTGTCACAGGTAATGGAACCATATGGTGCATCAGAATCTACGCCGGAATCGACCATGACCACCGGTACGCCGGCCTTTATTGCACTTTCGACTGCTGGGATCAAAGCCTTTGAATCGAGTGCGGCCAACAGAATACCTGCCGGTTTTTTTGCGGTTATGTTGCGCACAAGATCTACTTGCTGATTTATGTCAGCTTCGTTCGCCGGCCCTTGGTAGTCGATAGTATACCCAAGTTCCTTGGCGCGGTCTTTTGCTCCTTTGACCAGAAAAAGGTAAAATGTAGCCGAGGTAGATTTCGGAATAAAGACAATCGTTTTTGACTGCGCAAAAGCGCTGCCTCCCATGACCATCAAAAGCAAGAGAGCAACAAAGAAGCGGTTTTTCCTCATAAGCTCCTCCGGAAACCTGAAAATACCGATTCAACGAATCGGGTTGAAGCCTACTTGCGTCTGCGAATCTGGTCGATGGCGACCGCGCCGATGATAATCATGCCGTTGACAACTTGCTGCCAGAATGCATTGACACCAATGATATTCAGTCCATTTCGTATTGTGGTCACTATGACTGCGCCAATCAGGGTGGCAATGATACTCCCTTCTCCTCCAAAGGTGCTCGTTCCACCTATGACGACTGCTCCAATGGACAGAAGTTCATAGCCATTTCCGCCAGCCGGTTGTACGGTACCCAACCGACCCGCTTCGATTGTCGAAGCTATGCCGCAAAGCAGCCCACAAATGGCATAGACTCCTATAGTTATCTGGCTAACTTTGATACCGGATAGACGAGCCGCTTCGTTGTTACTACCAATTGCGTACACGAATCTGCCAAAACGCGTATAGGTCAATACGAGATATGCCAAGATAAAGACCAAGAGCATTATTAGCGTAGGAATTGGAATAACGTTAAAAAGCTTACCCTGACCAATCCACATGTAAGTTGCAGGAAGTCCGAAAATCGGAATGCCGCGTGAGAAGATTAGTGCAAAACCGCGTGCAATACCCATCATTCCAAGCGTAGCAATAAACGGCGGAACCTTAAGTCCTGTTATCAGAAGTCCGTTGGCAAGCCCAAAGACTAGTCCTGCCACTAGAGTGACTGCAATCGTAAGAAAGAGGTTTTGCGTTGCTTGAAATACCAGACCGCCCAGAACAGCCGAACAAGCAAAGATGGAACCGACAGAAAGGTCTATGCCACCTTCTAGCATAATAAAGGTTTCTCCTGCAGCAATAATTGCAATTACAGCGGTCTGAAGCGTGATCTCAAAAATATTGCTGACTGTAAAAAAATAGGGAGACAGAAAGGCCAGCACGATCCACATGAGGATCAAAATCAAAAACATCGAAAACGCCTGATTCTGCATCGCGCGCCTCAAAAACCGTTTGGGCTTCTCCCGTGCCGCTTTGTCACTTGGTAGATTCTTTTTCTCATTCATATTCATGCTGTTTCCTCTTGACTCCGAGACTATACTGAAGAATCTCATTCTTGGAACTCTTTTCCGGATCAAGTTCCGCAACGACTGTTCGTTGTGACATCACGAGTATTCGAGCAGAGACTTCCAGAATCTCATCGATATCACTTGAAATAAAGACAACCGCACAGCCCGGCTTCATCACGAATTTTCTAATCAGACCATAAATCTCGTTCCTTGCGCCCACGTCGATTCCAATCGTCGGCTCATCGAGCAGGAGCAACCGGCAATCTGCCAAGAGCCATTTGCCCAAAATAACTTTCTGTTTGTTGCCACCGCTCAAGTATTTGACCTGTTGGCCAAGGCTAGGAGTCTTGACGGCTATCTCATTCACCATTGTTTGCACAGATTGAGTCTCCTGCACACGATTGTAGGATATCGAACGGAGTTGCGCCAAATTTGCCAATGTCATATTTTCCTTGACGCTCATGTTTAGGCATAGACCATCAACGTCACGATCCTCCGGCAAGTAGCCAATTCCCAATGTAACCGCACTGCGCGGTGACTTGATTGAAGTTTGCTTTCCGTTAAACGAGATTTCAGCCGTGTCCGTCGGATCAATACCGAACAATGCTCTTGCTAGCTCTGTTTTTCCTGAACCGACAACGCCGGCAATTCCAAGGATTTCGTGTTCCCGTACCTCTAACGAAATGGGTTCTGGAAAATTCTCATTCTGAAGCCCTCGTACACTGAGCACGGGCTTGCCAACGCCAACAGAAAGCCGGGTTCTGCGTGTCGACATTGTCTTTCCAATCATGATAGAGATTAGCTCATCAGCAGAAACCTCTTTTGGATTTACTGTTGCAATGCTGGAGCCATCCCGAAGTACAGTTACTCTATCTCCGATACGTTTTATTTCTTCGATCTTATGGGAGATGAAGATAATCCCAATTCCTCTTTCCTTTATGTAGCCAACAATGGAAAACAGCAGTTCAATTTCTTTTTGGCTCAGTGCAGCGGTAGGCTCGTCCATAATGAGAATCTTCGCATTCTTTGAAAGCGCAATGGCTATTTCCAGCATCTGCTTTTTTGAAACGCTAAGGTCCTTGACTTTGGCATCAAGTGCTATATCGAACTCTAATTCATCCAATATTCTTTTCGCAGTCAGGTTAACTTCTTTCCAATTTATGAGCATCCCGCCTTTTCTGACAAATTGAGGCAACATAAGGTTCTCGGCTACAGTCAAATGTGGTATGAGGTGGAAATTCTGATATATGGTGGCTATGCCAAGATCTTCTGCAGCGCGCGGGTTGAGACGATAGACATCAATCGACTTGCCCTCAAATTCTATGAAACCAGAATCTGGGCGGTAGGCACCAGACAATATTTTTATCAGTGTTGACTTACCTGCGCCATTCTCTCCTAACAACACATGGACTTCGCCTTTCTCAAGATCGAAGTTGACGCGTTTCAAAGCGCTAACCCCATAAAAACTTTTTGAGATGTCCTTCATGACCAGCAATTCGGCCATAGTATTACCTCTTGTTAATAAAGAAGAAACACACAACATGAGCGGCAATAATCAGACTGAAGGAAACGTTATCATGGAAATTTTCACCTGTCAAGTTTTTTAATTATACATTTCTTAATATTTTATATATTTATCATACAAATATTTAGTTGAAATACCAAAAACTGCCCGTTTTTCACTTTTGACAAATTTGATACTACCGTGTTATTATTGTTGGTAACGATACCAAAAAGGTCTGGGGATCTTCGAGCAGCCGAGAGAGCAAAGGAGATCAAATGTCTTCCATCAAAGACGTTGCGAAATTGGCGGGTGTATCTATTTCTACGGTGTCTCGGGTACTAAGCGGGTCACCAAATGTGGGGAATTCTACAAGGCAAAGAGTAGAACAGGCTATAGAAACGATAGGATACAAGCCCAATCTCTTAGCTCAAGGGCTGCGTTCAAAGCGCGGAAATCTTATTGGGCTGGTAGTCCCGGAAATTCACCACGAGACTTTCTCGCGTCTTATAGAATATACAGAGGAGGAAGTGCGTGCTCGAGGTTACAATTTGATTACTGGCAACACACACGGACAGCCGGATAGCGAGGACGAGTTTATACAAAGCCTGTTGAGGCGACATGTCGATGGTATTATCTTTTCGCGCGTGTCGGACCGAAGTCGAGCGCTTCGAATACTGCAAAAAGATGGAATACCTGCCGTAATCATAGATCGTTTTCTTGAAAACGAAGATATTCCAACTATTGTGACGGACAACTACGGTGCAGGAGTAACTGCAGCTAAGCACCTGGTAGATCTAGGACATACACAGTTCGCTCTAATCACGGGACCCCAGAATATTGCGCTATGTCGGGAAAGGCAAAAGGGCTTCGCCGAGTATCTTGAGAGCCAAGGATTCGCCCTGCCGCACCGCAACATCTATGAAGGAGATTTTAAGTTCGAAACAGGAGTAGACGCGGCTAAGTATTTTCTTAACAATGCCGTAGAGTTTACTGGTCTATGGGCAGAAAACGACCTCATGGCATTAGGCGCTATGAACACATTCATACGGGCAAAAAAACGAATTCCGAGCGAAATCTCGGTCATGGGGATGGACGACGTGCGCAGCGCCACTATCGTCATCCCGTCGCTAACGACCATAGCTCAGCCTTTCAGCGCGATGTGTAGCAAGGCGGTTGATCTACTTTTTAGGATGATAGATGGTAATTCATTTAAAGATAACAAAATAGTACTTCCCTCGAATTTGATAACACGAGAGTCGACTGGCCGGTATGTGGTCCCATAACAACACCTGCAAGTGCATATAGCAGATTTAGATAGCTATGTGCCAGTTGTTCCGACTTGTTGAATTCTTATTGCATCAGTATATTCCACCTAAGCTGCCTTATGGCCGCACCGCGGTGACCAAATCCCTTGTTTCTATTGTCATTCATAAGTATTTTATTAACAGAATGAATGAGAATGTCGAGAATCAGAATGAGACCATTGTCCGGGACGAGCAGCTCGAGGAGCTGGTGGAGCCTGGAGAATACCGCGTGTTTTTACTCAACGATGATTTTACAACTATGGAGTTCGTCATTTCTGTGCTGATGACGATATTCCATAAGTCCTTGTCCGACGCCACCAGGATCATGCTCGACGTACACAAAAAGGGCAAAGGCCTTGTTGGCGAATATACCTACGACATAGCCGCCACCAAAATAACACAGGTACATCTATTGGCGCGGCAGATGGGTTTTCCCCTCCGATGTACCATGGAGAAAGTGTAACGTATGAAAGTTAGTCAGGAAGTTCAGGCCATTTTCAATGCAGCCTATAACGAAGCAAAGCTTCGCAATCACGAATATCTGACTCCTGAGCATATTCTGTATGCCGGGTTGTCTTTTGAGAAAGTGCGGTCGGTTTTTGAAAGCTGCGATGCCGATATCGATCAGCTTAAGCGGGGTCTTGAAGCCTATTTTGAGCAGAAAGTGCCTGTTGTAAGGAGCAATGTCGAGCCCGTACAAACATCGAGTTTCCAGGCTGTTATCGAGCGCGCTGTGATGCAGTCTCAAGCCTCCGGCAAAGACGAAGTGGGCGTTTCCGACCTTATTGTCTCGCTATACGACGAAGAGCGCACCTATGCAGGCTACTATCTGCGAAAGCTCGGCATAAAGCGGCTGCAGCTTCTGGAGGTGCTCTCCCACGGCATCGCCGATTCCGAAGACGACGAGCTATCTGGCGATTTTGAGGATTCCGAAGAAAAGGCAGAAACAGGGACTAAGGAGAAGAAGGGACAAAAGCCAGGGCCACTTGAGCGCTTTACCACCGACCTGACCGCGCTGGCGGCTCAGGGCAAGCTGGAACCGGTTATTGGTCGCGAGGCGGAGATTGAACGCACCATTCAAGTGCTCTGCAGAAGGCTAAAAAACAATCCTATCCATGTGGGCGAAGCAGGCGTAGGCAAAACTGCTATTACAGAAGGTCTTGCCCAGCGCATCGTGGCGGGCAATGTGCCCCCGCTTTTGCGCGACTACACGATTTACAGCTTGGACATGGGCGCGCTCCTTGCGGGCACCAAATTCAGGGGCGACTTTGAGGAGCGGATCAAAAAGGTTATCGATCTCCTTATAAAGAAAGAAAAAGCCATCCTCTTCATAGACGAAATTCACACGATAATAGGTGCGGGCGCCGTCACTGGAGGGTCCATGGACGCGTCCAACCTCTTAAAGCCGGCGCTCACTTCGGGTAAACTGCGCTGCATCGGCTCGACCACGTACGACGAGTACAACAAGATTTTTGAGAAGGACAGGGCGCTGTCGCGAAGGTTCCAGAAAATCGATATCGTGGAGCCGACCGAGGGCGAGACAGTGGACATTTTGAAGGGCTTGAGGCCGAAGTACGAGGAGTACCACAAGGTGCAGTACTCGGACGAGGCGCTCGAGGCGGCGGTGCGGCTGTCGGCGCAGTTCATAACTGAGCGCCGGCTGCCGGACAAGGCCATCGATGTCATCGATGAAGCAGGCGCCCGCGCACGCATGATGGCATACAAAGCTGGCGAGAGCCAGGAGAACGCACCACTTGCGATCGCAGTGCCAGAAATCGAAACCGTCGTTGCCAAGATTGCCAGAATTCCTGAGCGGTCGGTCTCTTCTTCGGAGAAGGAGCGACTTGCTGGTTTGGAAGTGGCCCTCAAGAGTAACGTTTTTGGCCAAGATGCTGCCATTGACTCCGTCGTCAAGGCCGTAAAACGCAGCAGGGCGGGATTTAGAGACTCAAACAAGCCTGTTGCCAACTTCCTCTTTGTCGGCCCGACCGGTGTGGGAAAGACCGAGCTTGCACGCCAACTTGCTTCTCAACTGGGAATTGCGCTGCACCGATTCGATATGAGCGAGTATCAGGAAAAGCATACTGTATCAAGACTTATCGGTTCGCCCCCAGGCTATGTGGGCTATGAAGAGGGCGGCCTTTTAACGGATGCCATTCGCAAGACACCGCACGCCGTGGTGCTCTTGGACGAAATCGAAAAGGCTCATCCGGACATCTACAACATTCTGCTGCAAATCATGGATTACGCCACGCTGACCGACAATCAGGGCAGAAAAGCCGACTTCAGGAACGTCATTTTGATAATGACCAGCAACGCAGGCGCGCGAGACGTGGGAAAGAATCTTATCGGTTTTGGCGAGCGAACCATGACCGATTCTGCGCTGGACGATGCCGTGGAGCGTACCTTCTCCCCGGAGTTCAGAAACAGGCTGGACGCAATTGTTCACTTCAATAATCTGCCGCTGCCCATGATTGAGCGCATTGTGGAGAAAAACCTCGATATGTTCAGAGCTCAGCTCGCTGAGAAAAAGGTCAAACTGGTTACCTCGCCCGAGGTGGTACATTACCTTGCTGAGAAGGGTTATTCTCACGAATTTGGGGCACGAAATGTCGGTCGCCTTGTGGAAGACAAAATCAAATCCTTCTTTGTGGACGAAGTCCTGTTTGGCAGGCTCGAGCATGGCGGGACCGCGATTGCCGAGCTTGTGGGCGACGAGATTGTGTTTTCTGTTGAACCAACGGCCGACGACGACATCATAGGCCCGGCGCAGGATAAGCCGGCTACCGATCAGGCTACTCTGATAACGCCTGCAGAACTCAATGTTTAAGGCAAGGGGCGTAAGCCCTATCGACTGAACATTAGGAGCCTGCGTCTTCGGGAGTCTGCGCCTATGGAAGATTATGTTGTTTTTCCTTCTCCCGATAAGGCAACTCAAGAAGGCCTTCTTTGTATAGGTGGGGATTTATCCCCGCCTACCCTTCTTTCTGCCTACCGGCAGGGGATTTTTCCCTGGTATAGCGACGACGAACCAATTCTGTGGTTTAGTCCGGACCCTCGTTTTATCATGCTACCCGAGACCTTTCACATCGGAGAGAGTGCACGCAAACTGGTAAAAAAACGCCTCTTTAGGATTACAGTAGACGTAGACTTCCCATACGTCATACAGAACTGCGCCCACATCGAGCGCAAAGGTCAGCGCGGAACCTGGATTGTGCCAGATATGATAGAAGCATACTGTCGGCTCCACGAGCTGGGTTATGCCCATTCGGTAGAAGCATGGCAGGATGGGAAGTTAGTGGGTGGCCTTTATGGCGTGAGCCTGGGGCGCGCCTTCTTTGGTGAGTCCATGTTCAGCAAGGTGAGTGGTGCATCGCGCTGCGCCTTCCTGAACTTTGCAACAGCGCTTTTTAAGGCTGGTTTCAACTTTATAGACAGTCAAGTTTATACTGACTATGTCGCAGGTATGGGTGGGATTTCAGTATCAAGAAGACGCTATCTGTCGCTTCTGAGGGCTGCAATGGAGTATCCAGACCAGCGCGGTTCATGGAAAAGTGTCTATGGAGACGACCTGTCCATGATGACGACAGCGTTTGTGGGCCACAGTCCCCTATAGCAAATTGTGCACTTTTTTCGTAAAGTGTACGCTTGTAAAGTTTATGAGAATCCATGTCCGGCTGTTGGGTGTTTTCCCCAAAACAGTGCAATTGGAACGCAGAACAACGAAAGTAGGAAAACGATGAAAGTATTGTTCATACAACTGCCGCTCCAGGAACCAAATTGGGAGGATGTTCCTGCAAATGTCCCCCTGGCTGCAGGTTACCTGACTGCCTATGCCGAGTCCGTAGGGCTTCTGGACCGGTCTGAGTGGTCGATCCTGGACGAAGCAACCATGAATTATGGTTCGGATTCGGCTGTGGTGGCGAAAATTGCTGAAAATGAGCCTGACTTAGTCTGTTTTAGCCTGTATGCCTGGAACCTGGAGCGCAGTCTTCATATCGCAACAAAAGCTCGAGAACTCTTGCCGCGTGCACGTTTTCTGGCCGGTGGGCCAGAAGTCGTCGATGGCATGCCTATTCTCTCGCGCTCGCCTTTCCATGCTCTTGTAAAAGGGGAAGGCGAACTGCCTTTTGCTGCTCTGCTTCAAGATGTCCGTCAGCACAAGCCCTTGTCACGAATCTATGCAGCGCCGGAAGTACTTCTCGATCTCTCAAAACTGCCCAATCCGTACCTTGCGGGTACCTTGCCTCTAAAGAAAGACGGTACCGTTCACTTTGAGACAATGCGTGGCTGCCCTTTCCGCTGTGCGTACTGTTTCTATGGTAAGAACTACCCTGTCTTGCGCCGTTTTCCGCAAGAGCAAACCACTTCTATTATCCAAGCGGCCACAAGGGCCGGAGCCGCAGAATTGTACATTATGGACCCTTCTTTTCAATTTGGCTCTGACCTTGCACAGCGGCTCAAGAGCATAGCCCAAGCCAATAGCTCAGCAATTCCGATCCACACCGAAATGCGATTAGAGTCCGTCACCCCGGAAATCGGAGAACTGATGCAGGCCGCTCATATCGCCGAGGTTGAGGTTGGTCTGCAGAGCATCAACCCAAAGGCCTTAGAGGCAATCAATAGGACTCTGGACAAAGAAGCATTTGAAAAAGGTGCGGAAATACTCCAAAAGCAACATATTCTCGTAAAAACCGGACTCATTCTTGGCCTGCCCTTCGATGGCTATGAACAGGTCATCGAGACTTTCGATTTTCTTGGCATGCAAGGCTTGGGACAGGATGCAGAGCTGTACCCACTTTCGTTTTTGCCGGGAACCGATGCTCGGGAACGTGCAGACGAATGGGGCATGGACAGAATGGAACTGCCACCCTACTGGGTCACTGCAAACGACTGGATTTCCAGCGACGACATGGTAGATGCGGTTGCAGCTTTTGAGGAAAGTTTCGATGTAGAGTGGGCGGAACCCCCTGCGCCGCATTTCCTGCCAGAAAAAGAGGGCTTTTGCTCGTTTGTCGACGCTAGGAAAATCGAGAATATCGAATGGATGAGCGCCAATCCGCAACGACTGGCCAATTCTGTCACTGTGCTTGCGGACGCAGAAGACCCAGAAAGTCTTTCCCGGCTAGTTCGGGCGGCGCGCGATCTTAGGCCTGACAATCCTTGTAACCTCTATCAAATCGTTCTTTTGAGCGATACTCGCATACCCTCGGAGAAGCTTATTGCAAGAATTCAAGATGCCTTCAGCTACCCTGATCATTACTACGAACTCTCGCATTATTTCTCTCCAGACCCGCAGGAAGGGTATCAGGCACGAATGTTCTTTGCGACACGCAACTTTACGCTGGCTTATCGGGCTATGGAAGAAGCGCTTGACCTGGAGACAATGGTGATTCTTTCCGGCAGGACTGGTTACAACGCAGAGCGACTGGTGGAACTCTTGCCGTATGTAATTTTTGACCGCGATGGTATTCCATTCGACAGGCTTTATGAGCTTTTGACGATCTACTCCGATTATCCTTCCATGCTGATAGAGGCACCGCCCAGTCTTTTTGATTAAGGCGGCCTTATCTACAAAAGCTCCAAAGAAAACTGTTTACCAGACCCAAAAACCCAAGTATCCTCTGTGATCCGTATCTGAGTGTGATATAGTGCAGATTGTCTGTGTTGCTTACAGGCATTATAGTCGACCTTTGGTCGTTTTGTGTCGATAATTTTTAGAGAAGCTTGAGAAGAGGTACAAATGATCCACCGTCACATAACCCACATAGTGCGCGTTGCGCTAGCGCTTGTTGCAGTTTCTCTCACACTCTGGTCTCTTGTCTCCTGCGGGACCAGCCCTAAGCCCCGCAAGGAAGTAACACTCAATGAGCTCATTATGAAAGGGGATGCAGAATCGATCAAAAAGTTCTATGCAAACCAAGAGCAGCTCAACCAAAAAGATGGCCAGGGACTTTATCCTCTGCATTACGCCGTCTTGCGCGGAGATGCGCAGATAGCCGAAATACTGATCGTCTTGGGCGCTAATCCTGATGTTGTGGACCCCGCAGGAAAGACCCCCCTCCGCTACGCAATAGATCGTTCTCAAGTACAAATGGCAAAAATACTTGTGGCCCACAACGCTGATCCGTTTATTACCGATGCGTCGGGCGTAAGTGCGGCCGAAGCCGCACTCGGCAAAGGCGGTGATCTTCTGCTGGCCGTCTTTAACCCGTCAAATATAAACAAGTCGGGTCCTGATGGGCGTACGATTCTCCATATGGCGGCGGATCGCCTGATGGTCGACGAAGTAGACACTCTCTTGGCCCAAGGAGCATCCGTTCAGGCAAAAGACAAGGCGTCGCGGACCCCGTTGGACCTTGCCCTGCTCTATCCGGACGATAAACGCTCGGCTGAAATTGCCGAAAAGCTGATCATAAAAGGCGCAAATCCCTCGTTCCAAGAGTTCTCCTGGTTCGCTACAACCGTTCGCTCTCCGGACTATAACACGGTGCGCCTTACTAATGGGAATACCCCGCTGCACGAAGCGATTTCCAGATCTCAGTATGGATTTGTCGATTTCCTTTTGGCAAAAGGATTAGATCCCAATGTCAAGAACTTGGCAGGTGATGCCCCATTGCATGTAGCGGTTCGTGTTGGTTGGGTAAGTGGCGCAGAAATCCTACTACGGAATGGAGCGGATCCAGACATTCGGGATGCGCAAGAAAACACTCCTTTACACCTCGAAGCGCCTACGTCGGTTCGGTTGCAGATGACACGGCTTCTTTTGCGGTTCAAAGCCGACCCTTCGCTTAAGGATAAAGGTGGAAACACGCCGCTTCATAAGGCGGTGAAATTGACCTATGCACCTTCGATTGCAGAAGAACTCCTAAAGGCAGGTGCTCCTGTCAACGCCACGAATGGTGACGGCGATACGCCACTCATGATCTGCGTCAAGGCTAAGACGTACGATTATGCCAAAGCCCTTGTCGATGCGGGGGCCGACGTCTTTTTGCGCAACCTCAAGGGTGAAAGCCCATTGTCCGTAGCTGTAGTGCAAGGTGTCACGGCAATAGACAAGATAGTTCTGCAATCCAATGTTTTGCAGCGTGACAACAACGGCAACAGCATTATTTCAACGGCTATTGTGCTTGGTGGCTCTCCAGACGTGGTTTCGCTCATTCTTGCCAGGGGAGCTGATCCGAATGTCAGAAACAACGCCGGCGACAATGCGCTCCATATTGCAGTCAGGAATAATCTCAAAGCGCAGGGGCTTTTGCTCCTCAACGCCAAAGCCGACATTTTTGCCCAGAATGTAGCCCAGGAATCACCGGTTTCCCTGGCGCTGACTGCGCAAGGCGGGCCTTACGACTGGTTTTTTACTCCCGCTGTCTTGGCCGCACGCGACACCAATGGCGATACCGTTGCGCATCTCGCCGCAAGAAAGAATCTGCCGGATGGGCTCGAGTATCTTAAGCAAAAAGGTGCAGCCATGGATGCCGTCAATGCAGCAAAAGAGACTCTCTTGCATGTGGCCGTAAAGGCAGATGCCGCAGATGCCGCCCGATATCTCATAGCGAATGGTGCCAACCTTTCTGCGCGTGATATCAACGGCAATGCACCACTCAACGTCGCAGTCCTGGCCAATGCAAAGACATGCCTGCAAGTATTGGTGCTTTCGGGTGTTGACCTTAATACTCGGAATTTTAGCGGTGAATCCCCCTTGCATCAGGCCGCCAGAACAAAGAATTTGGATTTTGTCAGTTATCTTGTAGAACGGGGTGCCGCCCTTGAAGTTCAGGACAACCGTGGGTTCACGCCGCTCGCGCTGGCTGCCAGGGACGCTCAAACCGCAATTGTACAATATCTTTTGAAGGCACATGCATTTGTGGATGCAAGAGACTCTACAGGCTCAACACCCCTTCTCTATGCCGTCGACGTCGCTCAACTTGATCTTGTGCGTACATTGACTCAGGCGAACGCAGATATTCTGGCAAAGAACGCAACTGGCGACTCGCCGCTTTTGCTTTCTCTAAAAAAGGGCGGCGCCATCCTGCGCGAACTTCTGTCAGGACCCGCTTCTGACAGGGCGGACGCAGATGGCAAGACTCCGCTGAGGCAGCTGGTCGATTCACAGGCACCTGCCGATGCCATCAATTTGGCATTGAGTTTAGGCGCAAACCCAAACTCCCGCGATCGTTATGCAAACACGCCACTTCATGCAGCTTTGAACAATAGAGATTATGTAACGGCAAAGGCGCTGGCTGTCAGCAAGGCCGACCCCTTTGCAAAGAACTATCAGAGCATCACCCCCGTAGCTCTTGTCATGAACGACTCGGAAGGGCTGAAGGCGCTTGTACAGGCGGCGGGTATCGATAGTGTGGACTCGATGGGCGAAGGCTTCCTTCACTACGCGGTGAGAAGCGGCAATGCAAACGCGGTCAAGCTTCTTCTGGCGCTAGGAGCAGACAAAAACCTCAAGAACATCGCAGGGGAATCCCCGGCCGATATCGCCAAAAGTAAGGGAAATCTGGACATAAAGTCGCTGCTGCTTTAGACGCGCTTTAGAAAGTCGAAAGTCCGACTCAATCTGAAATGGAATGTGGTGTGTCAGTAATCTTCCAGCTCTTTTTTCTGTCGTAGCTTTTCAAGAGCCCGTTTTTGAATTTGTCGGACACGCTCCCTCGTGATGCCCAGCACTTTGCCAGTTTCTTCAAGGGTCAAGGGGCCTTCTCCGGTTAGACCATAGCGCAGCTGAAGCACTGTCTTCTCCCGCGAGTTGAGGCTGCGCAGGACTTGTGTCAACACTTCTTTTAGTGCGGCGGTGCTTGTCTCGCTGAATGGATCTGGGCTCAACTCGTCCTTGATCACATCCGAAAGCGAGGCGTTGTTGTCGTCGTCTATGCTTACGTCCAGACTGGTTGTGTTCTGGGAGAAACTGATTACTCGCATAAGCTTTTCTTCAGACATCTCGAGCCTTTTTGCCAATTCCGCGACTTCAGGCGGACGCCCAAGCTCCTGTGTCATTTGTCTGGAGGCGCAGTAACACTTCCTGATAGTGTTGAGCATGTGGACAGGAACTCGAATTGTACGCCCTTGATCGGCCAAGCACTTGATAATGGCTTGCCGTATCCACCACGTCGCATAAGTCGAGAAGCGAAAACCACGCGAGTAGTCAAAGCGGCTTACAGCTTCAAGAAGGCCAATATTCCCTTCATCGATAAGGTCCAGAAGACTTAAGCCCCGGTGTTGATAGTTTTTAGCTATCGAA
>Ga0116192_1000469_pt1 | contig 30863 bp, 30 predicted proteins | sample AD_UKC113_MetaG_FD_89876 | JGI IMG/M metagenome (GOLD analysis project Ga0116192, IMG submission 89876) | Active sludge microbial communities of municipal wastewater-treating anaerobic digesters from Hong Kong - AD_UKC113_MetaG | ecosystem: Engineered > Bioreactor > Anaerobic > Digestate...
CATGTTATGGCTTAGCTCTTATATTCAAAATTGGCAGATGACCAAAATTGATCATCTGCCAACAAAGCATAAGCTACTTCATTTTACTAGTTCCACCCCAACAATTGACGTAGAACCATAAAAATGTGGAATAATTAATATAATATAGATTTATTCATCGGAGGACTATTTCATTGCGACTGGTAGCATTTGTTGGCCCCAGCGGGACGGGCAAGAGCCATCGTGCCCTTTGGGTGGCCAAGGAGAATGGTCTGGACTATATCATTGACGATGGGCTGCTGATCCACGAAAACTCCATTGTAGCGGGTAAATCCGCAAAAAAAGCGCCTTCCAAGCTGAGCTCAGTGAGGGTCGCCCTGTTTATTGAGGAGGAGCACAAGCTCCAGGTTAAGGAAGCCATTCAAAAGCATAAGCCTAAAGGAATCCTGATATTGGGGACATCGGACGGAATGGTGGACAAGATTGCCCAAACCCTTGAGCTGGGGGAGTTTGAGAAGCGTATCCGTATTGAGGACGTGGCAAGCCCCTATGAGATAGAGCAGGCCCGGAATACGCGCATTAAGCAGGGAAAGCATGTTATACCCGTTCCGGCCATGCAGTTGAAAAAGCAGTTTTCAGGGTACTTCCTGGATCCTTTGCAGCTTTTCAGGCGCAAGGGAAAGGGCGAGTTCCAGAACCTCGGCGAGAAATCAGTGGTGCGTCCCACCTTCAGCTATTTTGGGAAATACACCATCAGTGATTACGCCATCTACCAGGTGGTCAATCATATCCTTACCAGTATGCCCCAGGTGGAGAAGGTGACCCGTTTTCGTACCAACAATGGGCCAGATGGACTTTACATCGATTTGGATGTTATAATGGTATTTGGCTATAATTTACTGGAAGCTATAAAAACAGCACAGGAGACTATCTCGAGGGAACTGGACAGATTTGCCGGCTTCAATGTCAACAACCTGACGATCAATGTAAAGAACCTTGTTCTTAAAAAGAGCTCATAATGCAGATGAGAACAAGAAGTCACGGAGGAAGGTCAAGTGTCTCAGACAAGAGAAGTGTCCATTGATTATACGGACATGGAAGATGAGGAAGTACTGGTTTATGCCAGAAAGGGTTGCACGCGTGGAATGGAGCACCTTATCGAGAAGTACAAGCCCCTGGTGAGGGCCAAAGCGCGCAGCTATTTTCTTGTGGGTGCCGATAGGGAGGATATCGTTCAGGAGGGGATGATAGGTCTTTTTAAAGCTGTCAGGGACTATAAGAACGATAAGAGTATCCCTTTTAAGGTCTTTGCAGAGATGTGCATCACACGGCAGATTATTACCGCTGTCAAGACGGCCACTCGCCAGAAGCATATTCCGCTCAATTCCTATGTCTCGTTAAATAAGAAGGTGTTTGATGAGGAGTCTGATAAGGTTCTTATTGAGGTGATCCAGGAAATCTCAGTGGCTAATCCGGAGGAACTCTTCATCAGCAAGGAGGAATACAGCGGCATTGAAAGCAAAATGATGGAGCTGTTAAGTCCCTTTGAAAAAGAGGTGCTCTCCAAGTATCTGGCCGGAATTGCCTACCAGGATATTGCCAAGCAGCTTAATAAACCGGTGAAATCGGTGGACAATGCCCTTCAGCGATTGAAAAAGAAGATAGAGAAAAGCATTCAGTCGGTGAAAAACGAGGAAAAATAGCATACTTTTCCATGCATTTAAGACATAAAGAAGACCTGTTGGTGCTCAACAGGCCAAACTCATAAAAAATGTGCTAAAAAGGAGGTAAAAGTATGTTAAGGTATCAGTGTCAGGCATAATTATATAAGAAATTTGTCGAAAAAGCAAGAAGGCCCATACATATTTTTGTGACACTGGTACAAACTAAGCCTTTAAATTTATCTCTATATAGAGGGGGAGATTATTATGATTATCAAATGGAGAGACGAGTACAGTTGCTATGATCCCGTGATTGACGAGCAGCACAGGAAATTAATGGAACTCATCAATCAGATGAATGACATTGCAGATTTGGACGATGGGTATGACCATTATGACGAAATCGTGGAGCTTTTTAATGGTCTGAAGGAGTATGCGGTTTATCACTTTAATTATGAGGAAAGCCAGTTTGAGGCCCAGGGCTATGATTCCTTCAATACCAAGATTCAGGTTCTGGAGCACAAGAGCTTTGTCAACAAGGTGGCCGCCATTGATCTCTACGAACTGGATGAAAACCAGAATGAAACCGTGCGCTCGGTTCTGGACTTCCTGAGTAAATGGCTGGATCATCACATTCTTGATACCGATAAGAGATTTGGCGAGTTCTTAAAGGAAAAGGAAAATCAAAAGGGCTGATAATTAATTATTTGAACTTTCTGGCAATGCTTCGTTGTACAGAGTCCTGAATGGTGTATAATAAAAGTGAAATAAGGCTCTTTTGAGATACTGTACGCAAGAAGAAAAAGCTTTGACTGGAGCTGATCGTTTGGCTGAGAAGAATAGAGTAACGGTACGGATAGCTGGAAACGAGTATGTGATAAGTGGTTCAGAATCTCCCGAATACATACAAAAGGTGGCGCTTTTTGTCGATCGAAAGATTTCGGAGATTACCCGCAGGAACCACACCCTCAGTACATCCATGGCTTCGGTTCTGACCTCGGTCAATGTGGTGGATGAGATGTTCCGGATGAGCGAAACCCTCAATCTTCTGGAAAAGGAATACAATGACCTTAAGCGGAAGAACCAGGAGCTTAAGGAGGAGAATCAGCGTCTCAAGTCGGATAATCAAAAGCTCAAGGAACGTGAAAACCTGCTTTCCATTGAACTGACAAAAAAAGAAGTGGAGCTGAAGGAAGTCAGGAATCAGTTGAATAATATATCCGGCAATAAAAAGCCCAACGATTACGGAGGATAAAACCATGCTATCAATTATGATTTCATTGGATGATCTGATGACCATCGTACTGTTTCTTCTTGGCGCAACCCTTTTGTGCTTTTTAATTTTTGCTGTTTCTAACCTTCTGCGCGTTTTAAGGAATGTCAACCAGCTTATCGAGAAGAATAAGGACAATATAGACAAGACCGTCGAAAAGCTGCCGGAAATCGCTGAGAACGCATCAAAGATCACGGGCATGGTCAAGAATAATCTTAACGATATCCAGCATGTGTTCGAGAATGTGGGCAAGATATCCGATACCGTGAAAAAAGGTGTGGATACCATACAGAATGATATCGTTCTGAAGGCCAAGAGCATTGTGGATTTGATTGATGTCATCAGAAGGTTTTTCGAAAAAAGGAAGGACCAGAGCAAGAACAATAAGAGCAGAAAGAAAAAAGGGACGGTCTATACTTATAAGTACAAACCCGGTCAGGAGCAACCCGAGGAGATTCAAATCCAGACCGATGAAGCCATACAGGAGCCCTACAGAGACTATGTAAAGGTCGAATCCGAATCTGAATCCACAGCCGATTCTGAGGCTGATATCACGGAAGAGCCCGATGAGGAGATGACCGAGGACATCACGGATTATCAGGAAGAAGTTTAGGACTATAGACAATGAAGAATCAATTCATAGAGCTGCTTGCTCCGGCGGGCAGCTTTGAATCACTTAAGGCGGCAGTTGCCAATGGCGCCAATGCCGTTTATTTAGGCGGCGGAAGGTTCAATGCCAGAGTCAATGCAGGAAATTTTTCCGGGCAGGAGCTCGTGGCAGCCTTGGACTATGCCCATGAGCGGGGTGTGAAGGTTTACCTGACCCTCAATACCCTGCTAAAGAATGATGAACTTAATGAAGCGATGGAATTAGCGGCATTTGTCTCTCAACAGGGGGCAGATGCTGTTATTGTTCAGGACCTGGGTTTACTAAGACTTATCAAAGAAGCCCTTCCCGAGCTTCCTGTCCATGTGAGCACCCAGGCCACCGTCACCCAGAGTGCCTCTGTGAGGATGCTGGAGCAACTGGGTGCCAGCCGGGTGGTTTTGGCCCGGGAGCTTTCCCTGGAGGAAATTAAGACCATCCGCCAAGCCTGCCGGGCTGAGCTGGAGGTCTTTGTCCATGGCGCGCTCTGCGTCTGCTATTCGGGCCAGTGCCTCATGTCCAGCTTTATTGGCGGAAGGAGCGGCAACCGAGGCCTCTGTGCCCAGCCCTGCCGTCTTCCCTGGGCCCTGTCCCGAAACGGTCAGAGCTTTGATAAGGAGGGCTATCTCTTAAGCCCTCGGGATCTTATGGCTCTTGATCTTTTGCCCCGGCTCAAAGAAGCGGGGGTCTCCTCCCTCAAGCTGGAAGGCCGTATGAAATCCCCCGAATACGTGGCCATTGTTACGGGCATTTACCGAAAGTACCTTGACCTTTTGGAGGAAAAGGGCGAAGCGGGCTTCAGAGTATCCGAGCAGGACAGGGAGCGGCTTTTACAGGCCTTTAATCGTGGGGGCTTTACCCAGCACTACCTTATAGGGGAAAAGAGCTACAATAGGCTTGTCTATACCCGGCATCCCAAGCACCAGGGCATCCTCATAGGCAAGGTTACCGGCAATCGGCCGCCCTATGTGCGGATAAGCCTGGACAAACCCCTAGCCATGGGGGACGGCCTGGAGATCATGGATGAAGCAAAAGGCACCCAAAGCCTTATTGTGACAGCCATTATGGAAGATAAGCACCATGTGCGGGAGGCTCAGGCAGGATCGTCCCCCTGGGTGGGAGATTTAAAAACCACCATCAAAGAGGGAAGTCTGGTCTATAAGACCCTTTCAAAGCCCCTTTTTGAAGAAGCCCGGCAAAGCTTTGAGCGGGGAGAAATGCGGCTTGTGCCCGTGGATATGGCCGTTACCCTTAAAATCGGCGAGCCCTTAAGGCTTCAGATTACCGATGACGAGGGCCATGCTGTAAGCCATAAGTCCGAGGTATTGGTGGAAAAGGCGCTTAAAAAGCCAATGACTGAGGAGCGTCTCAAGGAACAGCTTCAAAAGACAGGGGACACGCCCTATGGCTTAAGAACCCTTGATGTTGTCATGGACCCTGAAAGCACCGTTCCGGTATCGGCAATAAATGCCCTCAGACGAGAAGCCCTGGAGGCTCTGAAGGCACAAAGAATACAGGGCCATAAACGCCCCGGCCGGGAGATAGTCATACCTGATTCTCCCGCCCAGGCAGGATATTTCCCAGGAAAGCGCCTGTTCCTGACCGCATCCTTTGTGCAATACCCTTCATCGTTGGCCTTTCTCAACGGCAGGGTGTCACGGGTTTACCTTCCCATAGGGTCTCGGGAGAGCCTTGAACGGCTTACCGAGGGCTATAGCGGAGAAATCTTTCTGTGGACACCCTCGGTTCTAAGAGACGAGGAATGGGATGAACTTATGACTGCCCTTATGGACCTGCAGGACTTATTCGTAGGGCTCACCTATGGCAGCCTGGGAACCTTAAGCCTGCTTAAGAAGGCGTTTCCCAATAAGCTTTTCTGTGCCGATCAGTCCATGAATGTGTTTAACCGATATACGGCAGCGCTCCAGGCCCAGTCGGGCGCCGGTACGGCCGTACTTTCTCCCGAGTTGAGGCTTAACGAGCTTAAGGGCTTCGAGACCGATTCGCCCCTGCTGGAGGCCTATGCCTATGGCCGGCTTCCGCTGATGACTATGGAACACTGTCCTTCAGCCGCAGAAACCGCCTGCTCGGGCCGATGTGAAGCATGTAATAAGAATAAGGGCTATCTAAAAGACCGAAAGGGCGAGATCTTCCCCTTTGTGCGTGACCCCAGGACCAGGACCACACGCATGTTCAATGCCCATCCCATGTTCATGGACGATATGGCCGCTCTGAAAGAAACACCTATAAGCTATATCAGGCTGGCCTTTCTTCATGAGGATGAGGAAACCATGGCGCAGATTGTGGACTATTACGCGGCTCTGGTCGATGATAAAGCGCCTTCCGACACTGTGACCGAGAGGATTAAGGACCTAAAGAGCCAGGGCTTTACCAAGGGCCACTGGTTCAGAGGGGTGGATTAACCTATTGAAAGTGAGTGAGAGCATGGTAGATGTTTATGTAGAGATTCTGCGTGATGATGTGCAGCTTCCGGCCTATGCCAATCCCTATGATGCGGGTATGGATGTGTGCGCGGCTGAGGATACCCTGATAAAGCCCGGAGAGACGGTGATTGTTCCCACAGGGCTTAAGCTGGCTATTCCTGAGGGCTATGAGATACAGGTCCGCCCCAGGAGCGGCATTAGCTTCAGAACACCCTTACGCCTTCCCAACAGCCCCGGAACCATTGATGCAGGATATCGGGACGAATTGGGCATCATCATGACCAATACCTCCAGAGAAGGGAGCGAGAACCCTTCCGAAGTCCTTTCGCTGAATACCAAAGGGAATAAGCAAGGGACCTATCTTATCAAAAAAGGGGAGCGCATTGCCCAATTGGTTCTGGCTCCCGTGCCCCGCATGAATCTGATCAAGGTTCAGTCGGTAAAGGATATTGGCTCCAACCGGGGCGGGGGCTTTGGCTCCACCGGTGTGTAATATTCATGTGCCGTTATACATACCGGATAGTAAGGGAATGAGAAACACCAATATTCGGATAAACTAGGCTATTATGCCGTAAACCCTATCATACGAGGAGGCCTATCATGATTAATCAGCAACGCTTGGTGAATGAATTTTTAAGTCTTGTACGCATAGACAGTCTGACCAAAAAGGAAAGGGACATGGCCGATGCCCTGCTGAAGAAGCTTGCCGACATGGGCTATGAGCCCTACGAGGACGAAACCGCCGGTAAGATCGGGGGCAATGCAGGCAATGTCATCTGCCGCATTAAGGGAGAACAAGGAAAGCCTGCCCTGCTTCTCATGGCCCATATGGACACGGTGGTGCCCGGGCTTAACAAAAAAGCGGTGGTGGAAGGGGATATTATCCACACCGACGGAACCACTATTCTGGGCGGGGATGATGCCGCTGGCATCGCTGTTATTCTGGAGACCATAAGATCGCTTAAGGAGGACGGCACGCCTTTTGGGGACATCACCATAGCCTTTACCGTGGCCGAGGAGGGCGGCCTTTTCGGGGCCAGAAACCTGGACCTTTCAAAAATTCCGGTGGATTATGCCTTTATTCTGGATGATGGCGGGCCCATAGGCTCAGTGGCTGTGAAGGCCCCCTATTACAACCGCTTCCAGGCCATCTTCAAGGGACGCGCTGCCCATGCGGGCATGGAGCCTGAGAAAGGTCTGAATGCCATTCTTCTGGCCTCGGAGGCCATCGCAAAGATGCCCCATCTTGGACGGATTGATGAGGAAAGCACCTCCAATATCGGTATCATTCAAGGGGGACAGGCTCGGAATATTGTCTGTGATACCTGTACTGTGGAAGGTGAAGTGCGTTCTACCCAGGAAGAAAAGATTGAACGATTCACCAAGGAGATACTGGATTCCTTCCGGCAATCAGCCGAGGCCAGGGGCGGGAACGTTGATATTGAACTGGAACGCATGTATCCGGGCTATCATATCAAGGAGGATGATCCCATTATACTGCTGCTCAAAGAGGCCTCCAGGCTATCAGGGATTCCGCTTCAGATGCATGCCACGGGCGGGGGCAGCGACACCAATATCATCAATGGCCTGGGCATTCCCGCCGTTGATGTCAGTGTGGGCATGGAAAAGGTCCACAGCACCCAGGAGATGATCCTTATTTCCGATATGGTTAAGGCCTGCGAATTCCTGACCGCCATCATCAAGGCTGCTTATTCATATAATCGTTAATGATTCTCTGAATATTGGCATCCTTAATATGGATGGCAATTTGGATGCGTCGGTTTTTGGCTTTTGCCGCTTCATTGACCTCTTTGACCAAGGGTCTGAATTCTGAGAACCCCGAGGCTTGAAAGAAACTGCCATAGTTCTTTTCAAGAACGGGGTTTTCCTGCATCATGGCGGTGATGACTGCAATGGCTCTTTCACAGGAGAGAAAGTAATTGTTTTCGTAGGTGTCATCGGAGTCGGCATACCCCGAAATGGTGATGGAATCAATGTTTTCTCTCACCGAGGGCTTGGACAGGATATTTTCAAAGGCCAGTGCAAACTGCCGGAGCATGGCCCGCCCCGAAGGCGAAATCTCGCTGGAACCCTTGGCGAAAAGCAGGCTGCTTTGTATGACCAGATTGGCCTTATCGTCGATGGTCACCAGGGATTCACTGCTTGTGGAAAGGGTTTTGGCCAACTCGGCTTCTATGGAGGCCTTGACCTCTTTGAGCAGACTCAGCCGCAGTACCGAGATTTCCTCAAGCTTGCCCTTGACCTCGGCCAGCTCCTGCTCTTTGAGATAGAGTGCCTGCTGGTCCTGGGAAAGCTGTCCCTCCAGTTGATTGATTCGTGCCTCCCGCTCATTCAGAGAGGCTTCAAGCTCTGCCAGGGTTTGGGATTTTTCCCGGAGCTCCTCCTGGGCACGGCTTAAGTCCTGATGGGTCATACTAAGCTGGCTCTGCTGCCGGGTCAACTGGTTTTTGGCCTGATTAAGCTTGGCATCATAGGTCTGGAAGGAGAAAATCTGCTTAATCAGAAGGATGACAATAAAGAAGAACAGCACGAAAACAAGTGAGGACATGACATCGGTGAAGGATGGCCAATAATGCTCCTCTTCATGGGATTGACGGGTCTTTGTCACAGCCTTCATTTAGGCTCCCTCCATCTCTCGATTCTGGCAACCGCCGCTTCACTGTAATTCAAAAGCTTGTCGGGTATCTCATTGACCACCTTTAAGAAAAGCTTTCGATCCAGGGTGGATTCGTCCAGCTTTTGATTGAGCTCTGTAAAGAGCTTGCCTATGCCCTCCATGCGCCTGTTCTCCTGCCTGATTTCATGCACCAGGGACTTAAGCTCCTCGGAGCAGCCCGAAAGGTGTGTCTGTATCTGGCCGAAGGCTTCGGTCTGCCCAGTGATGGACTGGCATAGGGCCGTCACACTGGCCTGGGCCTGATGGATGTTCTGCCCGAATCCCTGATTAAATTCCCTAAGGGATTCAAGTTCATGCCGGAGATCCTTAACCGTACGGTCAAAGAGGGTCAGAGAATCGCTTAAGAAGGTGGTCAGGATGTTCATCTCATCCTTTCGGTCAAGACTGTCCTTAAGCTTGTCCTCCATGGATTCACCGGCCAGCTTGATATCCAGGTATTCCTCAAGCTGTGTGACAAAAAGCTTTTTAGCCTGTCCCGAATTGAAGAAGGTCATGGCCAGGGTAAAGAGAATGGAAAAGCCCGTTCCTAAAAGACTTGTGATAAAGGCCACCGACATGCCCTGGAAGGAGGCAAACAGTATTTGAAAGGTACTAGCTCCGGTGTCCAAAAGCATATTCTCGGCACCGGTTTCCGAGAGTGTGCTTCCTACATTGCTGATGGCCGATGTCAGCCCCAAAAAGGTTCCGAAAAGGCCTGTTGTGATGAGAAGACTATTGACCTTCTTTAAGAAGCTTTCGCCTGTTACGCAAAACTTGAGGTAGGCTTCCATGGCCATGTCCATAATGGCATTGGTATTGATGGCGTCAATGCCGCTTTTAAGGCCGTCCTTATACTCCTCGGTCACCCATTGGAGCATTTCCGACTGAAACTCCTTGATTTCTCCGGCGCAGAAGGCGGCAAGCTCCTCTGAGAGGGAGAGATAACGCCTGCGTATCAGGATATTGACATAGAATCCGCTGATAAAAAGAAGGATAATGATTCCGGTGACTGCCGAACCCACAAAACCCATTCTTTGATAGAGCTCCACAAGGCCATTGAACATCTTTCTCACCTCGTATATCACTATTTCTCTTTAGGTGTACAAGCTATTATATGCGCGTAACATCAGGATAGAATTATTGCTTAAACGAAGGAATCCGACCGGTTATAAACAGACGGTTCTCTTGACAAAAGAAGAATATGGAAATATAATTACATATGAACAAATGTTCATATGTAATTATGAAGGAGGCAAGGGCATGGGCATCTACAGGAATTATATCTATCCGTCCATCATAGAGGCTTTGCTTTCAAGGCCTTCTGTTATGGCTCAAAGAAAGGATCTCCTGCGCCACGCCAGGGGAGAGATTCTGGAGATAGGCTTTGGGACGGGGTTGAATCTGTCCTGTTATCCTGAAGGAGTTAAAAGGATTACCATAGTGGAAAGCAATCAGGGAATGAATCAGAAGGCCGCCAAACGGGTTGCCCAATCCAATATCCAGGTGGACTGCCGGCTCCTGAATGCGGAGTCCCTGCCCTTTGAGGACGGGAGCTTCGATACAGTGGTCAGCGCCTTTACCTTCTGCAGCATTAAGGAGGTTGACAAGGCCCTCAGAGAGATTTATCGGGTCCTTAAGCCTGACGGCCAGCTTTTGTTCCTGGAACATGGCTTAAGCCCCCATAAAGGGGAGTGCTTCTTTCAGAATGTCTTAAACCCTGTCTATAGGATTTTTTCAGATGGTTGCCATCTTAACAGGGATGTGGAGGATATGATTAAGAGAAACGGCTTTAATATCACATGGATGGAACAGTTTTATGACAGGCAGATGATTAAGCTGGCCGATTATCTGAGTAAAGGGATGGCGCTGAAAAATGTGAACAAATGGGGAATTGGTCAGAGAGGTATTACATAAGGTTAAAGCCAAAACCAGGGAGCACAGAAACAGAAGGATAAGCCAATAAAAAACCGACCTCCATAAGTCAGACCATTGTCCAACTTTTGGGGGTCGGTGTTTTTATCATTATTCTCTTAGGCCAGGCTTTTAACGATGAATTAGTAAGCAACACCCTGAGCGTACATTGCAGCAGCAACCTTTTTGAAGCCTGCAATATTGGCGCCCATAACAAGATTGTCAGGATCGCCGTATTCTGCGGCAGCCTCGCTGGCATTCTTGTAGATGCTCTTCATAATGTCCTTCAGCTTGGCGTCTACTTCTTCAAAGGACCAGGCCAGACGCATGCTGTTCTGAGTCATTTCAAGACCGGAAGTAGCAACACCGCCGGCATTGGCAGCCTTAGCAGGACCATAGATGATCTTGTTCTTCAGGAACACATCAACAGCCTCGGGTGTGGAGGGCATGTTGGCGCCTTCACCCACAGCAAAGCAGCCGTTCTTGACCAGGATAGCAGCATCATTGCCGTCCAATTCGTTCTGGGTTGCGCAGGGGAGTGCAATATCGCAGGGAATGGTCCAGATGCCCTTGCAGCCGTCCTTGTAGATGGCTGTGGGATGATGCTTCACATACTCGGAGATACGACCTCTCTGAACTTCCTTGATGAGTTGTACAGTCTCGAGCTTGATGCCGTCCTTATCATAGACGTAACCGTTGGAGTCGCTGAGGGCAACAACCTTGGCGCCTAATTCGGTAGCCTTCTTGGTGGCATAGATGGCAACGTTACCGGAACCGGAGATAACCACGGTCTTTCCTTCGAAGGACTTGCCCTTAGCTTTCAGGGCCTCATCCATGAAGTAGCACAGACCATAGCCGGTAGCCTCGGTACGAGCAAGGCTTCCGCCATAAGGAATACCCTTGCCGGTCAGAACGCCGGTGAAGTCGTTGCGAATCTTTTTATACATACCGTACATATAACCAATTTCACGTCCGCCAACGCCGATGTCACCTGCGGGAACGTCGGTATCGGGACCGATATGACGAGCCAGCTCAAACATAAAGCTCTGGCAGAAGCGCATGATTTCCATATCGGACTTGCCCTTAGGATCGAAGTCGGAACCGCCCTTGCCGCCGCCCATGGGCAGAGTGGTCAGAGAGTTCTTGAAGATCTGCTCGAAGCCAAGGAACTTGATGATACCCAGATTAACTGAGGGATGGAAGCGGATACCGCCCTTGTAGGGACCAATGGCACTGTTGAACTGAACGCGGAAACCGCGGTTTACATGGACCTTACCATTGTCATCCACCCAGGGAACACGGAACATGATCTGTCTTTCAGGCTCTACGATGCGCTCAAAGATACCGGCCTTAACGTACTCAGGATGTTTTTCGGCAACGGGTTCCAGGGACTCCAAAACCTCTTTGACAGCCTGGTGGAACTCCGGTTCGCCGGGGTTGCGCTTGACAACTTCTTCATAAACACTGGCAAGGATTTTCATGGAAGTGACCTCCTGTTTTATAAGATGATTTTTTATCTTTCTTTAAACCATGGTCAAAAAAACATGGCTAAAAAATGCAATAAAAAAAGCCATCACTTGCAAATAAATGCTAAGAAAAGAACGTAAAAACAGTCCGTGAAAGCTTCCAAATCCACTACCCCATTGCAGCAGAATACATGTCCGTATGAACACCATATATTAACTTTGCGGGCCAGATGAATATGAAAAACAGGCCGGACAGGGTACATTATATCAGAAGTTCTTGGAAAATGCAAGAAGCGATTTTAAAAGTTGCAAAAAATATGATAAATATTTGATAAAAAAGGCGATATCCCTCCAAAAGAAAAAGGTTCTCCATGCCGTTTATTGCACGGAGAACCTTTTGATGAACATTATCCTTTGGACTTGATGTATTCGTCAATGGCCTTGGCTGCCGCTTTACCAGCGCCCATAGCCAAAATGACAGTGGCTGCGCCCGTCACGGCATCACCGCCGGCAAAGACCCCTTCCTTGCTGGTCTGCCCTGTCTGCTCGTCAGCCACAATACAGCCCCATTGATTGGTTTCAAGATCGGGTGTGGTGCCGCGGATCAGGGGGTTGGGGGAGGTGCCAATGGAGATGATGACCGTATCCACCTCCAGAATATGCTGGCTGCCCTCCTTGACCACGGGGCGGCGTCTTCCCGAGGCATCGGGCTCACCCAGCTCCATCTCCACACATTCCAGGCCTGTGACCCAGCCGTTCTCATCCCCAAGTATGCGAATGGGATTGGTGAGGAACTTGAAGATGATGCCCTCTTCCTTGGCATGGTGAATCTCTTCAAGGCGGGCGGGCAGCTCCTTTTCAGAGCGTCGATAAACGATGTATACCTTGTCGGCGCCCAGCCTTATGGCGCTTCTTGCTGCGTCCATGGCCACGTTTCCGCCGCCCACCACGGCCACTGTTTTGCCGCGCTTGATGGGGGTATCGGCATCGTTTTTGTAGGCCTTCATCAGGTTGATTCGGGTTAAGAATTCATTGGCTGAGTACACGCCGTTGAGGTTTTCGCCCGGGATATTCATAAAGTTGGGAAGTCCTGCACCCGATCCGATAAAGACGGCCGAGTACCCTTCCTGGAATAACTCGTCAATGGTAAAGGTTTTACCAATGACCATATTGGTTCGGATCTCCACGCCCTGAGCCAAAAGGCCGTCGATTTCCTTTTGAACCAGCGCCTTGGGCAGCCTGAATTCAGGGATGCCATAGACCAAAACGCCGCCGGCGGTATGGAAGGCTTCAAATATGGTCACATCATAACCCATCTTTATAAGATCTCCGGCACAGGAAAGGCCCGATGGCCCTGAGCCGATAACGGCCACTTTCTTTCCATTACGCGGGGTCTTTTCATAAGTCTTTTCAAGATGTTTCATAGCCCAGTCGGCGGCAAAACGTTCCAGACGGCCAATGGCCACCGGCTCACCCTTGATGCCCCGGACACAGCGCTGTTCGCACTGGGTCTCCTGGGGACAGACGCGCCCGCATACCGCGGGAAGGCTGTTGGTCTGTATTATGGTCTCATAGGCCTCGGCGAATTTGCCCTCGGCAATGAGGCTGATAAACTCGGGGATCTGCACATTGACGGGGCATCCTGCGATGCAGGGCTTATGCTTGCAGTTGAGACACCGCTTGGCTTCCTCAATGGCCATTTCCTCGGTATAGCCCAGGGCCACCTCATCAAAATTCTTGTTGCGCACCTGGGGGTCCTGCTCGGGAATGGGGACCTTTTTCAAAGACATATTAGGCATTGATTTTTCCCTCCAATCTGCATTGGTGGCGTTCCTGAGCCGCCCTTTCATGGTCCTTGTAGATGGAAAGACGCCTGATGAGCTCGTTGAAATCCACCTGATGGCCGTCAAAGTCCGGACCGTCCACACAGGCAAACTTGATTTTACCACCCACAGTGACACGACAGCCGCCGCACATGCCGGTACCGTCAATCATTATGGGATTGAGGCTGACAATGGTCTTAATGCCATAAGGACGGGTGACATCGCTGACCACCTTCATCATAATGGGCGGGCCAATGGCCACCACCACATCATAGGTATTGCCCTCATCAATCAGCTTTTTGAGGATATCGGAGACAAAGCCCTTGGTTCCGTTGGAGCCATCGTCGGTGGTGACGATGAGCCTGTTGGATACCGCCGCCATTTCCTTTTCCAGAATGATGAGATCTTTATTTCTGAAACCTGTGATAACGTCTACGTCAACGCCCATGCTATGAAGCTTTTTAGCCTGAGGGTAGGCAATAGCCGTTCCAAGACCGCCGCCAATGATGGCCGCTTTTTTCACACCCTCAAAGTGGGATGCGACGCCTAAAGGGCCGCAGAAATCAGCCAGGCTGTCCCCCACATTCAGGGAGCCCAGCAGGCGTGTGGAGGCGCCCACCTCCTGGAAGATGATGGTGACGGTGCCCTTTTCCCGGTCATAATCGGCGATGGTCAACGGAATGCGTTCACCTTCATCGTAAGCCCGAAGAATAATGAACTGTCCGGGTTCGGCCTTTCGCGCCACAAAGGGTGCTTCAATTTCAAGAAACTTTACTTGAGCATTTAAAACTTCTTTCCGCACAATTTTATACATATTAATCCCCTTTCCTTATTAACCTCAAATCCTTAAGGAAGCACTATATCTTTGGTTGAAGGAAGCAGCAAAAAGAAAGCAGCAAGTAAGATCAATTCAGGAAGTGTGGGTGAAACCCTCACCCATGAGCAATATCTTTTATGGGAGTTTAATATTAATATATCGTGTTTTGCGGATTTGTCCAGCGTTAAATAATCTACAAACTTTCGGGCCGCACAGGGTCATGGAGATGTGCCCTCTTGAGCCTGTTTATTGATCTTCTTAAACCCTAATGTCAATACTGATGGCTGCCACCAAATACTGCCACGAGAAATTGGGGGCTGATGCCTTGCCCTTGCGCCCCCAAAGGCATGGGAAACATATCTCTCGGCCTTTTATCATAGAATGAAAGGTCAGGCGAAACATTTGAGGAGAGGTTTAATGGCTCGACGCTCTTTAAAATATAACGCTGCCGTTCTTACCGTCACAGGCTTTTTGGTTAAAGCCATTGGCTTTGTCTACAGGGTATTTATTGCCAACAGCATAGGTGCTGAGGGCATGGGCCTCTATCAGTTGGTGACCCCCATCTATTCTTTACTGGTTCTGGTTCTGTCAGCAGGCATATCCATCGCCGTTTCCCGATTTGTGGCAGAGGAAAGCGCCAAAAATGGTGAAGGGAAGGGCATGCGCATTGTCACCCTCTCTGCAGGCCTTGTTCTGATTGCCGGTGTTATTGTATGTGGCGTTCTGCTGCTTAATCTGGACACTCTGGTTTTAGGTCTGGCGGGGGATGTCCGGGCCCGCAAATCCTTAATATGGATGCTCATTTTTGTGCCTGCCATTGCGGCCGGCTCCGCCTATAAGGGCTATTTCTACGGCCGCGAGGATATGATGCCCAACTCCATTGGCCAGATTCTTGAACAGATTGCCAAGCTGATCTTCGTGCTCCTGCTCTTTAAAGCCTTTAAAGGCGGGGGCATAGAAAGCATGTGCCTGCTTGCAGTCATTGCCATGCTGGTGGGGGAGTGCGTCAATGTTCTCACGGTTCTTGTTGCCTTTTGGATGGCCAAGGCCAAAAAGCCCCATGCGAATTCAGCCCGCAGGGAGCGGGGGACCCTCCGCAAAATCGCCAAAGCCGCCCTGCCCATATCCATAAACCGGTTCATCCTTTCCATTCTGGGTGCGATTGAGAATGTGCTTATTCCCCAGTGCCTGGTGCTTTACGGTTTAACCTTTCAGGAGAGTCTTAAGGTTCTCGGGCGACTTTCAGGCATGGCCGCCCCCCTGGTCTTTTTTCCGTCCATGCTGCCCGGGGCACTGGCTACTGCTCTGGTGCCCGCCATTGCCAGTGCGGTGGCTGCCAAACGGTATGCCATAGCCAACCGCCAGATTTCCCAATCCATTAAGCTCACTCTGACCATGGGCCTCATCTTTACATCCTTTTTTGCCTGTTGCAGTCAGGAAATCGCCGAGCTCATCTATCCCGGTGAAAACGTGGGCGGTGTACTATACATACTGGCTTTTTCTGGGGTTTTTCTGTATCTGCAGCAGACCATGCTGGGAATTTTAAATGGCCTTGCCCAGGAAACGGCTATTTTGATCAATACCTTTATAGGCACTGCTATAAGGCTGGTCATCATCAGGTTTGCCATCCCCGTCTGGGGTGTGGATGCCTATATCTATGCCCTGATTGCCGGATCGGCCCTGTCCATTGGCCTCAATATGAGAAAAATCTCTAAAATTACAGGGATGTCCATCGACGTGGGAGAATGGCTGTTAAAGCCTTTAGTGGCCGCCCTTCTGGGGTCTTTGATGGCAATTCTTTTAAAGCGGCTGCCCCAATTATGGCAGATGTCTCAAAGAATTTCGTTTGTTCTTTCCATGGGTATTGCCCTGGGGGCCATTCTGCTTGCCTTTTTAGTGCTGGGCATCGTCAAAAGGGAGGATTTAAAACGCTGGGCCGGAAGACATCATATGTTCATGTATGAATTGTAATTAAAAAATTGAAAAATAATAAAATTGATAAAGAGATGAAGCAAGAGGAAGAAAACGCTAGATAATTTCAAATAATCGCCTGAACGAAAGTCAAAGAAAGTCAAAAACAGGCTTGATTTTTGTGAGGGGGTGCTATACAATAAAGACACAAGGTCAAAGAAAGTCAAAATCAATAATGAAAATGCAGAAAGTCTAATAATCGGAGGTGTGATTTATGTTCAACTTAATCCCTTGGAGAAACGGTAACATAGCCAACAGAAAGGACGACTGGTTTGGTATTGACAGATTCTTTGATGATTTCTTCCGGGATCCCTTCTTTGCTAAGGTTTCATCCATGACCACTCCCATCAGGGCCGACATCAGGGAGACCGATAAGGAGTATATAGTAGAGGCCGAAATGCCCGGACTCAACAAAGAAGACATCATTATAGATCTTCACAACGATGTGCTCACTTTGGGTGCTGACATCAAGAAGGAAGTCAACGATGAAAAGGACGGCTATATCTACAGAGAGCGCCAGAGCGGCTCCTACAGACGAAGCTTCCGTGTTGATAACGTCAAGAACGAGGGTGTAAAGGCATCCTACAATAACGGCGTTCTGACTGTGATCCTGCCCAAGGCTGACGACAACGTAAAAGGCAGAAGGATTCCTATAGAGTAATCTAAAGAGCAATAAACCTCCTCCAACCCTTATGTTTTTTCCATAGAGAATACCCCCTCCTGGAAGCGGTGTTAACCGGGCCGGGAGGGGGTATTTCTATGGCGTCAAATCTTATGAAGCTGAAACTTTAAACATCACGAAAGAATACTGAGATACAGATTTCCGGTTCTATGATCATCCAGTGTAATGTTAAGCCATATGAGTTCTCCACTTATGGGAGAGACTCCGATTCTATTGACCTTGATGCGTTCACCTTTTTTAAGGGATATCATATCCATATTCCATATATATTCGGGCTCAAAGGAGCCGGGAGCATCCCCCGATTCAATGAAATATACCTCTGTGTCTTGTAGAATGGTATAATACTTGTTCTCAAGTCTATCAATGTCAAGGGGCTTAAAGACAAACTGTTGATTGACCACCTCATAAAACCCTGAACATATTTCCGGTTCTGTCAACAAGGTGACGTTTTTGTCGGTCATAACTCGACCGTGTCCATCTACATAAAATTCGCCGTTTAAATGGCCCAGATGGATGATTTCAGAGCCCGTATACCTTATGAAACCGGGATAAAGCGCCTCAAGGCCGGATTCGAGGATGACGATCTCTTTGTAGCTGTCATTTCTGTCAATATCAATGATTTGCAGGTCGGAGGAGAGTCAATGTAGTTGACAAACAGGGTCAGCGCACTGTCATTGATATGGATAGAGCTGTCCTCATTGCTCACAATATCACATAACAGAGAATCAGCATGGTTATCCCCATCCAGATCAATATCCCCTTCAATGGACATGGTATGATAGGTGTCCTGGTATTCCACCCCGATTTTAAGATTATGCTTTTCAAAGGCATCCTTGCCGGGGATAAAGCTTTTGAAACTAAAATCCTCATTGGGACCTGCCGCCGCTTTGGCATTGCTCATTCGCGTACACCCCGAAAGCATAACGAGCATAAAGACAAGACATAGTAAAAAAAGAAGCATTCTTTTCAAACCCATCACCTTGCGCACATTCAGTCTCAATGCTTATTAATTCTATACGCACCCTCCTTTTTCCTTTGGGCTCAGCGCAAAAAGGTGTCGAATAATGGAAATTGCCTATAACAAATCGATTTTGAGAAGTCTTTTTGTCTGCTCTGAGAGTTTGCAGGGGGATTGGTGTTTATGTATAATAGTCATGTTATAGGTAAACATCATAGAGTGATGCCTAATAAATTAAGGAAGTGACTTTTTAGAATGAAGCTTATTGCAGACTGCCATCTTCATACCACTGCCAGCGGACATGCCTACAGTACCATCACCGAGTATGCGAAAGAGGCGTCAGAAAAAGGTCTTGAGCTTATTGCCATGACCGACCACGGCCCCAGGATGCCTGGTGCCACCCATCCCTACCATTTTCACAACCTTAAGATAATTCCTAAAACCTTGTTTGATGTGGAGATCCTGAAAGGGATGGAGGCCAATATTATCGACTATGATGGTCGTCTGGATATTGATGAGATCATGCCCGAGCAATTGGATGTTCTCATAGCAAGCTTCCATGGAAATTGTCTTACAGCAAGCAGCATAGCGGAAAACACACGTGCCGTCATTAAGAGCATGGAATGTCCCTATGTTAATATTATTGGGCATCCCGATGATTCACGAATCCCCATGGATTACAAAGAACTGGTCAAAGCGGCTGAATATCATGGGGTGCTGATTGAAGTGAATAATTCCTCCTTGCGGCCCACGTCCTTTCGGCAAAATGCTAAGGAAAGCTATATAAGGCTGCTGGAGGAATGTGAAAAGCATAAGATCTATATCATCATCAACAGCGACTCCCATATTCATTGTGATGTGGGTGAGCTCAATGAGGCTATTGAAATGGTGAAAAGCGTGGGATTCCCCAAGGAGCTCATAGCCAATACCAGTGTAGAAAAACTAAAACAAAGGCTCTATCTTCGGAGAAGGTGAAACAATGCTGGACAGACTTGAGGTCATTGAAAACCGTTTTGAGGAATTAAATATGCGGCTGGCTGATCCCTCGGTGATGACGGATCAGGAGTTATACTTAAAGCTCATGAAGGAGCACACCGAATTAAGTGATGTGGTCGAGAAGTTCCGTGAGTATAAGTCCTATGCCAAGGCTTACGAGGATGCCCGGCTCATGCTGGATGAGAAGCCCGACAAGGAGCTTCTGGAAATGATCGAGCTTGAAATGGATGAGGCCCGAATGGGCATGGAACGGGCTGAGAAGGAGCTGAAAATCCTTCTGATGCCCAAGGACCCCAATGATGAGAGAAATGTTATCGTTGAGATCCGCGGCGGAGCCGGCGGGGACGAGGCTGCCCTCTTTGCGGCTGTGCTTTACCGTATGTATGCCCATTATGCCGAGAGCAAGGGCTGGACGGTCAATGTGATTGATTCCAATCCCACTGAAATCGGGGGCTTCAAGGAAATCGTCTTTGAAATCGAGGGCAAGGGCGCCTATAGCCGCCTTAAGTTTGAAAGCGGTGTTCATCGTGTGCAACGTGTTCCCGCCACCGAGTCCAGCGGCAGAATACATACCTCAACCGCAACGGTGGCCGTTTTGCCTGAAGTGGATGATGTTCCCGAGGTGGAGATCAACCCCAACGATATTGAAGTGGATACCTACCGCGCTTCGGGTGCCGGTGGTCAGCACGTTAACAAAACCTCGTCAGCCATTCGTATTACCCACCTTCCTACAGGTATTGTGGTCACCTGTCAGGATCAGCGCTCCCAGCATAAAAACAGGGACAAGGCCATGAGGGTTTTGAAGGCCAGGCTCTATGAAATGGCCATGCAAAAGCACGCCTCGGAATTGGCCGAGAACCGTAAAAGTCAGGTGGGGACGGGGGACAGAAGTGAAAGAATCCGTACCTATAATTTTCCCCAGCGCCGGGTTACCGACCATCGTATCGGGTTTACCCTGTATCAGATTGATGACTTTATCAACGGGGATATGGACGAACTTATCGATGCCTTAATCACTACCGAGCAGACTGAAAAACTCAGCGGAGATGACGATTAATATTCATTCAATGAAGTCCTGCAATACACCAATGGCATTGCAGGACTTTTCTTCATCCACCCAACCGACCTGTCAGATAAAAGCAGGAAAAGACAGGAATTAAATTTAACAGGGTGCTATGATGGATGTGTCAGGAGGTTGTTCTTATGGAGTGGCTGAACAGGTTGAACCAGGCCATCGACTATATCGAGGCCAATTTGATGTCGGAAGTGGATATCCATGCGGTAGCGCGCGTAGCCGCATCCTCGACCTTCCATTTTCATCGCTCCTTTATGATGCTGACCGGTGTATCGGTGGCCGAGTATGTCAGGCGAAGAAGGCTTACTCTGGCGGCTCAGGAGCTGGCATCAAGCGAGGGGCTGAAGATCATCGATGTGGCTCTCAAATATGGTTATGAAACGCCCGAGTCCTTCACCAAGGCGTTTACCCGCCTGCACGGCTTACCCCCCTCCCAGGTCAGGGGCCGCGGGGTCAAACTTAAGGCCTATCCAAGAATCACCTTCTCAATATCCATTAAAGGGGATGCGAGTATGAACTATAGGATCGTAGAAAAAGACGGCTTTAAAGCCATTGGTAAGAGCATTCTGGTAAGCACTGTCAACGGACAGAACTTTAAAAAGATTCCCGAGTTCTGGAGCGAATGCAATGAGGACGGCACCGTCTGCAAGATTGGGGGCTCAAACCCCTCCAAGCCCCTGCTGGGGATTTGTATGAACGACTTTGATAATGAGATGAAGACCTTTACCTATGTCATTGGCATCGAAAAGGGCGAGGATATACCGGAGGGCCTGGATGTCTATGAGATCCCTGCCACCACCTGGGCTGTTTTTGAGTCCATCGGCCCCATGCCCCATTCCATCCAGAAGGTCTGGGAGCGGATCTACTCCGAATGGTTCCCCTCCACGGGCTACGAGCATGCCGGTCTGCCCGAGATGGAGGTCTATCCCAGAGGGGATGGCTCCAGTGAGGACTATGTCTGCGAGGTATGGATTCCTGTTAAGGTCAAGGGTTAAGACAATCCATGCTTAGGATGTAAAGCAATAAAGGTCCCGATGCTGCTGCGTCGGGACCTTTTTCCATGGCTTTGGATCTTGTTAAGGCTTCAGCGTAAAGGTATGGACCTTGTCGTAGTCCATGCCGATGCAAATATCCACCGTTTTTTCGGTCAGGTTGTAGACGGCCGACCACTGGGTTCTGTCAGGAATTTTGATCTGGGATAAAAGGCTCATGGACTGGGCCTCTGAAAGCCGTTCTCCTTGATCCATAAAGGCCTTTTCCACGGCATCATAACGCTCAAATTCGGTATAGCCCTCACCAATATTCAAGCCCTTATACTGAATAAAGTTAGAGGCGATTTGATAGGGCTTTTGGGTGCGAATGACCTGGACCTGGCCTTCCATAAATTCCACTAATACCGAGTCACCGCTGGCGTCGGAGATGAGGTAGTGGCATTCTATACCGGCAGAGAAGTAGAAATTGTATCGCTTTAAGAGGTCCACAGCCTCCTGGGTGGTAGCGGCCTTATCCAGAACAAGACGAATGCCCGTAGTGGTATTCAGGGTTATCTGGCCGGGCTTCTGAGGCGGCTCAGCATAGGGGACGGCTAATAGGGCAATGGTCACCCCGCATTCATTCATGCCGTCAAAGGGCAGATAGGGCGCCCCCAGGGCGACAAAGCTTTTGGTGTTCAAGGGAAGCGGACGCGTCTCCTTATCAAAGCCTGCAAAGGAGAGGTTGACCATGGAGATGGAGGCATAGCCATTTCGGGGTCTGGTGGTTAAAAGAAGCGGTGGTGCATAATCAAAGTCAAAATTGCGCCCAAAGATCACCTGTCCCTCAGGGGTTTTGCCCGTAAAGGCGGTGCAGGCAGGGGTGGCGATATTCAGTTCAAGCTCTGCCCCTCTAAGCAGCCGCTTCATGATAAAGCGCTCAATATCCTTATCACTGGCTGCGCCCTCCTGGAGAAATTCATCGAAGCCATAATCCCCGATATAGGTCATGGTATAAAAGGGGTAGGGGCTAACCTCTTTAAGGCTTATAAGGGTCCTTATCTCTTGAGGAAACAGTGCGGCAATGAGGATGATAATGGCCAGCACAAAGGTTCCTATGGCAGTAACCAGTCTCTTAAGTCTTTTTTTCATGACAGCTCCTTATAATGCATCTTTTTGTATTATGAATGAAGCTGGAAGTATTTTCAATGGCGAAATTAAGCTGTTACAGGGTCGATGAGTTGCGGAACAGGCCAAGAGGTGAGATAATTCTAATAAGAATATTGCATCATATATCTTTAGATAGAAGGAGGAAGATAGATGGATATAGGTACGGTATTAACTGCTATGGGGCTTTCTATCTTCGCAGGGCTTTCCACCGGCATAGGAGGACTATTACTCCTGCTGTTCAGGAAGATCAACAAGAAGATGCTTTCAGTGGCCTTGGGCTTTTCGGCCGGGGTTATGATTTATATTTCCTTTATGGAGATGCTTCCCCAATCCATGGACTATCTCCATAAGTCCATGGGTCAAAAGGGCGGGGACTGGGTATCCTTCCTCTCCTTTTTTGCGGGCATTCTTCTCATTGCTATTATAGACAAGCTTGTCCCGGAAAAGGATAATCCCCATGAAATCCATAATGTGGAGCGCCTCGATGTCTGCGGCTTCGGGCAGGATGCCAACAAGATGCTTAAGACCGGTAAGATGGCTGTGCTGGCCATTACCATTCACAATTTCCCCGAGGGCCTGGCCTCCTTTGTCTCGGGTATCAGCAACCTGCATTTGGGTATTGCCATCGCGGTGGCTGTGGCCATCCACAACATCCCCGAGGGTATCTCGGTGGCGCTGCCCATATACTGCGCCACGGGGGATAAGAAGAAGGCCTTCCTAACATCCCTTTATTCCGGGCTTGCCGAGCCCATCGGCGCCATTTTGGCCTTTTTGATCCTGTCCCCCTTCCTGAATGACACCATCTTTGGCATCATCTACGGTATCATTGCCGGAATCATGGTGTATATTTCCCTGGATGAGCTTTTGCCTTCGGCCAAGGAATATGGGGAACACCATCTCTCCATTCTGGGGCTCATTGTGGGTATGGCGGTCATGGGCTTAAGCCTGCTGTTGCTTTTGTAAGTGGCCTATTGACTGTATTTCAGGCAACCTCTTTATCTGCTAAAAAAACCGGCGCTTATTGCGCCGGCGGAGCCAAACCCCCTATAGGGCTTACAGCTTGTATCTAAGCTTATCGCCAAAGAAGGGATAGGGGATGATGAAGACCTGAATGCCCACGGCATAAGGTGCAATGGTGTACAGCGGATAAAACACAGCCAGCCCTTCCTCGGTTAAGTAGAAGTTCTTCTCGTCAAAGTATTTGTTTATGTTCTCCTCCAGATTCTCAAAGTAATCGGCCACTCCTGCGACTTGACGGCGACGTGCTTCGGCCAAAACATAGTTGAGAATAAAGGACTTGTAGTTGTAATTCCTCACGAAAAGCGCAGATAAAGGAATCATGGTGCCTCTTGGCATATCCCATGTATTTCCCTTTCTGGTGGTGGTACCGTGGGCCCCTCCCGTATATTCGTAAATGTCATAGTAAAGGCTGATAAGGGGCTTCTTACAATAGGTGGGTTCGAAGACCTCGATAAATTCGTAATGGTTAAAGGGAAAGTTTTGCGCTTTAGCCTGTAGGTACTGTTTCACTGCAGCCTGATAGAGCTTGGTGGAGGCGTAGCGATAATTCCTGTGCGCTTTTTGCCTGTAGTGCATATTGAAGCGCATGGTATTGCCAAAGGAATCCGATGCAAGCACTGGATAGTCAATCTTCACATCGACCATCAGCACCCTGTTATAGCTTAGTTTGTCCTTGATTGTCTGCGTCTTTATAAAATCGCACTTCATTCATACCACCTCACATCATATTATTGAGGTGTTATGCATCTTGTGCCCGTCCAAATTAAAGATTTCTGTACTTCTTAAAGACTTTTGACTCGCCAGGTCTTATAGGGGTTTCGGATGAGATAGGAATTGTAATAGCGGGGGTCTCCCGTGACCTCCTCGCCTATCCAATGGGGCTTTAAGAAAGGCGTATCCTCAGAGGGAAGCTCTATTTCGGCCAGGATGAGCCCCTCGTTGTCTCCCAGAAACTCATCCACTTCCCAAAGCATGCCCTGGTATTCCAGGGTGTACCGATATTTTTCAATGATGGGCTTTTCGCAAAGCATAAGCAGGCTTTGGGCATCGGAAAGGGGCAGAGGGTATTCAAACTCCTGACGGGATGCGCCCGTTGTAGGCCCTTTAATGGTCAGCACACCCTTGTCATGGGCAATTCTGACACGCACCGTCCGCTCCGGATGGCTGCTTAAATAGCCCTGCCGAAACAGGCTCCTTTGGGCATTCGCCTTATAATCATGGTTGAGAACCAGAAACTTCCGCTCAATTTCTAATGGCACCTTACTCACTTCTTTCTTAAGGATTCAGGCTTATGATGAAAACCCTGCCGCTGATACAGTCGGGGGAGATATCCTCCTTATACTGCGGAAATGATGGATAGTATTTGCTTTACTTTAATGAGATAGTATATCATAAAATGGCAGTCTAGTCCTATGTTCATGAGATTTTTCATGATATGAAATACCATAGCCCCTGTGTGCAAAACCAGGGGGGATTCTTTTGAAAGACGAGGTCTTAAGGCCATGATGGAACAGGAATTTCATACAAAGCATACCCAACTTAAGAGAGAGGAAAGTAAGCTCAAGGCCGGAAATGACAGATTCATCAGCTTAAGATTCTGGTTTTTCCTGGTCGGCGCAGCCCTCTCCGGTTTATTCTATTCGCAAAAGATGATGCTGCCCATGTGGGCGGCTTTGGTGACTGCCATAATTGCATTTACGCTTGTGGTGGTATTCCATCAAAGGGTGAAGAAGGGCTTAAAGCGCTGCCAGGCCCGGATAGGGTTCTATGATGCCTTTATTAAGAGAATCAACGGGGAATGGACGGGTTTTTCCGATACGGGGGCTGAGTTTGTTAAACCTGAGCACCCCTTCAGTGCCGATCTGAACATCTTTGGCCCCAAGTCCCTCTTCCAACTGCTCAACCTCACCCATACCTTTAAAGGGAGGGAAAGGCTGGCTAAGCTCCTTGGCGAGCCCGATAAGAGCAAACCTGCGATTGAGCAGAGACAGGGTGCCGTGGAAGAACTGTCGCATAAGCTGGATTTTATCGAAGAGCTCTGCTTGAGGGGGCTTATGGACGGGAGACCGGCCAAGGACCCGGCCGCCCTCATTGAGAATATTAATCAGGAATACAGTGTGCCGGCCTTTCTCTATCATCGGGCGCTTACCTTTGGTCTGCCATTGGTAACCTTGCTGTCGGCCTGTCTGGCGGGTGCGGCCCGGCCCTGGCTCTACTATGTCATGCTTGCGGGCCTTGTGCTGCAGCTTTTGCTCTTTGCCTGGAGCTTTAAGGCGGTCTTTCCCATTCTGGGAACAGTGCTTCAGTACAGGAAGGAGCTCAATGCCTATGAACAGCTCATTGACTTGATAGAGGGGGAAACCTTTCATCAGCCATATCTTAAGGAGCTTCAGGCCAGGCTCGTAAATGAGCACAGCAGTGCCGGCTCCGAGATTAAGCGCTTGGCCATTCTCTCGGATTATGTGGATTTTAAGAACAGCCCCCTTATCCATTTCATGCTGAATGCGCTCTTTCTCTGGGATCTTCATTTATACAGGAGCTTTGATTCCTGGAAAATGAGAAATGCGAAAAGCATAGAAAGCTGGCTGTCGGTTTTAGGTGAGTTTGAGGCCCTCTCCAGCCTGGCCGCCCTGCCCATGATCACCCCTGTGACCAGCTATCCAAAGATCCTGGAAAAGGGCCCCTGGTTTGAAGCCAGGGCCCTGGGCCATCCCTTTATCCATTATGCGAAACGGGTTGCCAATGACGTAACCATTAAGGGCGTGGGCATTATCACCGGTTCAAATATGTCGGGCAAGACAACCCTTTTACGGACAGTGGGTATTAATCTGGTGCTGGCCTATGCAGGGGCGCCTGTTTGTGCTCAGTCCATGTCCGCCAGTCTCATGAGCCTGTATACCTCCATGAGGAATAACGACGATTTAAGCGAGGGAATTTCCACCTTCTATGCCGAGCTTTTGAGAATCAAGCAAATCGTCAGCTTTTCCAGGGAAGGCAGGGAGATGATCTTTCTTACTGATGAAATCTTTAAAGGAACCAATTCCAAGGACAGGGTGGACGGTGCCAAGATAGTCCTTAAAGGGCTCAATAAGCCCTGGGCCATCGGCCTTATCTCAACCCATGACTATGAGCTCTGTGATCTGGAGAAGGAGGATACCCGCAGGTTTACCAATCACCATTTCACCGAGAGCTATGTGAACCAGCAGCTTTACTTTGATTATAAGCTCCATGAAGGCCGGTGCAGAACCTCCAATGCCCGGTTCCTCATGAAACTGGTGGGGCTGGACGAAACCTGAAAAATGGAAGGCCAGGTTGAGGGCGAAACAGGATGGACAGGGCATATGATGTACTAGCATGATTTTATGTCCGAGGATATTCTATGAGAATCAGGAATCTCAATTACTTCTCCAGTATCATTCTCTCCCGGGCCCCCTATGCCAAGGCCGAGCTGATCGGTGGTCCTCTTGCTCCCAATATCAAAGGCATGGTCTATTTTTATCCCGTCCACCAGGGAACCCTGGTGGTGGCCGAGGTCTATCATTTGCCCCCCATGGTACCGGGCACGTCAACCAGCCCGCCCATTGGTCCCTTCGGCTTCCACATTCATGAAGGCAACACCTGTGATGTGGGAGATCCTAAAGAACCCTTCACATCGGCCCTGGGCCATTTCAATCCAACAGGGGCGCCCCATCCCTTCCATGCGGGGGATATGCCCGTGCTCTTTGCCGATAAGAACGGCTATGCCTATCTGGCCTTCTACACCGACAGATTCACGCCCCAACAGGTGGTCAATCGGGCCGTGATCATTCATCAGAATCCTGATGACTATAGGAGCCAGCCGGCGGGCAAGGCAGGCCTGAGGCTGGCCTGCGGCATCATCAAGGCCATATGAAGGCTTCCTGAAAGGAAAAGAAAAGGCTGATTTGGCCTATAGCGCCAGGAATCAGCCTTTTGCTTTGGTTTAAACGATATATCAGCGGTTTTACAGGGCCAGTTTATAGATCTCCAGGACATCCCTGGAGGTCAGCTTTTTGAAGAAGCCCAGGGTAAAGGCATCATTGCCGGTGGCTTTTTTGGCCATTTCTTCAAGGCGGGACGCGTCAATATTGACATGGCTTAAGCGTGTGGGCAGACCAATGGAGGTAAAGAAGGCTTCCAGGCTTTCAATACCCTTTAAGGCCATCTCCTCTAAATCAAAGAAGTTGTCGTCCACATTCCAAACCCGCTTTGCGAACTGGGCGAATCGGGCAATATCCTCTTTATAAACATATTTCATCCATGCGGGGAAGACAATGGCCAGACCGGCGCCGTGGGCAATATCGTAGATGGCTGACAGCTCATGCTCAATACCATGGGATGCCCAGTCGGTTCTTCTTCCCATGCCCAGCAGATTGTTGTGGGCCACTGTTCCTGCCCACATAATCTCAGCCCTGGCATCATAGTCATTAGGGTTCTTCAGGGCCTTGGGCACATTAAGAATCATGGTTTTCAATGTGGCTTCACAGAGCCTGTCGGTAAGATCCACATGGCGGGTAGGGGTAAAATAGCGCTCCATAATGTGGGCCATGATATCGGCAGTACCACAAGCCGTCTGGTAATCGGGCAGCGTAAAGGTCAACTCGGGATTCATGATGGAGAACACGGGGAAGAGGAGGCTATGGGTGACGCCACGCTTGTCCAGGGTATCCTCCTTGGTGATGACTGCGCTGTCACTGGCTTCGCTGCCCGCTGCCGGAATGGTTAATACCACGCCCACCTGGAGGGATTTCTGGGGAGAGGCCTTGTATTCGAAGAAGTCCCAAACATCTCCTTCGTAGGGAACACCTATGGCAATGGCTTTCGCCGAGTCAATGGCGCTTCCGCCGCCAACGGCCAGAATGAACTCAATCTGATGCTCCCGGCAAAGACGGATACCCTCTTTGACCAGGGACAGCCGGGGATTGGGGAGCACGCCTCCCAGCTCAAAGATTTCTATCCCTGCTTCCTTCAGGGATTTGACCACTCTATCATAGAGCCCTGTTTTTTTGATGCTGCCGCCGCCATAATGCAACAGGACCTTTTTGGCATACTTTGCGGTTTCCTGGCCTACCTGGGCTTCTGTGTCCTTACCAAAGATAATTCGGGTTGGGTTTTGAAACACGAAATTATTCATAAAAAGCAACGCCTCCTGTCCTAAGATTTTTCTTGATTATATCTTACCCTATTTTACCACAGGAGCCACATTAATAGAAAAAATGTCCCATTGCTTTTTACGGCTCAGCCCAGTTCCTGGGAAAACAGCTTGTTGGACGGATTGGGACTGATGGTCACAAACAGGGACATGTCCTCGGTTACCACGGGTATGGAAAAATCGTCCTCACCCTTTGCCTGGACCACCGAGTTAACCTCCACCCGCTCATCCTCATCATTGATTCTGATTTCCCCGCTTCCCGAAAGCACTAAGAGAACCACGGTGGAGTTTTCGTGCTTGTGGGCAGGAAGGGATTGGCCGGCCTTTAAATTGAGGATGAAGGCCAGGGTGTTTTCGTCGGCAAACACAATTCTTTTGGTAAAGGTTTTGTCGCTATAGACCATGAATTCCTTAGCGTTCTTAAATTCCATAATCATCACCTCCGGCTTATTGTCCCCCTTGGTGCCATCCTTAATCGAGGGGTTGAAAAATTTTTGTGGTCCCTTAAGCTTATAAAGAAAATTTTTTATTTGCTCTTGATAACTATCGATGATCTATATATGATATATATATAGAACATCGATATATGAGAGGCGAGGTTATGAAAGTGGACAAAAGCCTGTTGGCGGGCAGCACCACATTGCTGCTGCTTAAGCTTCTTGAGGAAAAGGATATGTACGGTTATCAGATGATTGAGGAGCTGGCCAGAAGATCCAACGACACTTTTACCCTGAAGGCAGGAACCCTGTATCCTTTGCTGCATCAGTTGGAGCAGCAGGGAATGGTCAATGTCTATGAAGCCCAGGCTGAAAATCAGAGGGTCAGAAAATATTACAGCCTGACCAGTAAGGGACGTGGGCTCTTAAATGAAAAGGAGGCCGAGTGGAAGACCTTTTCATCGGCCGTGAATCAGGTTTTAAGGGGAGGTGCATCCTATGGCACAGCCTTTTAAGGTCAGGGACTATTTAGAACAGGTGCTCCAGCAGGTGCGATACCGGAAAATCCACCCCGAGCTTGCCAGGGAACTGGAGGCCCATATTGAGGATCAGAAGGAGGCCTATATGGCCGAGGGCCTGGATGAGGAGACGGCGCTTTCCGATGCCGTAAGACAGATGGGGGACCCTGTGACAGTGGGGACCCAGCTTGACAGGCTCTACCGGCCCAGGCTGGAGGGATCCATGGTGGTTCTTGTTATCCTGCTTTTGCTTTCAGGGATGGTGCTGCGGTTATTTACCTCGCCCCACGTCAGTGACGGTCTGGAGTATTATTATAAGCAGATGGCTGTTACCCTGCTGGGTGTAGGCCTGATGTTCTTTATCTATACCCTGGACTATTCCATTTTGGGCAGATACCCACGACGCATCTTCTTTGCGCTGGGGGCTGTGGGCGTCCTGGTTTTCCTTGTATCTCCCCTTGCCAATGGGCAATACTGCTATGTACCCCATGTTCTGATTCTGTTTCCCGCTGCCTTTGCAGGAATTGTCTATAGTATGCGGGGAAGGGGTTATGGGGGACTGGCTGTCTGTGGGCTCTACTTCCTTATGCCCGTCATATTAGCTTTCATGGCACCCTCCCTTACCGCATTGCTCATTGTTTCATTTTCCTGCTTGATCCTTCTTACGGCAGCCGTGGCACAGGGGCATTTTAATGTCCGAAAGCCCGTTGCCTATCTTATGATGTATTTACCGGCAGTTATGGCCTTCGCTCTGCTTCTTCTTCTCATGCGCCACAGGCTGGCTGTTGCGCTGTCACCTGAAACTGACGCTTTGGGCATGGGTTATCAGGAGCTGCTGGTAAGAAAAGTCCTATCCTCTGCCCAATGGATAGGACGGGGGAATTTGCCTCCGGCAACTCAGCATGTGGAACTGCCCGGAATAAGCAATGATTTTCTGATCACCTATGCTATTTATCGTTTTGGATGGATAGCCCTGTTTGTTATTGTCCTGCTTTTTGCTTGCTTTGTCGGAAAAGCCATTATTCTTTGCTTAAAACAGAAAAGTGTCCTGGCCCGCCTGGTCTCTTTCTCGGTGGTGCTCACCGTGGCTTTTCAGGTGGTTTTCTATCTGGTTTCCAACCTGGGCTTCACATTGTTTGTGCCCTTGACACTGCCCTTTGTTTCTGAGGGCAATGGTGCCCTGCTTGCCAATCTGTGC
>Ga0116192_1000478_pt1 | contig 30614 bp, 21 predicted proteins | sample AD_UKC113_MetaG_FD_89876 | JGI IMG/M metagenome (GOLD analysis project Ga0116192, IMG submission 89876) | Active sludge microbial communities of municipal wastewater-treating anaerobic digesters from Hong Kong - AD_UKC113_MetaG | ecosystem: Engineered > Bioreactor > Anaerobic > Digestate...
AATACCATCATTGTTATAATCAACATAGATAGATTGACCTGCTGCCAACTGAGGCAGCTCACCTTCTGTCAATGGGTTTTGAATAATTTCCCATGTGGCAAGATTCTGACCAATAATTGCTGTACTACAAAGCATCACATAGATGCTCATTAAAGTAATTTTTTTCATAACTACATTTTTTAAAGATTAATTATTAATTTTTTTATTTATTTCGCCCAAGTTTATTTATTTTCACTTAGGTTAGGGTTCATTTTAATTTCTGTGATAGGAATAGGATAATAAATATGTTGTTCTGATATCAAACTTGCTTCTTTAGCCCAACGATTTCTTTCTTTAATGTAATTAACAAAATTATTGGTTCTAATCAAATCAAAACGTCTCCATCCTTCAAAACAAAGTTCTCGCATTCTTTCTGTCATAATATTTTTTCTGAAATCTTCTTGGGACATATTTGGGTTCCAAGCATATTCGGATGGGAGAGTGCCTCCCCATGCTCTTTTTCTAATAGTATTATTAATTAACTGAACAGCTGCTGATGTTTCATTTGTTTCATTCATACATTCAGCTAAAGAAAGTAAAACATCAGCATAGCGAACATAATAAATATTTTTACCAGAATCATAAAAACTTTGTTTGCCATCAATCCTTTTATCTTCATATTTTTTTATGTGTGGTAATAATTGGTCTTCACCAAAACCTGCTACAGGGGAAGGTAGATTATCACCATTAATAAAATCATAACGAATGCTTTCCATTTTTCGAAGATCGCCTTTTTCCCATAAACCACCTTGTTCTATATCATTTCTACAATATTCAGTGGGTAATACTAAATCATATCCTCCAATATAATTGGTAGGATTACCCGCACATGCTCTTGAACCTGTGTACCATTGGTTTTGATTGGTATCAGGTGAAGTATTTGTAAAGTAGAAAGTAAAAATTGGTTCATTACCAGGTTGTTTTGTTGGATCCCACAAATCAGCTACATTGGTGGCAAGTGAAAAACCACCATGGTTATAAATTTCCAGAAATTGCAGTTTTGCGTTTCCATAGTTTCGTAATCCAGAAGAAAGCGGAACAGACATATACATTTTTCCAAGAAGTGCCATTGCTGCCCATTTGGTAGGAATACGTAAATCTGCTGAATTTAGTTTATCCGATAATAGTTGAGAAGCCGTCAATAAATCATTTTCTATCATTCGATAGGTATCCACTATGCTTCTTTTAGCAGATAATGTGATACTATTTTTTGTTGTTTCAGGAATTGGTAATTCTCCCCAATAACTGGCGAGTTCCAATAGTACTGCTCCTCTATAAAAAGAAGCCTGTCCTTTGAAAGAATTAATTCTAGCAGAATCTTCTTTTGAAGCATTTTCTAATAATTTATTCAACTGATCAATTGCCATTCCTGCTTTTACTACTATAGGCCAACGGATGCTCCATAGTTCAGCAATAGGTTTATTTTCTTCACTATAAAAGCCATCGTATTTATCAAGCCCTCCTTGTTCAGCTTCAGTCCTCATTTGATATTCTCCCTGTTGAGATTCATCTGTACCCAGCATTAAGTAAAAACCTCTACGATTAACTCGAGTAAATCTCCATTCAAAATATAAACCATCAAGGAAGAACTGAACATTGTCCAAGGATTCAAACACCTGATTATCAGACAAGGAGGTTTGAGGATCTTGATTTAAAAAATCTTCATTGCAACCACTATGTATAAAACCTAATGCAAGAAGTAAAATAGTAATAAAAATAATTTTGCTTGTTTTCATGATTGAAAAGATTAAAAACTTATATTTAAACCAAATACATATTTTCTTGAAGATGGGTACCAATCACCACTATCAGGATCATACCCTTTATAATTTGAAAATAGAGCTAAATTATCACCTGTAACATAAACTCTTAAACTGCTTATAAATATTTTTCTCAGCCAATCAGCAGGTAAGTTGTAATAAAGAGTAACTTCAGAAAGGCGGAGATAAGAGGCATCTTGAAGAGCCCAATCAGTTTCAAACAAATTGAAACGACCCCCTTCAGAATAAGCACGTGGAATATCAGTATTTGTATGTTCAGGAGACCATCTATTTAAAAGATCAATATGAGCTCCTCCGTTTCCATAACTTGACATTAATGTTTCATATAAAGAACTTATTCGTTTTGCTCCAACAGAAAAATTTGTATTTATATTGATTCCTAAATTTTTATAATTTAAGTTTGTTGAAAAAAAACCATAAAAATCAGGAGTCGATTTCCCTGCAATATATCGATCTAAATCATTAATGATATGATCACCATTTCTATCTTTTGGAAGTAGATCTCCTGGTTTAATAATTCTTGATCCTAATTGAAGTGAATGTACATAATCCATATCCGATTCTTGTACTATTCGATCAAATTGATATACATAAATAGTATTAAGACTTTTGCCTAAGAAGATATTTCCTTCGCGTTGTATTTCATTATTAGTCCATCCTCCAAGATTATAAATTTCTGTCATATCTTCGTACAGTTTAGTTACTTTGTTTTTATCAGCCGAAATATTGAAATTAATATCCCAATTAATTGTTCTAGTTTTTATGGGAATTGCATTCAATGTGAATTCAAATCCTTTATTTTCAAGAGCACCCACATTTGAAATTTCATTGCTAAAACCTGAACTAGGAGCGAGGCTCTTTAACATTAACAAATCTTCATTTTGAATGTAAAACACATCAAAACCAAGATTTAACCTATCTTTCAAGAAATTTCCTTCAATGCCTATATTCCATTGTTTTTGCTTTTCCCAATGTAAATCAGGGTTGCCATAACGTCCTAAATTTCCTAGAATTGTGCTTCCTAAAGAAATAGAAGGGGTATAAAGAGTCATATAAGCATAATTTGGAATATTTTGATTACCTGCAATTCCATATCCTATTTTTAGTTTAAGATTATCAATGTAATTCTGAGTATTCTCCATAAATGATTCTTGCGCTAAGTTCCATGCTACTGCTACAGATGGAAAAGATCCCCATTTATTATTTGAACCAAAACGTGAAGAACCATCTGTTCTATAAGTTAGAGTTAAATAATATCTACTGTTGTATACATAATTTAATCTCATCAAATAGGACATTAAGGAATAAGAAGTAAAATCTCCAGCCAAATAAAATCTTTCTTTATCGGGTGCTCCACTTGGATATTTATAGCTAAAAAGATCATTACCATAGCCAACTGCATTTTGTTGATCGTAATTATAAGTATATAACGACATATTGCTGCCCAACAAAATATTTATGTTATGTTTTTCATTAAAAATTTTATTGTAAGTGAGAGAATTATCCCATTGCCAGTTGAGATATTTACTTTTCACATGAACTGATTGACCATTATAAGCATTACGATAAGAATCTGTTGAAGTAGTTGGATAATACGTATAATTTTCCACATTCATTAAATCCAAAGAAAAAGTGCTTCGGAAATTTAAATCTGATAAAGGAACAATGTTAACAAAATTAGAACTCATTAATCTACTTGAATAATAATCATTTATAACTTTTATATCCTTCAAAGGATTATTGGCACTTTGATTATCAATTTTACCTTCTCGCAAATACCAATATTCATCCGATATAGGTAAAAGGGGATTTGCTCTTAATGCATTGATAAAGGTATTGTCATGTACTACAGGATTTTCATCTGTATAAGCGAAAGTATTATTACTACCAACTCTTAACCATTTTTTTATATTCTGATCTAAATTTATCTTACCAGAATAACGAGTATAGTTTGAATTTTTTATTTGCCCTTTTTCATCATTATATGCAAAACTCAAAAAATAGGTTCCCATATCAGTGCCCCCAGAAAAGCTTAAATTATGATTTTGCTGAAACCCGTTTTGAACAATAGCGTCTAACCAATTATATGAGACGCTATCTTGATAAGATTGAAGTTCTTCTTTTGAAAATATAATATTCCTTTGAGGATTAAGGTTTGCCAGGTAACGATCAATATATGATTGTCTGTTGGCATTTGGATTTTTATCCATATATGCATTAGCATAAGCATCTACTCGTAAATTAAATATCTGCTCCCCATTCATTAAAGGAATATTTTTACTAAATTCTTTAGTACTGAACCAAGTATCATAAGAAATTTTAAATTGACCTTTCTTCCCTTTTTTAGTAGTAATAATTACTACTCCATTTGCACCTCGTGACCCATAAATAGCTGTAGCAGATGCATCCTTTAGGATATTTATATTTTCTATATCTTCGGGATTGATTAAATCAAAACCTCCATCTATTACTAATCCATCAACAACAAAAATAGGATTCGTCCCATAATTAATTGAATTATAACCTCTAATCTTAATGGAGGATTTTGCTCCTGGTTTTGCATTTGTTTGCACATAGACACCTGTAGCTTTCCCCTGCAAAGCTTGAACAACTGATGAAGTAGGAACTTCTACTAATTTTTCTCCTTCAACTGTTGCAACAGAACCAGTTAAGTCTGATTTCTTCATAGCAGTACCAACAATTACTATTTCACCCATTTCCTGTACATTTTCATCAAGTTGAACATTTAAGATTCTTTTTGTTTCTACATTTATAATTTTTGTTTTGTAGCCTACATAAGAAAATTTCAGATTGGTATTAGCATCAACACTTATAGAATATTTGCCATTAGCGTCTGTAATGGTGCCTATTCCTTGATTTGCTTCACTCTGAACACTTACACCCATTAATGGAGAATTGTCCGATGAAGAAGTTACTTTCCCTTCTACTTGTATTTTTTGAGCAAATAATAAGGAAGGGAATAAAAATAAAATAAAAAGTAATTTTTTCATAATTGTTTCCCTGAGTTAATAATTTATAAATGTTTTATGGATTAGACCTCCTTGATGATTTACATCCAATTCCAATACTTTACTAAGAAATTCCATGGCTTTTCTTTTTTCTCCCAAGCCAAGCCATCCCAATGCCATCACGTAATAGCAGTGAATGCGATTACGTTTGTTCAAATCCTCTTCCCAGATTGCTAAATCGGGTAAGGAAACCGCAAAATAATCAATTTTGCAATTGTCGTTAACATGTTCTTTTCCATGATCGATTAATTTATGAAAACGTTCTTTTGCATTTTTTTCTTCGCCTAATGCCCTCCAAGCCAATCCCTGATAATAAATCTTGTCGGGACGTTCATCGTTATAGAAGAAGGCTTGCTTTGGCTCTGTCGGTCCTTGGGTAGCTTTTAAAAACCACTGTTTAGCCGTTTCTTCATCACCCATTCCTCTATAGCACACCCCCTTAAAATACACGATATCGTTTTCTTTTACGGTACATAATTTTCCTTCACCCAAATTATATGGATAGGAATCCGTTTCATTTAACAGCTCTAATGCTTTTCGATAGTCCTTTCTCTTCATTGCCTGTTTAGCCAATTCAACTCGACAGAAAGTATATTGAGCTCCCACCTTGCCTTCACCTCCTTCCCACGGATGAAAATGACGTTGAGTCAAAAGTTCTTTTGCCTTTTCATAGTTCCCCAATTGATTATAGAGGGTAATACGCTCCAAATAAAGATCATCGCGTTCTTCAACTACAGAAAGATATTTTTCAAGAAAAGACAACCGCTCAACCGGAGAATAATTGAATTTTTTATACAGTTGGTCCAATTCCATCAAAATACGGACATCGCTTATATCCAGCGAAAAAGCTTTCTCCAGTAATTTCTTTGCTTCCTGCTTTTTATTCAATTTATTATAGTAAGCAAGGGATAAATTCCGCAAAACAGTTGGAAAAGTGTCATTGATCTTTGCAGACCTTTCCCAACAATCAATAGCTTCTTTATATTGCCTGTTCGCATACCAGAAATTTCCGAGATAATAAAGCGCTTTGTAATCTGTAGGATTTAATAATAATGCATGTTTCAGAATAACTACTTCCTCAATGCGATTCGGAAAACATTTGTCGGGAGACATCGAAGCTGCCTTTTCATAAAAGTTCTTTGCCTTATGTTGGTCATTATTCAAGAACGCGATATAACCCAGCGTATAATAAACGATAGGATATAACTCTTCTCTTTCGTCTAAAGAAAGTTGTAATAGTTCTGCAGCCTCTTCGTATAGTCCGGCATCCACAAAATCCAATGTATATTCAAGATAAGTATGATAATTGCCTTGCAGTATGCTTTTTATTTGATTTATTTCATTCTCCTGGTGAGTAAGTAAATATCTCTCAAAAAGACAACCAATATTGAATCTGTCTAAAGAAAGTGACTCTTCAACCCATTTCAACGCCTCCTCTTTTCGCCCCATTTTCCGCAAAATGGATGCCTTCAACTGGCGGGCTTTATGATTATGCCAATTACGAATCAGGCTTTGTTCGATATTTTCCAGTGCAATATCCCAATTTCCTCTTATACAATCAATTTGTGCCACCGAGAAATAACCCGGATCTTTCCATGCAGCATTCCACGTCGATTTAAAAAATGCGTCATAAGCTTTATCCATACGAAACTGCAGTTTCAGGCATCGACCTAAATGGTAATAAGGTTCCCCATCATACGGATTCGGATTTCTTTCCGTAAGTGTTTCAATTGCTTTTTCAAAATAAGGTTGCGCTTTTTCAAACTGTCCTCTTCGCAATAAAAGAAGTCCTACGGCATTGTTACATCTTACATCTCCCGGATCGCGAGAAAGAGCCTCCTCATAATAATCCAGCGGATTAAATGTGGCATGGCGGTATTGTTCCAAATGCAATCCTGTCAAGTAGAGTTGTTCGATTAAAGGAATATCTTTGGGTTCTTTAGGAGCCATTGCCGGTTTGGGTAATGATTCGTCACCTTCTTCCTCGGGTCGATATGTTAACAGAGCTTTGTTATCTTCAGATAAAACAACAAGAATAATATCCTCGGATTTTTCATCGTCCAATGGGAAAAATTTTTTGTAGGCCTTTTCCGGAGAAATATTTATTTTCTCACTAAAAAGAATTTTACCCGAATTATCCTTTAACAAAACCGTGATTCCCTTTAATTCAGTAGTGGCATATAAGATGATCGTTGCCTTTTTGTCATGAATATCCAAGTTCGCAATGATATCTTTTGTCGCATTTTTTACATACCCTACTTCGGCATATGGCATAAAATACTGTGACCACGATTTTTCCTCATAAGGTTGCAGCCAACTAAAATCGGGTTGATTTTCCGTGTATACACCGGTCATCAATTCAATATAAGGTCCGTCTTCATCAGTAAGATTACGTTCCCATGCATTCCCAAAATCGCCGTTTCCCCACGTCCACTGTTTTTTACCCGGGGATATCTGATGATCAGCTACATGTAGTATTCCACTTTCGGTATCGTCATCATATCCGCCCAAAAAATCATAGTTGGAATGTACTGCCATAAAAGAAGTGGGTACAGGTATATTTTTATATCGAGAAATATCGGTTCCCGGAGAGTAATCGTATTTGTAATAAACACCCTTAGCAATGGGGAAGGAAGAGACATCCCGTTTCCCGTGATCATATACCGCATGCACATCAGGAGGGAAAACAGACTTATAGGCATCGTTGACAGAAACAGCCGGATTTGCCCACCACAAGAAAGTTTGAGGGAAAGGTGTTCGGTTGTAAATCTTTACCTTCACTTCAAGATAGGCTTTGTCGGGATAAAGGGTAAATCCCTGCATTCCTTTGGTACGAAACATACGTTCCACCTCGTTACACCAAAGCGTTTTGCTGCCATCTTCATTTTCTTCGATCCTATGTTCGGTTGGCAAAAAAGTACTGGGGCGGTGATGTTGCGGCCAGTTAAATTCAATTCCACCGGCTATCCATGGACCAGTAAGTCCTACTAAAGCTGGTTTTATTACCTGATTATAGTACACAAAATGACGATTTCTGATTTTATCGTATGCCATTTGAACACGCCCTCCTAATTCCGGAAGAATCATAACTTTTAAATAGTAATTTTCTATAAAAAGAGCTTTGTATTTCTTATCCTTTTTTTCGTCATCAATTTTTTCAATAACAGGATACGGATATACTACACCTGAACTTCCTTGATAAACTCTCTTTTCCAAAAACATGGGATTTTTTTCTTCTTCCTCGATTTCATATGTGGGAAGTAAAATGTCTTCTTCCCAAGCTTTTACTAATCCTTTTTCAAAAACAGTGGATTTTATAAGATATTCCGTTATTTTCTCCATTTCAGATTTTTTACTATTTTAAAAGTGATTATTTTAAATGATTATCCGTTTAAAATTTCTTTTTCTATTTGTTCCAATGATTTTCCTTTTGTTTCTGGTAAATTATATTTAACAAAGAAAAAACCAAATAAACATATTAATCCATATAGCCAGAATGTTCCATAAGAACCAAGACCTTTATTAAGGATAGGGAAAGTATAAGTTAAAACAAAACAAGCACTCCAAAGAGCAAACGTAGCAATAGCTACACCTAACGCTCGAACTCTGGTTGGAAAAATTTCAGAAATTATTACCCACGTGACAGGAGCTAAAGTCATAGCATAGCATGCAATTGCAAAAATCACAAGAATGAGCATAGCTATTCCTTTTAACGAAAAGTAATAACCAATACCCAAAAAGAGATAAATGACGGTCAACCCACTTAACCCAAATAGCATCAATGATTTTCTTCCTAATTTATCAACCGTGTACATGCCTACAAAAGTGAAAAGGACATTCACAATCCCCGTTATAACTATGTTGAAAAGCATATCGGAAACATTATAACCAGCTCCTGTAAATATTTCCTGAGCATAATTAAATATTACATTTATGCCACACCACTGTTGAAGAATTGCTATAATTACTCCCACTAAAAGGATCTTTGACATTTTGCCTTTAAAAAGAAAGGAAAAACCAATTTTTTCTTTCTCTTGAACAATTGTTTGTTTAATTTCATCTATTTGTTTACTTGCGTAATCATCTTTTTTATTTATTCGATTGAATATATTAACAGCTTTTTCTTCTTTACCTTTAACAACTAACCATCGAGGACTTTCCGGTATTATAAATGAGAAAATAAAAAAGAAAATTGCAGGGACCATACATGCCCAAAACATCCACCTCCAACCCCATTGACCATTCCATGAAAGTAAAATATTTTCTCCTGGAAGAATTGGTTTTGCAATTAGCCAATTTACTACTTGCGCTGTAAGAATTCCTAAAACGATAGTTAATTGATTAATGGAAACAAATTTTCCTCTAATTTCAGTAGGAGCAACCTCTGCTATATACATAGGAGAAATATTTGAAGCAACTCCAATGCCTATTCCTCCAATAATACGAAAAATTATAAACCATGAAATAGTGTTCACTATTCCTGTACCAAAAGAAGCAATGATAAACAATAAAGAAGCAACTTTTATTAATGGCTTTCTGCCATATTTGTCTGAAAAACTACCGGAAATCATTACTCCTATCAGACAACCTAATATGGCACTGCTCATTGCTGCTCCTTGTAAAGAAACAGAGTTTTGAATACCTAAATAAACCTCATAAAAAGGTTTAGCGCCTCCAATAACAACCCAGTCATAGCCAAATAAAAAGCCACCGAGGGCTGATGCTAATGAAATTAGAAGGACGTACTGATTTTCTTTCAACATTACATTTATTTTTTTGTTTTATACAAAGATATACTTTGAATTTATTGAAAAAAATAGATATTAAGCGGAAAAAAATGTAATAAATAATTATTTTGATATTAATTTAAATAATTGATTTTGAGTAATTTTAATAATTTTATAAGGGTAAAATGTAAAAAAAATCATATATTTGCCAGTTATTTCATGATAAGGAAAAAATATCGTTCGTAAGATTGGTTAATTTAAACTATATATTTCAAAAATTTTTTCAATGGAAAATAGGATTAAAGTATCATCAGAAAAATTAAAAATTGCAGATGGATTTAAAGGAGAAAAAGCCATAATTTTACCATACAGTATTAGAAAATTTGAATCAGAAAATGAAATAACAAGACAACTGTATGTTACCCACATTGGATATTATCCTCATGCCAAATTTCATTTTCGGGAGAGAAAAAAAGGGGCTGATCAAAATATTTTTATTTTTTGCGAAGAAGGTTCAGGATGGATTGAATACAAAGGAGAAAGATTTGAAATTAAACGACATCAGGGATTTATTTTACCAGCAAATGAACAACATATCTACGGAGCTAACAATGCTAATCCATGGAGTATTTATTGGCTACATTTTAAAGGAGACAATTCATTTATGTTCTCTTCAGTGATGGGAAAAATAATCTCAATCGAAGAGTCGGATAAAAGTCGTTTTGAAGATCGTTTTACCTTATTTGAAGAAATTTTACAAAATTTGGAAATGGGTTATGATCCTGAAAATTTAGAATATGCAACTTTTTGTCTTATGCACTTATTAGCTTCAGTTAAATATATCGACCAATTTCGTGAAATAAAGAATGTTAAGGAAAAAGACATTATTCAAAAAAGTATCCTTTTTATGAAAAATAATTTGGAAAATAAAATTACACTGGAAGATATTGCTCAAAAAGTTGGATATTCTCCATCTCATTTTAGTAATTTATTTTTAAAAAAAACCACCTACCCTCCTATGGAATATTATCATCACCTTAAATTACAAAGAGCAGCTTCTTATCTTCAATTTTCAGACCTTAAAATTAAAGAAATAGCCTTTCGTTTAGGTTATTTTGATCCATTTCATTTTTCAAAATCATTTACTAAAGAGATGAATTTAAGTCCAAAAGATTATCGAAATAAATACAAGAAACTAAATTTCACACAAAATCCAAACGAAGATGAAAAAAATTATTAAGTAAATATAAATATTAATTAACTGATTTACATTCCCTTTTGTCTATTTTTTCGATGTCGTCCCAGAATGTGGGATACGATTTGCTGACAACTTCAGGATGCTCAATAGCAACCGGAAACATTAATGCAGCCGGAGCAAAAGCCATTGCCATGCGATGATCATCATAGGTTTCAATAAATATTTCGCCTGTCTCTTCAAAATGACAGGCCTCTTTTTTTTCTCCACTCCATGCCAATTCTCCTGCTGCCGGTTCGGTGAGCAGAAAGCCAAATTTTGCCAATTCGGTTTTTAAAGCTTCTATTCGATCGGTTTCTTTAATTTTCAAACTATTAAGTCCTTTGAAATGAAACGGAATTTTTTTCAGACAACAACAAACCACAAAAGTCTGAGCCAAGTCAGGCTGATTGATAAAATCATAGTTAAAATAATCAATATTTACCTTGTTGGGCATTAATAAAACTCCGTCCGAAAAATATTGAACGGCAACGCCTAAGTTATCAAAAAGTTCTGCTACTTTGCTGTCGCCTTGATAACTATTTTGATGTAAACCTTTCAGAAAAATTTCTCCTTCTCCGGCAATGCTCAGTATTTCAAACCAATATGAAGCCGCCGACCAGTCCGACTCAACGGTAAAATCTACTGGTTTGTAAAACTGTGGAGCAATTTCAATCCTGTTTGTCAAGAACTTGACCTCAACACCAAATTCTTTCATCATATTCATAGTCATCAATATATATGGAAGCGAAATAATTTCACCTTCCAAAACTATATTCAATCCTTCCTGCATGCAAGGCGCAGTCATCATCAAAGCCGAAATATACTGGCTACTTACACTGCCATCGAGATGGATAGTTCCACCTTTTAATTTTTTTCCATTGATAAATAACGGTGGAAATCCGTTTTTATCGAGATATTGAATTTCTGCCCCCAAATTATTCAGCGCCTCAACCAGTAACTTCACAGGACGTTGCTTCATTCGTTCGCTTCCTGTAAGAGTCCATTCTCCCTCCGTCATGGCCAGATAAGCAGTCAAAAAACGCATGGCTGTTCCTGCAGCTCCAACATCTATGATGGATTGATCCAGCTTTAATGCCCGTATCAAAACCTGCGTATCGTCGCAATCGGAAAGATTTCGAATTTCTGACCGAGAACCCGACAAGGCATTGATAATTAGCGCACGATTGCTGATACTTTTTGAAGCCGGAAGGGAAATATCGAGATGAATATCGGCTGAAGGAAAATATAAATGTTTAGGTTCCATAGCAAGGAAATTTCATTTTTTATTGGGTACAAAAAAGCAACATTCTCCTTATGCGGGAAAGAAGAATATTGCTACAAAATTACTGAATTACGGTAGATATAAAAATTTTAAACGGCCAGTTTGTAAATTTCAGTGACATCTTTTTCGGTGAGCTTCACAAAACTTCCAACCGTATGGTTGCCAAGTCTCATATTTTTCACCAGCGTTGGAATATCCTCCACTTTAGCTCCCAGCTCGGCAAAGCGAACGGGCATTCCGATGGAAATTAAAAACTGTTCAAATTTAGCTATTCCTTCTTTTGCAGTCGTCTCGGGATGTTGAAAATCCATTTCGCAACCCCAAACACGCACAGCAAATTGGGCAAAACGCATAACATCATGGTTCATCACGAATTTCATCCATGCCGGGAACATAACAGCCAAACCTGCTCCATGAGCTACGTCGTAAAGTGCGGACAGCTCGTGTTCCATCTGATGAGTTGCCCAATCCTGCTCCCGTCCTACTCCACAAATATCATTGTGAGCTACCATGCCTGCCCACATAATGTTGGCACGTGCTCCATAATTAGTTGGTTCGGCTATGGCAACAGGAGCTTCTTTTATAATTGTCAGCAAAATTCCTTCACAAAGGCGATCGGTAATTTCCACTTCTTGCGTGTTGGTAAAATACCTTTCCAACACATGAGCCATCATGTCGGTAATACCGCAGGCCGTTTGGTAAGCCGGCAAAGTAAAAGTAAGTTCAGGATTGAGAATGGAAAAAACAGGACGCAGTGCATTTCCTTCGGCCGAACGCTTCAACATACCATTTTCGTGCGTAATTACCGACCCATTTGATCCTTCGCTTCCAGCTGCTGCAATGGTAAGAATCGTTCCTACGGGCAAAGCTTTTTCAACCTTTTTCCCAGTATAAAAATCCCAAAAATCACCTTCGTACAATGCGCCGGCTGCGATGGCTTTAGCCGAATCAATTACACTTCCACCGCCAACAGCCAAAACAAAATCAATACTTTCTTTTTTACAAATATCTATTCCTTTATAGACCAAACCACTACGCGGATTGGGCATCACACCGCCTAATTCCACAAACGAAATGTCTTCTTCTTTTAACGAATTTTTTACTCTATCCAACAATCCGCTTTTAATAGCTGAACTTCCACCAAAATGAAGCAGAACTTTTGTTCCGCCAAAACGTTTTACGTATTTTCCCGCTTCATTTTCACGTCCTTTCCCAAAAATAAAATAAGTGGGGCTGTAAAAATTAAAATTGTTCATAATCAATAAGTTTTTAATAATCAGTTTTTTAATTTGTTATTCTTTTTAATCTATTTAAAAGTTCATCTCCCAACTCGCTTTTTATTTTTATGTGATTAATAACTTCCAATACAAATGGATTATTTTCAAAACTGCCACGAACCGATTCAAAATCAAGAGATTTTTGTTGCTCGTCTCCATCTACGCCAAAACCTGTTTTTGCATTCAAACTAAATTCTTTTTTGGCATCATCGTAAATAAGATGATCAAGTGTAACGACAGAATTTTTCCAAAGTTCCACCATTTGTACCAAATCCTCTCGGGTAACTTCAGCAATCGGTTTTCCCCAATAAATTTCCAACTTATCTTTTGCCCAAGTCCATTCATAGCTGTAATATTCTTCATGCATTTTTTCAAATGACTGTTGAATTTCTTCCAGAGAAACCGGTTGAGACTCTATTTTCTTCATCAATTGTTCAATTTCGGTTTTTGGGGATATCAGTCCCGACAAATCAATCCATTCTCCACTACCAACATGCGTATCTGGCTTCAAAATTTCTCGAATATCCTCAATGGTATTAAATTTTCTGTCTTTCAATCTACTGATTAACGAATTGCCCAAAAATTTATAAATTCCTATGTTATACAAGTCAATACCTTTGAGTAAAGACGAAATTTTAATGCTACAATTTTGGTAGGTATAAATTTCAGTCGTTTCTCCCGAAATTTTCTGTAAATTTTTCAGAACTTCAACGCCTTTTATCATTTTCTGAATAGTGTACGGGCTCAAAAGATTGAAATTAATTGGATCGAGTTTTTTGGGATCTTTTCGGTTATCTCTTTTCGGCCATTTCTGAGCATCTCGAATGGTTCCCACACTTCGCAAATTCACCGCAGGTACCAAAAAACTGTCGGTTGCATTTTCTATCAGATAAGAAAAAGGCAAATCAGAAGTATCGGAATGTTTGGTATGTCGTCCCATAACCAAAGTGAAAGCACCAATTTTAGCCGGCCAAAGCAAATAAGAATCACTGGTGGTTTTTGCTCCACGTTCGGCCAATCCTTGATGAATAGGGCCAAGTTTGTACATGTGATTACTTTGGTTGGAACCGCTGCCTGCATTGAGGAAAGAAAACATCCCTGCAATAAGTAAAGTTGATTTGTGATGCGAAACCGTATAAGGGCCGGCAAAAATGGCAGTTGCTTCTCCGTGCATACCCTGACAGTTGGAAAAGAAAAGTGAATCGAGCGCAGAATAATGCTTTCCTAAAATACATCCCTGTCCGATAAAACAACGGGAAACCAATGTGGAATCGGTAACTGAAACTCCAGAACTGATAATAAAATCGTCGCATTTTACACCGGCGCCAATGGTTACCGGTGCAAAGAAATTACTGTTAATACTTCCGTTAATCAGGCACGAAGCACCTTCTATATTGGCACAATCGCCAATGCGAACATTTTTGATACTGCCGGCATTCACAATCCTTACATTTTTACCAATAGTTCCAATGTTTGATTTTAACTTACAGGCATATTCATCAATGAGTTTCTGAATTTTCTGGATAAGCACCGGCCGATGGCGATACAAAGTAAGTATGTAAGCCAATGGCGCCGAGAGATAATCGAAAATCGGTATTTCTCTTCCACCTCCTTCATTCATTACAGGTACTTTCACTCCATTGCCAAAAGTGGAATCTTTTTCAACCACCAGCAAATTTACATTTTCAATGTACGCTCCTTCACCAATATGATAATTGGCTATATAATTGGCTACCTGATCAATATAAACATCATTTTCTATCGTACAGTTGTGAAGGCAACACCGATGAATTCCTGCATGCCTCTGCAACCCACCTGCCAATTCAAAAGTCTTATTAAAGTTCCCAAGTAGAATATTACCTGAAAAATGAACATCAGTAATGTAATCAGATCTAAAATCTTCAGAAACACGCACATTTTTCCAGTTTTCAGCTGTACAACCCTTCGCCTTGAGCCATTCAATTTCATTTTCTGTAAGAAGCCGATAATTTTTCATAAGTGTAAGAATTTAATTTTTAATAATTTATGACTAATCTTTGGTATCATCATCTTCAAAATCCTGATAAAGAAAATCGTTATACGGATAGCGTTGCACATGAATAGCTTTGATTTTCTGATACATAATTTGTTTCAACTTTTCGATATTTTGCTTCTTAGTGGCTGAGATAAATACACAATCTTCGTGAATTTTAGCCATCCACGTTTTTTCGATTTCCTCCAAGGTAATATTTTCCGGCTTTTTGGGAGTCAAGTCATCGGGTTCTTTGACTTTGTGGCTGTAAGCATCAATTTTATTGAAAACCAGAATCATGGGTTTCTCTTCGTTGGTAATTTCCTTAAGCGTTTGATTGACAATTTGAATCTGTTCTTCAAAATTTGGGTGCGACACATCCACCACATGAATCAACAAATCGGCTTCACGAACTTCATCGAGAGTTGATTTGAATGACTCGATGAGATGATGAGGCAGTTTTCTGATAAAACCAACCGTATCGGTGAGCAAAAAAGGCAAATTTTCAATAATTACTTTCCTGACAGTCGTATCAAGTGTGGCGAAAAGTTTGTCTTCTGCAAAAATGTTTGACTTGCTCAGCAAATTCATTAATGTCGATTTTCCAACGTTGGTGTAGCCAACCAATGCTACTCTCACCATTTTACCGCGATTTTTTCGCTGCGTACTCATCTGACGGTCAATTTCCTTTAAGTTTTGCTTCAGCAGAGAAATTTTTGAAAGAATAATTCTTCGGTCGGTTTCAATTTGGGTCTCGCCGGGGCCTCTGACGCCAATTCCTCCCTGCTGACGCTCAAGGTGCGTCCACATACGCGTCAAACGAGGTAAAAGATATTGATACTGAGCTAATTCAACCTGAGTTTTGGCGCTGGCAGTTTTGGCGCGCTTGGCAAAAATATCAAGAATCAGATTGGTGCGATCCAAAATTTTAATTTTTAGTTCCGATTCAAGATTTCTGATTTGACGTGCCGAAAGCTCGTCATCAAATACAGCCATATCAACCGGATGATCCATCAAATAATTTTTTATTTGTTCAAGTTTACCTGGACCAACAAATGTTTCGGGATTGGGATGATCCAACTGCTGTAAAAAAATTTTTTCTGGAATTGCTCCGGCAGTTTTTGCCAAAAAAGCCAATTCATCGAGATATTCTTTTGCCTTCTCTCTACTCTGAAGTGGTGTAATTAATCCCACTAAAATAGTTTTTTCCTGATAATTATCTGTTTCCAATTAGTAAAATGTTTTTGTATTTCTGTATATTTTATGTATGAGAATTGCATTTTTATTTTCAAAAAAATTAATCTATCAAATATTTTTATTGCAAAGCGAAATTGATGGGCAATGTAAAACGTACTTTAACGGGTTTTTCTTTCCTTTTTCCTGGCACCCAGCGAGGCATAGACTGAATGACACGAATGGCTTCGCTGTCGAGACTGGGATGCACGCCTTGCACAATCTGAATATTTGAAATTGTTCCATCAGTATTCACATCAAACAGACAAACAACACGTCCCTGAATTTTTCCCGCTTCGGCAACAGCGGGATACTTTATGCTCCCCTGCAAAAATCTGTACAATGCTGCTTCTCCTCCTGGAAATTGAGGCATTACATCCACTACCAGAAAATGCTCATTTTTGCTTTCTTCTGCGGCAGATGCACCTGTAGCTGCCTCCGAAATAATTTCAACAGTTTTATCTTTACTGTCTTCCGCTTCAATGTCGATGGTTTTGGTTTCAACTGAATTTTCAACCACATTCAGAACCTGTCCGGTCTTTATTTCGGGAGCAGGTGGAGTAAACGAAAGCGGCACAGAAGGGACAGGCGTTTTAGGAGGCAAAAACTGAGTGAAATCAAGATCTTCTTCAATTTTTAAGTCTGTCGAAAAATCTTCATAGAAGTTGTCGTCAGACGTTTGCGTCCATTCTAAAGCTATGTAAAAAAAAGACAACACCATAATCAATCCCAACTGGAAAAAGAACGTTTTCTTCTTTCCAAAATCGAACGCTGAGGATTTTGCTTCTGGTAGAGAATCAATTTTAATTTTTTTTTTGAAATAACGCAATGTTCTGTTTTTTTAAATTCCTATGTTTAATGTCAAAAATTTCACTTCTTTCGAAGAGATATTTTCGCTTTTTTCTGAAAAATTTACGCCTCCCATGTACCTTTTTTTAAGTTTTATCGTTAAAGTAAACAGAAAAAATCGTGAACGTGTTTTTTAACGATACAAAAATAATATATCTTTGAAAGTTTTTTCAGAAAACAACTGAAAAAATTTCTTTATTTCATATTATCAAACCATTTTCTGATTGATGACTAAAAAAATTATACTGTGTTTTCTCATTTGTTGTTTATTCCATAATTTAGCATTTTCTCAAGCGGGTAAAGGTGTTTATCAGTTTTTGGATTTGCCTGTATCTTCACGGATAGCAGCTATGGGAGGAACCAATGTTTCGTTGAAAGACAACGATATTAACTTTTCTTTCTGCAATCCTTCGTTACTTACCGACAAAACAAATAATTTCCTGTCATTAAGCATGGCCAATTACTTATCGGACATTCAGTACGGGAGTGCAGTGTTTGGAAAAAACTTCAAAAACAAGCATTACATGGCTTTTGGCGTGCAGTATGTAGATTATGGGACTTTTCAGGAAGCAACAGAAGAAAATCAAATTATCGGTGAATTTACGGCTAAAGACATGGCGCTATATGTTATGTATGCTTATCCGCTTACCGAAAAAATTTCGGTTGGAGGAACTTTTAAACCAATTTATTCGGCTTATGAACGTTATTCGAGTTTTGGAGTCGCTATAGATGCCGGTGTAAGTTATAACGACCCGACCAGTTTTTTTTCGGCAGGGTTGGTTTTGCGCAACATAGGCAGCCAAATTAAGGGCTATTATTCTGATGAAGAAGGACAGCATTACGAACCGCTTCCTTTCAACATCCAACTGGGCGTAACAAAAAAATTGGCTTACGCTCCGCTTCGATTTACCGGAACTTTTCACAATTTACAGCATTGGGATTTATCGTACGCTTCTTCCACTTCTTCATCTCAGGACGAAACAAAGAATATTGGTTTTTTTGACATGGCATTGCGCCATTTTATTTTCAATGCAGAATTTATTCCTTCCAATAATTTTTATTTGACACTGGGATATAATTTTCGACGCGCCAAAGAAATGAAAGTGGAAGATTTTAAATCTCAGGCAGGATTGTCGTTTGGTGGAGGTATAAAATTGTATAAATTTCACGTTGGTTTTGGCATGTCAACTTACCAAGTTGGAAACAGTGTTTATCAGTTTTCTCTTGGTACCTCTCTTTCCGAATTTGGACTGTAGGCTGTTTCGTTTCTTTTCAAAACAAATCAAAAGTCGGACTAATATTTTACAAAAATTTTCTTGTCCGTTGGCTTCTGCGATAAAATAACAGAGATATTTTTCCTAACTTTGTTTCTGAAAATCAACCCGACCATAACAACATTAAAAATGGCCAAAATATTAATTATCGACGACGAAAGAAGCATTCGAAATACTTTGAAAGATATTCTGGAATTTGAAAAACATCAGGTTTCATTGGCTGAAAATGGTTTAAAAGGCCTTGAAACAGCACAGAATGAAATGTTTGATTTGATTTTTTCGGATATAAAAATGCCGGAAATGGATGGAATAGAACTGCTTACCCAATTAAAGGAAAAAGAAATAGAAGCTCCTATCGTAATGATTTCGGGACATGGGAACATAGAAACAGCAGTTGAATGTATCAAAAAAGGAGCTTTTGACTTTATCGAAAAACCAATCGATCTGAATCGTCTTTTGATTACTGTTCGCAATGCTTTGGAAAAAAAGGATTTGGTTGTAGAAACTAAAAATCTGAAGAAGAAAACAGCAAAAAAATATGAAATGATTGGGCAATCTCCTGCCCTGGAAAACGTTCGCCAAATGATTGAGCGCGTAGCCCCCACAGAGGCACGGGTTTTGATTACCGGTGAAAATGGGACAGGAAAAGAACTGGTAGCCCGATTAATACACGAGAAAAGTAACCGAGCTAATGCACCTTTTGTTGAAGTAAATTGCGCAGCGATTCCTTCTGAACTGATTGAAAGTGAACTTTTCGGACACGAAAAAGGAGCTTTTACTTCTGCCATCCGACAAAGAATCGGTAAATTTGAACAGGCCGACAACGGGACCATCTTTCTGGATGAAATTGGAGACATGAGCCTTTCTGCTCAAACAAAAGTTTTAAGGGTGTTGCAAGAAAATGAACTCTCGCGCGTGGGAAGCGACAAAAGTATCAAAGTCAATGTCAGAGTGATTGCTGCAACAAACAAAGATTTGAAAAAAGAAATAGAAAAAGGAAATTTCCGCGAAGATTTGTTTCATCGACTTAACGTTATTCCGATACATGTCCCTTCTTTAGACGAACGCAAAGAAGATATTCCTCTGTTGGTAGAGCATTTCACAGAATTAATCTGCTCTGAAGAAGGCATTCATCCAAAAAAATTTGAACCGGATGCCATCAAAGCGTTACAACAACGTTCGTGGACCGGTAACATACGCGAATTGCGCAATGTGGTGGAAAGATTGATTATTCTGGGCTCTCCTGTAATTAGCAAAGAGGATGTAGAAAAATTTGCGTGAACTGACACTCAACTCGATGTCGATTTGGTAATTAAATTTCATAAACATCAAAAACGGATTATTCAAGCTAACAATTCACTACATGAAATTTTCTCAATTTCTCTAAAATTAATTCAATCACATGAAACCACTCAACGAACTTAAAATTGCTATTTGCAGCGATCATGCAGGTTTTGAACTGAAAAACAAATTGATTGATTATCTGAAATCGAAAAATGTTAAGGAAATAAAAGATTTTGGCGCTTACACGGCAGAAAGTTCAGATTATCCCGATTATGCCCATCCAATGGCTACGGCGGTTGAAAATGGCGAATATGATTTTGGAATTTCCCTGTGTGGAACCGGAAACGGTATTAATATGACGGTGAACAAACACAAAGGAATTCGTGCAGCGCTTTGCTGGATGCCCGAAATAGCTTCTCTGGCACGCAGGCACAACAATGCCAATGTACTTTCGTTGCCGGCAAGATTTATCGACGAAGAAGAAGCTAAACAAATTGTGAATGTTTTCTTTGAAACTGACTTTGAAGGTGGAAGACATCAGCGACGAATCGACAAAATATCTTGCTGAAAAATAAAAAAAATCATGTTGTCGAAAAACAAAATCAAGTTAATTACTTCTTTGAACCAGAAAAAATTCAGAGATGAAACCAACATGTTCATTGCTGAAGGTACGAAACTGGTTAAAGATTTATCGACAACATTTCGTTGTGAAATTTTAGTGGTTACTCCTGAATGGCTCGATAACAATACGCCCATTCAGGCTGATGAGCTTCTTATAGCTAATTATGAAGACTACAAGAAAATTTCTAATCAGAAAAATCCTCAAGGAGTTTTGGCGGTTTTCCGAAAAACAGCATTTGTCATGTCACTTCAAGAAATCTGTTCAGAATTGTCGCTGGCACTGGATGAAATTCAAGATCCCGGTAATCTGGGCACCATTATTCGAATTGCCGACTGGTTTGGCATCAAACAAATTTTTTCTTCACAAACTTCAGCTGATGCATTTGCGCCTAAAGTTGTTCAAGCCAGCATGGGAGCCTTGGCACGCGTGCGTGTCCATGAAGTCGATCTGCCAAATCTTCTGTCTGAGTTCAGAAAAAAAGCACCTGTTTACGGAACTTTCCTGAAAGGTCAAAATATCTATACTGCACCACTCGGTTCAAGAGGAATTGTTGTTCTTGGAAACGAAGGAAACGGAATTTCTGCTGAAATCGAAAAATTAGTTACCGAACGACTTTTCATTCCAAGCTTCCCTCCCGGCAATTCCACGTCCGAATCGCTTAACGTCAGCGTGGCTACTGCTTTGGTTTGCGCGGAATTTCGCCGCAGACTTATCTGAAATTTCAATTTCTTTTCTGAATGACATTTTATTCTGGATTGTTTTCCATATCCATGTTCATGGGACTTTCCGTTTCGGCTCTTTTCTTATCCGTTTGCTTCGGTTTCATGTTTCCGAAATTATAGGACAGCGTTAAGCCAAACATTCTGCCATGAAAATAAGATTCCGATTCTTGATAAAAATTAGTTCCCCATGTCGTTGATTCCCATTTTCTCGAATTCAACAAATCACGAACCATAAAATTCAGACTGATTTTTTTGTCAAAAAATGTTTGACGAAGTCCCAAATCAACCGAATAATTGGCTTTCTGTGTACCTTGAGCAATAATTCGGGGAGCCGTGTACCGACCGGTAATTTGTGCGGAAGTATTTTTTCCGAGCATCAAATTAGCCAGTAACCTTGCACTCCACGAAAAATCATCTTGACCGGGAATAATAATAGTCGTATTGTACGGATTAGTAAATATTGCCGAATCCAGTTGACTGTAATATAGGTTCAAAGAAGATGTCAAACTCAAAATCTTAAACAAATTATTCTTTGCGACAAGTTCAAAACCGGCTTTTTTTGATTTTGAAATATTGAAGTAGGTGCTTTCCATAGTTTGTCCGTTCATATAACGCACATTCTGAATAACATTATCAGTAAATCGGTAATAAGCCGAAGCTGAAAGTGAATGCTGCTCCCATGTTTTCATGTAATTGAGTTCCAGAGAAGTTGCAAATTCGGGAAAAAGTTGAGGATTTCCATAAGTTATGCTGGTAGAATCGGTATAATCTCTGAAAGGATTGATCATTCTTCCTCTCGGTCTGTTGACGCGTCGGGTGTAACTGAGTTGAAGTTCATTTTCACGAGGCATGGAATAGGAAAGATAAACACTCGGGAACCACTCCAAATAAGTCAAAGGCTTGAGTTGATTAATTTGCTTTTGCATGTATTCGCCACGAAGTCCGGCTTGTAAACTTATTCGATCAATTCTGTTTCCATAAGTAAGATAAGCAGCATGAATCTGTTCATCATAATTGAAATTGTCTGAATATGCCGGAATTTCCTCTCCGTGGTTTAAGTTGTCGATGGCACCGGTTAAATTATTTCGTTCCTGCAGATTACTTTGCCAACCGGCTTCTAATCGACTGTTTTCCGTGAATTTTTTTGTGTAGTCGGCTTTTAGTTCCCATTGATGATTTCGATTATCGGAATTTTGCGTTATGTCACTGGAAACAATATTTTGTAAATGATCGGTTTGTATGTATTCATCTCCCGAATTCATATCATGATTGGAATATGAAAGACTGACCATCAAATTATTACCCTTGTTATCAAATTCATGCTGATAATCCATACCCAAATGAATACTGGGATGATCTCCATTTTCCAAATTAAGACGGCTATAATCTTTCAGAAGCAAATTTTCAGCATTATACAAACGATAATCAATGGTATTGTTTCCATCTTCGTTATGTGTCATTCCAAAACCTGAAAAACCAAATGTGTTTTTGTCATTCAAATGCCAATCCAACCCGGCCCGCATGAACAAACCTTCAAAATTATTTTCTGAAGAAGTGGTTTGCTTCAAAAGAGTAGTATCCGTTTCAAGATAATTATAGCGATTGTTCCAACCTCCTCCTTTCATGTTCATCGACCGATAACCCACGTTGGCATAAGCATCGATTTTGCTGTTGCTATAATTCAAATTTATGCCGGCATTTTCCCCTAATTTTGCTCCATCTGGGAACATTACTCCGGCCGATACGCTTCCATAATAGCCACCCTGACGGTTTTTCTTTAGAACAAGATTAATAATACCGGCCGTTCCTTCAGGATTGTATTTGGCAGAAGGATTGGTTATAAGTTCAATGGACTCAATACTTCCCGCTGGCATTTGTTGCAAAACTTGAGCGCGATTGTCAGTTGTGAGCCCGGAAGGCTTTCCGTTAATCCAAACTTCAACATTGGCATCGTTTCGTAAAGAAACATTTCCCTGATTATCGACTTCCACAGAAGGGATATTCTGAAGCACATCGGCAGCAGAACCTCCTGCTGATGCAATGTTTTGATCTACGCTAAAAACTTTTTTATCGATGTCGAATTTCATTTGTGTCCCTTGTGCCACAACTTCAACTTCCTTCAACATTTTCGTATCTTCAGAAAGCTTGATAATACCCAATTCCACAACATTTCCTCTTACGTTTATTTCTTCAATGAAAGGTTTATATCCAACCATACTGATTTTTATCTGGTATTTCCCGTTGGAAAGAGATGAAACTTCAAAATTTCCTTTTGAATCAGTAGTTAAACCCAGTGAAGGAACTGTAGATCCGGCAGGATAAAGCGTAACATTCACAAATTCAAGAGGAGCTTCAGAAGCTGCATCAATGACTTTACCTCTCACAAGAACCGAAGCATTGATTTGGAAAACTATAAAAAGAAATAAAGAAAATACAAAAAACTTTTTCATCATTCTCAAACATTTTTTTAAATAAAATATAACTTGCACGTTACTAATACATTAGTATGTTACAAGTTTTCTATGGCTTGGCATATTATTGAAACCAATCCTATTACTGTCTATACAAAAACTTTTTTTTAGACTGAAAAACTTGCTTTAGGTTTAACGAACTGAAAGTTTTCAAATGTTAATAGCAACAGATTTTAAAAAGGAAAATCAAAAAGAAAGATTTCAACAAACAGTCAATCAAGCATATATGAATTATATGTTTTTAACGGTTTGAAATTACTACGATTTTCTAATTTTAAACCAATTGATTGTTTTTCAGGCTGAAAGAATGAAGGTATTAAAAAAAAAATCAGAAACTTGGAAGCTGATATTGGTCAGCTGCATTCAGTACTTTATTAATTTGGTTGATTTCCAAAAAGGTGGTACCATGACCTTCTCCAAAACTTCCACTCAAATAACAGAAAAAATCCTGTTCAGTCAAAAGTTTTCTATCCATTAAATCCTTTAAAGCCAACAATAAATATTCCTGATTTGTTCGTTTTTCTTCCTGATATTTAGGAAAAACACCATAAGACAAAGCCAATTCACGCGTCAATCTCTCACGGTAACAAATGGCATAAACAGGATTTTTTCCGCGATAGGCAGCCAAGTTTCTGGCTGTAAGTCCAGTAAACGAATCGGTTATAATAGCCCGAATGCCAAACTTACTACTGGCTTCCACTGCAGCATTTGCAAGAAAAGAAGTAATATCTACTGTTGCCGTAGGAATAGGGATATCGTTTTCTGTCAGTTTTGTTTTTTCAGCTTCTTCGGCAATTTTCGACATGGTACGTACCGACTCGACAGGATACTTGCCATAAGCAGTTTCTCCACTCAACATTAAAGCATCAGTACGATAATAAATGGCATTGGCCACATCAGTGACTTCTGCCCGTGTAGGGCGTGGATTGGTAATCATGGAATGAAGCATCTGGGTAGCCACAATTACCGGTTTTTTTGCCATCACGCATTTTCTGATCAGCAGGCGCTGAATACCCGGAATTTTTTCCTGAGGCACTTCTATTCCCAAATCACCACGCGCAATCATTACCCCATAAGTGTACTCCAGTATTTCTTCGATATTGTCCACTCCTTCCTGATTTTCGATTTTCGAAATAATTTTTATTGGGCTATTATGCTCATCGAGAATCTGCTGAATGTCAAGGATATCCTGCTTATTACGAACAAATGAATGCGCTATAAAATCTAGATTATTTTCGATGGCAAATAAAATATTTTCCTTATCGCGTGCCGACAATGAAGGAAGATTGATACGTACACCAGGAACATTAACACTTTTTCTACTTCCCAATTCACCGTCATTCAATACGTTACAATAAAGATATTGTTCATCTTTACCCGCTACTTTCAATTCTATTTCCCCATCGTCAAAAAGGATATCGTCTCCCACATGCAAATCGCGAACAAAAAACGGATAACTGACCGCCACACATTCTTTGGTGGAGATGCTGTCGGGGTCACCAATAATTTTAATTGTACTCCCTGCTTGTAACTGTATTTTGTCATTTTCGGCAATGGTTGTCCGCACTTCAGGGCCTTTGGTATCAATCAACAGAGCAATTTCGTTGCTGACTGAACGAACGCTGTTGATAATTTTCATAAATCCTTCCTTGTTGAGATGCGCTGAATTCATCCGCACTACATTCATTCCTGATTCAAACAATTCGCGAATAAAGTCAGGATCGCATCTTTTATCGCTAATGGTAGCTATTATTTTTGTAAATTTTGGCATATTAAAAAAATTAAATAAAAAATTGAAATTCAACCATCTTTCGAATCTTCCTACAAAAGCAGTATGGCTTCCACAGCCAATCGGTACGAATTCAGCCCGAATCCGATAATACAACCTTTACAAACTTCGGATAAGTAGGAATGATGGCGGTAACTTTCGCGCTGAAATACATTGGAAATGTGTACTTCGATTACGGGCGATTTGATAGAACGAATGGCATCGGAAATAGCAATAGAAGTATGTGTGTAGGCTCCTGCATTCAGAATTATTCCATCAAAGGAAAATCCAATTTCTTGAAGTTTGTCAATAATTTCGCCTTCACTGTTGGATTGGAAATACTCTAATTTCACATCAGGAAATTGCTTTTTCAATTCATCAAAAAAATTATTAAAACTTTTGTTGCCGTAAACAGAAGGCTCTCTTTCACCTAAAAGATTCAGATTAGGCCCGTTGATAATTTGAATATGTTTCATAGTTTATTGATAATCTGTACTTTAAGTTGTATTTTGCAGTTTTGAAAAACGAAATAGCTAAGTGTTTTTAAATACTCTTCTTTCGTTCTCTAATAATATTCTGAAAAGTTATAACTAAATTGAAAGTGCTGGGAATCAATCCAATGCCATTGGCCAAAATCATTGGCCAATCGTAAATCAAAATTCCGTAAATCAGCCACAGAAAAACGCCTAAGGTCATAATTGCATACATACCCAGCGAAATACTGTGAGTATCTCTGGTCTTGTAAACTTTATATGCCTGCGGAAACTGAGCCACAGCAGTACAAAAACCAGCCAAATAGCCAACCAGCGATACATCAAAATTCATGATAAAATTTTTATGCAAAAATAAGAAAAAATGCGTAATGAAAAACTGAACAGCACGTGAAGTTAACGTTTCATTTCATTATTTAATGTCTCAGCCTCTCCCAAGCGAAAAAGTCAGAAGAAAAAATTTGCTCTCACTGAACTGAAATTATTTTATCTCGCAAAAAATTTTTGTTTATCCTCAGATTTCAATCAAAATTAATAAGCCGCATTTAAATTCAAAAATTATCCTATATCTTTGTTATGGAACAAAAAAATGAGATTTATGGCAAAATATATCAAAAAAAGGAAAAAAGATATTGGCTTGTCTCCCTTTGAACTGGTTTTTCGTGGCGAAAAGAAAATGGAAAAACCACACTTGTATTTGATGAGTTATGATCAAACTGACGTTGTTGAAACAGAAATTAAATCACTGCACGAGCTGAATTTCAATCATTCGGCGGAAAAGTTTCACTGGCTTAACGTGGAAGGACTGCACGAGGTAAAGCTGATGGAAAAAATTGCTGAATCTTTCAACATTCCATTCAATATCGTGTCGAGCATCATGGACCCCATGACTCGCCCTCAGGTACAAGATTATGAAAACGGACTGTTTATCGTAATTAAAATGCTTACCTACGATGAGAATGCACAGAAACTGAATGTGGAAAATTTGAGTTTTATACTCACCAAAAATACATTGATTCTCTTTCAGGAAGATCAGGGTGATGCCTTTGATCCGATTCGTGAACGCATTCGGAAACATCATCACAGAATTCGTACGGCCGGTACCGATTATTTGGCTTGTGCTTTACTCGATGTAGTGATTGACAATTATTTGTACCTCATCGGACAATTGGGCGATAAAATTGAAGACGTGGAAGAAACCATGACCAAAGAATTGGATGACGATATTCTTTCGTTGATAAACCGATACAAAAGAGAATTGAATTATTTGAGAAAATACATTATGCCGGCCAAAGAAATGATTCTAAATTTGGCCAAGCTCGAATCGGAATTTATCCGGGAAGACAATCATCCTTATTTCAAGGAGTTACAGGGAAATTTGAATGAAGTAAGTGAATTGATGGACAGTTATCGCGAAATTCTTTACGATCAGTTGAGTATTTATCACAACACCATAGGCACACGGTTGAACGATATAATCAAAATACTGACCATTTTTTCAGTGCTGTTCATTCCACTGACTTTCATTGTTGGAGTGTATGGAACTAATTTTGATTATTTTCCCGAAATCCATTGGCAGTACGGATACTTTGCCATGTGGGCAGTAATGCTGGTCATTGCCGGAGTGATGTTGTGGTATTTCAAAAAGAAAAAATGGCTGTAAATTCCAAGAAAAACACTGAATTTATTATGAAATAAAACAAACAAATTTTTTTATCGATCCGGTATTTGAAAATCAATTTAAAAAACAAATCATTTCAATAAACTTTTGTTCGATTGAGTTGTTTAGACAATGGTAAAAAATCAGTCGCTGCATCAAATTAGAAAAGTTCAGCAGTGATAGCCTTAAATCAAAAGACATTCAAACAAATTCATCTTTTTTATAGAACAGTTTAGAACATTGTTTATCAATCAAATAATAAGAAATCAAAATGGATGATCAAAAAGTCATGCCTACAAAAAACAATATTGAAGGGCAAATGTTGGTAATATTTGGTTCCAATGGTGATTTGGCCAGACGCAAGTTACTTCCGTCAATATTTCAACTTCATGCCGATAAACTTCTACCCGAAAATTTTGCCATTATTGGGACAGGGAGTCAAGAAAAAGAACAATCCGTTTTTCGTCAGGAAGTTGAGGAAAGTCTGAAGAAATACGTAAAGGATGATTCGGTAAATGATGACCAAACTGTAAGAGAATTTCTGAAAAAAGTTTATTATTTACCGGTCAGAAATCAGGTAGAAGAAGATTTCGGGAAGTTGAAAGATTACCTTCATTCCCTTTCTACAACGTTAAATATTCCGCGAAATATTATTTACTATTTCTCTATCCCTCCATTTCTGTACGAAGTAGTTGCTTCCAATTTGGTAAAATATGGACTGAACAGGCAAAAAGACGGTTGGAAAAGAATTATCGTTGAAAAACCTTTTGGCTACAGCTATGAAACAGCATTGGATTTGGAAAAAAAACTTCATGCCGGCTTTCAGGAAGATCAAATTTACCGTATCGACCATTATCTGGGAAAAGAAACGGTGCAGAATATTATGGTTACACGCTTTGCCAACGGCTTTTTTGAACCGATATGGAACAGCAAATACGTGGACAGGATAGAAATAACGGCAGCCGAAAAAATTGGCGTTGGCAATCGAGGCGGTTATTACGATACTGCCGGTGCACTTCGCGACATGGTGCAAAATCATTTGTTGCAGGTGATGGCTATTGTTGCTATGGAACCGCCTGCCGTTTTCGATTCCGATTCTATCAGAAACGAAACGGTTAAAGTACTTCAGGCTTTGCGTCCTATTGATGAGGAACATGTTGCCGAAAATGTAGTGCGCGGCCAATATATTGAAACTATGGTGGACGATCAACTACAAAAAGGATACCGTCAGGAAAAAGGAGTTGCTTCCAATTCCAGAACAGAAACGTATGTAGCCATGAAACTTTTTATCGACAACTGGCGCTGGGCAGATGTTCCATTTTATATCCGCACCGGCAAGCAATTACCGGTTCAGGTTACCGAAGTAGTCATCCACTTAAAACCGGCTCCGCACCAGTTATTCAAACAACGCTGCATTACCCAATCTACCAATATGATTATCCTTCGTCTCAATCCGGATGCAGGCATTGCCATCGACTTCGGGATGAAAATTCCCGGCGCAGGATACAAAGTTCAAAATGTCAACATGGCATTTCATTATTCCGACTTGGCACAATCAAAAATTCCTGAAGCTTATGAAAGACTCATCTTGGATTGCATGATGGGAGATTCTACACTTTATGCCCGGGCAGATGCACTGAGAGCAAGCTGGAAATTTGTTGATCCTATTCTGAATGCATGGAAAAATAATCCGGAAATTCCACTTTATTTTTACGAATGCAATACGTGGGGACCCAATGAAGCCAATTCACTTTTCGACGACAAACGTTTGAAATGGAGGCCTCCATTCAAAAAATTTAAAACGACTGAAGAATAAAATAACGCAATGAAGCAGCCTAATATATATATTTTCGATACGCCGGTAGATGCAGCAAAAGCTATTGCTCAACTTATTTTGAATCGTGTAAGTGAAAAACAAAATTTATCATACGCTTTTAATCTTGCAATTTCAGGAGGAAAAACTCCCGAAACCTTATTCGGCATTTTGGCAAATGATTTTGCAGAAAAAATTCCATGGCATCAACTACGCTTGTTTTGGGTTGATGAACGTTGTGTTCCTCCAACGCATCCCGAAAGCAATTTTGGAATGACCAATGAAACTCTCTTAAAAAAAGTTAATCTTCCCAGGGAAAATATTTTCCGAATGAAAGGAGAAGCTGCTCCCGAAGAAGAAGCCATTCGTTATCAATCCGTTCTAACAAAAGAACTGCCTTCAAAAAATGGGATTCCTGTTTTTAATTTAATTTTGCTTGGAATGGGGAATGATGGACATACTGCCTCAATTTTTCCGAAAGACATGGATTTGATCGACACTCATTTATCTGTTGCTGTTACCCGTCACCCCGACACAGGACAAAAAAGAATTACGCTGACAGGGCCTGTACTGAAACAAGCAGAAGAAATAATATTTTTTATTACGGGCGCTCAAAAAGCAACAATTTTAAAAGAAATGCTTCTGAATGAACCATCTGCCAAAAAATATCCAGCTTTTCACATTTCTTCAGCAGCAGAAAAAACTTCCTTTTATCTGGACAAGGAAGCCGCAGCCCTCTTGCCAAAAGAAATACAGAGCGCTATTTAACGAAGTAAAAAAAATTAAAATCTCATTTTTTCGCCAGAAAGCTTCGATCTATTTCGATATAAACGATTTTTCAGAGAGCCTTACAAATTCAAGACTTTTGAGCCCAATTTCCGGCTCACCTGCGACAAATAGCCACAAAACAAAAAAGCTCCGAAAAGAATTACATTGCTGTTGTTCTTTCCGGAGCTTTCACTTTAAAAACGGCGGCTATCTACTCTCCCACCTTGCGGGCAGTACCATCGACGATGTCAGGCTTAACTTCTCTGTTCGGAATGG
>Ga0116192_1000479_pt1 | contig 30585 bp, 26 predicted proteins | sample AD_UKC113_MetaG_FD_89876 | JGI IMG/M metagenome (GOLD analysis project Ga0116192, IMG submission 89876) | Active sludge microbial communities of municipal wastewater-treating anaerobic digesters from Hong Kong - AD_UKC113_MetaG | ecosystem: Engineered > Bioreactor > Anaerobic > Digestate...
AGGTAAAAAACGCCGAAATATCAAGTCGAAAGGAGTAGGAAGCAATTTACAAAGATACTGAATTTCTCCATCAGGATAAAATACTTTTGGCATTAAAAGACCAATATTTGTATTTTTATCCATAAAATCAACAATTTTTTTGAGAATTTCAGGTTCAAAAGCAACATCAGGATTGACAACCAAATGATACGGCACGTTTTTTTTCAATGTTTCACGTATAGCAACATTGTGCCCGGCTCCATAGCCCAAATTTTTCCCTGTAAAAATATACGTAACGGGAAGTTTCTCAAAATCAGCGTTGGGAGACGGAGAATTGTCGATAAGGAAAATATCGGAAATGAGATTAGACGCGCGAAGTGTCTCAACCAAAGGTTTTATCGTGTCAATGGAATGATGATATAAAACAATAGAAGCATTCAGCATGAAATTTTTGAATTTCTGAATTTATTGAATTGCCTGACTTTTCTTAAATTTTTAAAAAGAACGGTTAGAAAATTGCCGGTATTGTTACGTTTGATGGCCAAATAGTCTTCTTTTGATTTTATAAAAATATTTTTTAATGATTTATTGCTTTCACCACCAATATTCATTTTTACAAAAATCTCAGGTAAATATTCTTTTTTCAGATTACTATTTTTAAAAATCCGTAAAACAAAATCATAATCTGCAGAAATATTCAATTCTTCATCATAAACGCCATATTGTTGATAAATTTCCCGTTTGCAGTAAATGCTTGGGTGAGGTGGCATCCAACCATATCTCAAACAATTATTTTTAAAAACATTGCTTTTCCAATATCTAACAATTTTGGGAGATTTTTCATCTTTTGTCTGGTAAACAATATCCCCATAGACCAAATCACAATTAGTTTCCTCAAAGCAACTGACAATTTTTGAAATTATTTTTTCATTAGACAATAAATCGTCCGAATTTAAAATTCCAATAATATCACCTGTTGCTAAACTGATACCTTTATTTATTGCATTATAAATTCCCTTATCTTTTTCTGAAATATATTTTGAAATTTTACCATTGTTTTTGGTAATGATATCAAGAGTTTTATCGGTCGATCCCCCATCGATAATAATATGTTCAATATTGGAAAAGTTCTGATTGATTACAGAATCAATCGTTCGTTGAATTGTTTTTTCGCTATTATATGTTGGTGTAATGATACTGACTTTCATAATTCATATAAAAAATACTAGATTAACATTTATGATTCTCATTTGAAACATGCATTTCTTTATTACTAATTTTTTGCGAATAACATAACTTGTAAACAGAAAGAATTTTATTATAAGTAAAATTCCAAGAAAATTTTTCTGAATTTTTTAATCCATTCTCAATTATTAAATTTCTAGAATTTTCATTCAGTAAATAATTATTAATAATAGTAGTAACATCTTCAACTGAAAATTTATCAAATAATAATAACTGATTTCCAATAATTTCTTTTACAGAACTCCCATTATAAGCTATAACAGGGCAACCTGCTTTTTGTGCTTCAAGAACTGGCAACCCAAACCCCTCATAAACAGAAGGATAAAAAAGGCAAAAAGCATTATTGTATAAAATATTTAATAACTGATTATCAATATGTCCTAAATAACAATAGTTCTCATTTTTTAATTTAGAATTTAAAAATTGAGTTTCTTTATTAGTTAAAGGCTTTCCCCCAACAATTACTAAATTTAGTTTCATAGCAGATGCAACTTCAACTGTAAAATCAAAATGTTTATAATCTTCATCTCTACTTCCGACAAAAATTAAAAAAGTATTGGGAGGAAAAGGTAATTTGTCTGAATGCTTATCTATTAATCTAAAGTAATCATCAGAAACTCCATTATAAATTACATGAATTTTTTCTGAATCTATATTTGGCAAAAATTCTAATAAATCTTTTTTTGTATTTTCAGAGATACAAATTATCGCATCGGATTTTAAAATGGCATTTTTTTTCTGAGTTGAATGAATTAATTTTTTAAAACCCTTTCTAAATTTTTCATAAGTAAAATCGTGTACTGTAGTAATATTTATAGCGTTTTTATTTGAACAAGTTCGATAATAAGAAGAATGAAAAATAAATGGTTCAATTTCTTTACTTATCTTAAGATTTAAGTATCTTTTAAAATTTAAAGCAAAAGATGATAATTCAACAATACATGCATTAGGTAAAGCTAATTCTTCTCTAAAAATATTATTTTTTACATTATTATATTCATAAAAAGATAGTTCGAAGTTTTTGTCATGTACTATCCTTTTTAAAATTTCATACCAGACTACAGAAATTCCTCCAGCTTTTTGAAGAGAAAAGATAATATTATCAAAAACTATTTTCATTCTTATTAACTTGATGAATAATATCAGAAAATATTTTCTCTGTTATCGAAAATGAATATTTTTCTTCAAATAATTTTTTACTATTTTCATTAAAAATATTCCTGTTAGGATCATTTAAAAATTTATTCAAATTGCTAATAAATTCATTAGCATCATCGCAAAGTATAGTTGAAGAGCCATCAATAACATACCCTTCAAAAGCTTCTTTCGTTCCAAATATAGTTTTACCATACATCAACGCTTCGGCAATTTTAACTTTCATACCACCGCCTTCAAAAATTGGAGAAACAACACATTCAGAACAAATATAATAATCACTTAAATCTTCAACCGAACCTAAAACAAAAATATTTGAAGCGTTTAAATCATTTTTTTTATTTTCAAACCCATGCCCTACTATAATTAAATTAATATTATTGTTCAGAAATGGCATCACATTAAAAACAAACCATTTTGCTGCTTCATAATTTGAACGGTTCAACGAACCTACAAATAAAATATATGGTTTGTAATAACTTAAATTCTTATTATTTTTAAAAAAATTTATTTTATGATTAATAAATGATATAGGTAAAATATATTGAGGAGCAATTTTGTATAACTTAAAAAATCTTTTTTTATCTCTCTCATTTAACACAATATTTACAGTTGAGTATTTTAATGAAAGTTCTTCATTTAGCTTCGCTAAAAATAAATATGGATATTTAATCAATCTTTCCCCAAATCTTACAGAAAGATAATCATATTCCACATTATGATAAAAACATATAATAGGAATCTTAAATTTCTTATGAATATGTTTTACAAATATTCCAAATAAAGATGAATCAAAAAAAATCAAATCATATGAATTTTTAAATATCATTTCATTTAGCTCTTTCCAATTCTTATAAGTAAAAGGAGGGAAGAATAAAAATAAAGATGAAAAGAATTTAGTCAATTTATTACTTTTTACAATGTAAGTGTCAACTTCATAATACTTCGATAATAAATTTAAATTTCTAGAAGAGCACTGCTCACCACCTGTTTGACGAGAAAAAATATTATTAAATGTTATAAAAAGCGATTTCTTCATATTTTTACATGGTCTTATGTTTATATATTCTATTTCTTTTGTAACTGCTTAGAATGTTTTTCATAGACTTTAAGTCTTTCTTGATAGGATTGACAATTTTTAAACATTATATTATCATATTTATAAAGCACATTATTTGTCATACTTACAATACGCATATTCAAATAAATTGCCATAAAAAAGAACAATAGATATTTTGTTAGTTTTTCTGAAATATTAATAATTTGGGGCCATAAAATCCAATATGAAAAGAAAAACAATATTCCAACTCGATTAACAATAATACTAATTTCAGAAAAAAAGAAATAAACTATAAAAAAAATAAAAAATGAATTAATGAAAAGAATGTTTGACTTTGATTTGCTAATCAATTTGTTATAATAAAACATAATTAAAAGTGAAGTTGCTACTCGTTCTAAATATCCCAAAGTTATACCATATTGTGCCCCAAAAATCGTACTCGCCATATATCCTTCTGCTTTCCCTATTGCAACTTTCCCCATTAGAGATGCTATAAATATTACAATAGGTTTTACATATTGAATCTGCAGTAAATAAATTACATTACCAAGTATAAATATAAAAAAATATACTCTCAAATCTACTTTTTTATGTAAGAAAAAATATAATGGTAAATAAATTATAGCACTCCAATGGAATAAAATTCCTAACAAATTTAAAATTAAAAATTTAAAAAATTTTCTATTTTCAATATAACGTAATGAAATTAAAAACAACAAGACACTTTTAATGTTTCTTAGTAAATTTACTTCAAGTATAAATCCTTCCATTACAATAAATGTAACCAATGAGAAAGCAAATAAATTTGAAGGTACGTATCTTTTAAGAAAAATAGATAAAAGAGTAATATTAACTATACAATTAATTAAAATATAAAAATTATAATCAGAATTTATACTTTTTATTAGTACTGAGAATAATGAAAAGCCAAGTTCATACCTATTTTTTTCAGGAATAAAATTAGAAATAGTAGGTAGATTAGTAAAATAAGGATAGTAGTTATACCAATCCCAGCCAACAAAACCACGAAATCCAAAAAATAATATATAAATGATGATCGCCAAGAAATTAAGATACTTTCTTGTATTTTCTTCTAACGGCATTCCAAGTTGGAAAACTGAAAGTCCCAAATAAAAAACAACTAATAATACATAAGGTAAAGAATATTGCATCCTATTAAAGAATTTTTAAATAATTATTTAAATACATTTCAGCAATTTTATCCCATGAATATTGTTGCATTAATTCTTTTGTATCAATAGTCTTTTTACTTAACATTGTATTTATTCCTTTTTTTATTTCCTCTTTACTATGCCAATCCACATAATATGCTTTGTCTTTGAAGTAATATTCAGTCCCGCCAAATTTCGTAATTACTACTGGCTTGTTAAAATAAGCAGCTTCCATTGCAGCAATACCAGGAGTTTCCATTGTAGAAGGTAAACAAAATACCGAACATGCTTGATATGCTCCAAAAAGTATTTTTTTATCAAAAATAGGCCCAAGATAATACATTTTTGGATAGTTTATTTCGTTTATTTCATCAAAAAATTGTTTGTCCGATATATTACCTATAAGTACTACTGGAACATCTAATTCTTTACATGCTAATATTAACCTCTTTTGATTTTTTCTTCTATCTATTCGACCAACGTTTAAAACAAATTGTTGATTTCTCAAAAAAGAATAATTTTCAAAAAAAACATTTTCATCACTAAGTTCCATCTCAGCTAAATTCAGTCCATTAGGAATAATTTTTGCTTGATTTTTCACTCCTATAGTTCTTAAAAAATTTAATTCTTTATCTGTATTTGGAAATAACATAGTAGCATTTTCCCAAAGAAAATATTGAAGTTTAACAACGGATATTTTATTAAGGAATGGAGTCAAATGAAGAAAATTATATTTTAAAACATCTAATAAACCATTTTCAGGGAAAATAATAGGAGATACAACATAAGGGATGTTTTTTCTTTTTAATAAATTTGCAAAAGGGTAATAACTAATTGATGATTTAAAAAAATGGATTATATCAAATCTTTCAAGCCCCTTTGTTTGCGAAGAAATTATTTCAGTAGTAATTCCGCCTATTTTGTTTAGAGCATTCAATGTATTATCAACCTGCACTTCAGCACCACCTCGATCAAGATTTCCAAATTGATCACAAACTATTCCTACATGAATTTTTTTAATTAATTCCATTTTGACAAATTAATATTCATTTTTAATGCTACCCAACCTTGTGCTATGCTATGCAAAAAATAACTAATCAGCATGGCATAAGCCAATCCCAAAGCTCCCAATTTCATTCTTCCAATAAACAGCAATGAAAAAAGAATAAGCCAAATTGCCCATAAGCAATTTAAGCCAAAGCCTATCCACATTTTTCCCTTGCTGGCAATCACTTGCCCAAACACATTGTTAGCAGCACAGAAAACGGCCGTAATCAACATGATAATCATCGGCAAATAATTTGTAAAATCTTTCCCGTACAATCGATTGATAAAGGGAGAGAGCAATCCGGCAAATAATGCAAGGATCAGAGTTACTCCAACATTAATGTATAAATTGATTTTTATCAAATAACCGTACTGTTGTTTGCTCCCCTCCACGGAAGTATTGGTGAGCAGAGGCAATAAAATGCTGCTTATGGAATTGGGAATAAACAGCAAAATATAATACCACTGTTCCGAAACATCAAAAACTGCCATCTCGCCATATCCGGCATGTCTGATTAAAAAAGTTTTAGTCCACCAAACAATAGGAACAAACACTATACTTGCCAATAAAGAAGGCAATGAAAATTTAACGAAAATCGATAAAAGATTGGGACGATCTTCATTTACAATATTCGTCTTCAACTTCTTAACATTCGGTTTAATGGCAAAGTGCAACTGTATCCAATAAAAAAAAGCAGCAGTTGCTATTCCTCCGATAGCGCCTTTGATTCCCCCAAAATATGCTCCGAGGACAATAAAAAGTAATTGAAGAATACCATTGATGGAAGCTTGTATGCCGATAGATTTGAAATCTTCAAATCCATTGAGTGTACCGGTTTGAGTAGCTGTAAGCGTTAAAAAAAACAAAGCAAAAGCCCCTATTTGTAAAGTTGAAGCCAACGAAGCATCATGAAGTGAAGTTTTTGCCAGTGTAGAACTTGTAAAAAATAGAACGACCGCAATGAAAAGGCCAAATAACAAAGTGACTTTATTGGCAAAATGGTAAACCTGTAAAGCTTTATAAGGATATTGATTTCGATAAAGAGAAATATAGCGGGTGGCAGATACACCCATTCCCATGGTAGAAAAAACCATAAACATAGAAATGGTTGAACGGATAATTCCAATTTTCCCGTATTCCATCTTTCCCAAAATTCGAGCTGTAATAATGAAGGCAAGCAGTTGAAGAACTTTACCGACAATCGACCCCAACAATGACCATGAAATGCCACTGTATAGACGTTTTGTCAAATCGGATTTGTTTATCCTGCTGGAAATAAATTGTCTAACCTGCGTAAAATTCATTCATAACCACTATAAAACATTCGACAAAATTTCAACTATTTTTTCTGCAGCCTTACCTTCACCATAAGGACTCGCATATTTTGGCACATTAGCAGAAGAAAGCGATTTATTCAACAATTGAGATACTTCACTTACAATTAAATCATAATCCGTTCCTACTAATTTAACAAAGCCCAAATTTAGCGTTTCAGGTCGCTCGGTTGTATCCCGCATAACCAGAATCGGTTTATTCAATGCCGTTGCTTCTTCCTGTATTCCGCCGCTGTCGGTGAGCAAAATATTGCTTTTGCTCATTAAATAGACAAAAGGGAAGTAATCAAGCGGTTCCAACAAAAAAATATTGTTCGAAATTGCTTCACCCAATACCTTTTTAATAGGCTCTCTGACGTTTGGATTTGGATGAACCGGATAGACAAAATCGACATCAGGATAACTTTCGCTCAGTGTTTTCAGCGCTTTACAAACATTCTCCAAGCCTTCTCCAAAATTTTCACGTCTGTGTCCGGTAATTAAAACAAGTTTTTTGTTTTGCAACAACCTGTCCGTATTATATCCACAGTTAGACAATTGATTTTTGATATCATTCTGTAAATTTTCATTGGAATTAATCGTTTCCAAAACCATTTGCAGAGCATCAATAATTGTATTGCCGGTAACGAAGATAAATTGGTTATCAATTCCTTCCGATAAAAGATTTCGTTTATTCCAATCTGTTGGGGCAAAGTGATATTTGGCCAACCTGCCGGTTATTTGTCGGTTAATTTCTTCCGGCCAAGGGCTGTATTTGTTGTAAGTTCGCAACCCTGCCTCTACATGTCCCGTATCGATTTTCTGATAAAACGCAGCAAGTGCAGTCGCCATTGAAGTTGTTGTATCCCCGTGAACAAGAACCAAATCGGGTCGAGATTGTGAAAGTATATCTCTCATGCCCAGCAAAACTTTTGTTGTAACATCATACAAATCCTGTCCCTGTTGCATAATGTCCAAATCGAAATCGGGATTTATCTGAAATAAATTCATTACCTGATCCAGCATGTCTCTATGTTGTCCGGTTACACATATCAATGATTCAAATTCATTCGGATGTTGTTTCAAACATTTTATCAAGGGAAACATTTTAATGGCCTCCGGTCGAGTGCCGAAAACTAAGAGAATTTTTTTCTTTTCTTTCACTGAACTATTCATTTATTCCATCCAATTCGTACAAAATATCTTATTCGTATTTCTCCATCTTGTCTTCGATGGTTACGTCGCAGTCTTTGCTGCTTTGAATTTTGATATAAGTCATCAGGCTGTCGGCACCTGCATCGTAGCAGGCTTGCTGCGCTTGTTTGACAATTTCCATTATTTTATCGTATTCGCCTTCCATCACCGTTTCAAAAGGAGTTACCCTGTATTTCAGTCCAGAAGCAGCAATCACTTCAATTGCCTTATCTACCAAGTTGTAGGGATGTACTGTGGCCGAGGTGGGTAAAATTTGGAGTGCTATATTGACAATTTTATCCATTTTAATAAGTAAATTGAAAGAGTCTGTTCAATTAATCGAAACGTATGAATTTTTTAAAAATTGTGTATCTTTAATAACATTTTTGAAGTAAAATCTGTTTTTATTCCAATTAAATAAAAAGGAAATGAAAACAAAAAAGCCCAAAATTGTTTCGGGCTTTTGCTTCTAAAAATTAGGAAAGTATTATTTCATCATCAGCTAACTATTCTGCAGAATTTTCATTTGTTTGTAAAGATTCATCTTCGCCTTCTGAAGGGTTCTCTTTTTGTGCTTTTGCAGCTTCGGCTGCTTTTTTCTTTGCTAATTCCTCTGCCTTTTTCTTATTTTGTTCTGCTTCAACAGTTAAACGAGCTTTTTCTTCAGCTTGTTTTTTCCTTTCTACTTCGTTAATGTCCTTATTTTTCTTTGCTTCTTTTGAAGCTTTCCATGCTTCAAATCTTCTTTCGGCTTCTGCTTCATCAAAAGCTCCTTTCTTTACACCTACCAGCAAATGTTTTTTTAATAATATTCCTTCTTGAGAAAGTAGATTGCGTGCTGTATCTGTTGGCTGAGCTCCAACTTGTAACCAATACAAAGCACGATCAAATTTTAAATCTACGGTAGCTGGATCAGTATTAGGATTGTAAGAACCAATCCGTTCGATAAATTTCCCATCTCGTGGGGCACGGCTATCAGCTACGACAATGTGGTAATATGCGTAACCTTTGCGTCCATGACGTTGTAATCTGATTTTTACTGGCATTTTATAAATATTTTTAAATTATACCTACTGCTTTTTCTCGAAAAGCGGTGGCAAAGTTAATGTATTTCTTTGAGATACGGAAATTTTTTTCCTTTAAAAATTATTTGTCTATAAAAACCCACGCAGAAGCAAATTGCGGTTCGGAATGACGAAGATGATGCAAAAATTCTACTGCATCATTATATTCGATAAACGATTGAAGAACAACTTTATAATTTTTTTGAGGAGATATGACATGGGCTTTCTCAAAGCCTATACTGTGAAGAGATTCGCAAAATTTTTCTGCAGTTTTTTCTGTATAAAAACTTGCCACTATGACGTGATAGGGGTATTTATGTCCTGTAATGTTTTTCCCTTCTTGTTCAGAAGTTGACAGTTCAGAAATAGTATTTATCACTTGTGAAGAAAAATTTACAGAAGTTGATTTTTCTATGATTTTCTCCGTTTGTGGTGAACGTTTCATTTCTAAAGGGAAAGAAGCAGTATAAAAACTTCTTCTTGTATCGGCTATACGAGGGGATACCAACAATAAAGCGCAAACCAGTACCGTAGCTGCCACATTTCTCATTGAAGAAGCTGATGGCAATGTTATGGTAATTTTCTTATTTTGACTGGAAGATATAGATTTTTCATGGAAAAATTGAATATCGGTCATTCCAAAATTAGCAGGTAAAAAATCAACTCGTTCTGCTGGAACAAAAACTAACTTACCTAACTCATTTCGTTTCAAAAAACCCAGCTTGCCTAATGAAATAATTTTTGCTGATTGAAGCTGAAAATGAATCAATTCCACTTCTTTTTCGATCCATTCTGAAGCCGCCTGATAACTGATCTCTTCTTCTTGAGCAATTGCTATGGCTAATAACCCATCACTATCTTTCAACAAAGGATTAAATCCCAGTGTTGACAGCGGAGGAACAATTCTATTTTGCAAAATTCGAGCTGATTGATTTTGAACTACAAAACCACCTAAATCTGGTACAATTACGTAATCGTAACGTACCAATAATTTCTCAACATAGTAACTCAATTTTTCCATATTGCAAATATAGTAAGTAAGAAAATAAATCCCAATGTTTTTCCTTAAATCAACATCAAAAGATGTTAAAAAATAGAGAAGCCCTGAAAAAAGGCTTCAATGCTTGTCTGAATAAAAAATTTGCACTTATTTAGGCGAAAAATGTCAACGAACATGTTCAAAGTTACTTATTCTTCTAGAAAAATCAATTTATTTGTCGGAATAAATTTTTTAGACTAATTAATTAGAGAATAATATAGCGACTTATAAAATAATTGATCAATAGCTTAAATGTCAACCAGAGTTCTGATAAAAAACGCATTAAAAAGTTGCAATATAGGGACATATTTATATCAATTTATTATTTGATTATCAATCAATAATAAAGATATTTTCCTATGATTACAGTAGACAAATTTATTGAAATTTTTTGTATTGCAGATAGTTTTTGCAAAGTTTATGAGTAAGAAAATTCAAAATACAGGTTAAAAATAGAACTTAAGAGAAGAACTATAACCATAGAAACCAAATTTGAAGTCAAATCAACCCTCTATTTGGAATCAATCCTTATCTCGAATTTAGTTTAGTAGATTACTCTCCAAAAAACATTAAAACTTTTCAAATCAAGTCATAAAATAAACAATCACTAGATTAAAATTAAATATTAATTAATGCTCCATCTGTGTTATATTTCTGTCCTGATAAGGAATTAACTCTTCAAAATTTACCAAAAACTATTCCGTCTACAATTAAAAGTGGTGTAAGTTTATTAACTTTGCAATAAGTTAATATAATTTTTGTTCTTCAAAAAATAGATAATATAAATTTTTAAATGATTGAAAAAGAGAAAGATACAAATTTTGATTTTTTAAATGAACTCAATGAAAGTCAACGTCTGGCAGTAGAATATACTGATGGACCTTCGCTGGTGATTGCGGGTGCTGGATCAGGAAAAACTCGTGTGCTAACTTACAAAGTAGCTTATTTACTGAAAAAAGGATTTCCACCTTCTTCCATTTTAGCCCTCACTTTCACCAACAAGGCAGCTCGTGAAATGAAAGAACGAATAGCTGAAATTATTGGAAATAAAATTGCTCGTTATTTATGGATGGGTACTTTTCATTCTATTTTTTCACGCATTCTACGGACTGAAGCTCAATATACTGGATTTACACAAAATTTTAGCATTTACGATCAATCCGACTCAAAAAGTCTATTAAAAAGCATTATAAAAGAAATGGAGCTGGACAGTAAAATCTATACTCCTGGTTTAGTTCAATCCCGTATTTCGATGGCAAAAAATAATCTGATAACACCTAAAGCCTATGCTGCTGATTACAGCTTAATTGAAAAAGATAGAAAAAATCATGTGGGTAAATTAGGTGATGTTTACCAGACTTATTGTATTCGCTGCAAGCAAGCCAATGCTATGGATTTTGATGATTTATTGCTGCAAACTAATTTGCTGTTTCGCAATCATCCAGAAATTTTGCAAAAATACCAGCAACTTTTTCGTTATATTTTGGTGGATGAATACCAGGACACCAATTTTGCTCAATATTTAATCATAAAAAAGTTGGCTGAACGTCACGAAAATATTTGTGTAGTAGGCGATGACGCACAAAGTATTTATTCTTTTCGTGGAGCAAATATTGATAATATTTTTCAATTTAAAAATTCTTACCGGGATGCAAAGATTTTCAAATTGGAGCAAAATTATCGTTCCACAAAAACTATTGTCAAAGCAGCCAATAGTTTGATTAAGAAAAATAAGGAACAAATACAAAAAACTATTTTTTCTGAAAAAGAAACCGGTACACCGATCAAAGTTTTTAGCACCTATACCGACCTGGAAGAAGGAATCGTTGTTGCCAATTGTGTAGCAAAGCTATACTCAGAAAATTTTCAATATCAAGACATTGCTGTTCTTTATCGAACTAATTCCCAATCTCGAGTATTGGAAGAAGCTTTGCGAAATAGAAATATTCCTTATCGGATTTATGGGGGATTGTCATTTTATGAAAGGAAAGAAATAAAAGATGTTATTGCTTATTGTAGATTGATTTGCAATCAACACGACGAAGAAGCTTTAAAACGTATTATTAATTATCCCACTCGTGGCATTGGCGAAACCACTGTGAACAAAATCATCGAATGTGCTCAACGGAACCAAATAAGTCTCTGGGAAGTAATATCAGACTTGGCAAAATATAAATTGCCAATCAATTCAGGAACGGTAACAAAAATTGAACAATTCAAGAAATTAATTGATGTTTTTGTAGGACATGTAAACACACAAAATGCTTATGATTTGGTAAATCAACTCATCAATGACACTGGCATCGTTCAGGATATTAATTCTGACAATTCGCCTGAAAATCTTAGCAAACAAGAAAATATTCAAGAACTTTTGAATGCTCTTCATGAATTCTGTGAAAGGAAAAAAAATGAAGGAGACAAAGGCTTTTTACCTGATTTTTTATCAGAAATTTCTTTATTAACTGATCAGGATACAGATAAATCAGAAGGAGACAGAGTAACTTTAATGACCGTTCATTCTGCAAAAGGATTGGAATTCAGAGCGGTTTTTATTGTTGGAATGGAAGAACAATTGTTCCCTTCTATTTTTAGCATCTTCAATGAACGTGAGTTGGAAGAAGAACGACGTTTATTTTATGTTGCCATTACACGAGCTAAAGAGCATTGTTTTATCAGCTATGCAAAGTCTCGTTTCAGAAACGGAAAAACTTATTTTTCAGAGCCCAGTAGATTTATCAAAGACATTGATAAACAATATCTTGATTTGCCAAGCGAAAAAACGATTTCCCCACAAACCACCACAAGTTGGGATGATGCATTAGTAACTGAACGGAAACATTTTTATCAGCAATCCAACGGTCAGGAAAAAGTAGAAAATTCCTTCTCTCAAAAACGACTGATAAATTTAAATGATTTGAAGGAAGAAAAAGTTCTTATTGAAAAACCTTCTCTTCCTGTTGGCAGTTTAGTGAAGCACAGCCAGTTTGGAATTGGAAAAGTAATTGAGACTTGTATTGTAAATGGCAATGAACGAGCTGAAATAGATTTCGGCGAAAAAGGAAAAAAATCTTTATTGTTGAAATTTGCAAAATTAGAAGTGTTGAAATAAAAATTTTTTATCTTTGTAAAACAATAATTTTCTAAAATTTACCTCAATCTTCAATTAAAAATAAAAATTTGAATTATCATGGCAGAAAAAACAGCAGACGAAATAAAAACAACTTCCTCTAATGCCGAAAAATTAAAAGCTTTGCAACTGGCAATGGATAAAATTGAAAAAGACTATGGGAAGGGAACCATTATGCGAATGGGCGACAATAAAGTAGTTGATATTGATGTTATCCCAACGGGTTCACTTGGTTTAGACATTGCACTGGGTGTAGGAGGCTATCCACGTGGAAGGATTATTGAAATATACGGACCAGAATCTTCTGGAAAAACCACACTTGCCATTCACGCTATTGCCGAAGCTCAAAAAGCTGGCGGTATTGCCGCTTTCATTGATGCAGAACATGCTTTCGATAGATCTTATGCGGAAAAATTAGGAATAAATACAGATGAACTTTTAATTTCACAACCCGATAATGGTGAACAAGCCCTCGAAATTGCCGACCAACTGATTCGGTCTTCAGCAGTAGATATTATCGTGATTGATTCAGTAGCAGCTCTTACACCAAAAGCTGAGCTGGAAGGCGATATGGGCGATGCTAAATTGGGACTTCAAGCTCGCTTGATGTCGCAAGCCTTGCGAAAACTGACAGCAAACATTAGCAAAACTAAAACTACGTGTATTTTTATCAATCAGTTGCGTGAAAAAATTGGCGTCATGTTTGGCAACCCAGAAACAACTACGGGCGGAAACGCTTTGAAATTCTATTCTTCCGTCCGATTAGATATTCGTAGAGTAACTCCTATAAAAGATGGTGAAGAAGTAATTGGCTATCAAACTCGTGTAAAAGTGGTAAAAAATAAAGTAGCTCCTCCTTTCCGTAAGGCTGAATTTGACATTATGTTTGGAGAAGGTATTTCTAAAGTCGGTGAAATTTTGGATTTAGGTGTTGACTATGGTATCATTAAAAAAAGTGGTTCTTGGTTTAGTTACAATGACACCAAATTAGCACAAGGAAGAGATGCTGCAAAAACGGTGATTAAAGATAATCCCGAATTGGCAGCAGAATTGGAAGCAAAAATCAAAGAAGCGATAAAACAAAAATAAATTGCTATTAGAAAACGAGAGTATACGTTTGAGGGCAGTAGAACCTGAGGATCTGGAAAAACTTTATAAATGGGAAAACAATCCTCAACTGTGGTTGGTGGGAAATGCGAGAAATCCTTATTCTCACTTTACGTTGAAACAATATATTTTAAATTCCGATAAAGATATTTATGAAAGCAAGCAATTGCGTTTGATGATTGTATTAAAAGAAAATAATGAAACCATCGGAACTATTGATTTATTTGATTTTGATATTCATAACAGTCGCATTTCTCTGGGAATATACGTTGAAAATAAATTTCAAAGAAAGGGATATGCTACTGATAGTCTTCGATTGGTTCAAGAATATGTTTTCGATTATTTAAAAATCAATCAAATATATGCTTTTGTAGCAGAAAAAAATACACCCAGCATTTGCATTTTTGAACAGGAAAAATTTGAAAAAAATGGTATTTTGAAAAATTGGATAAAAACTTTAGATGATTTTCAAAATATTTTTGTTTTCCAAAAGTTCCGGGAAAATTATTTATTACAGAAGAATAAAATCACTTAACTAATTGATTAAAAAAACAGAGAAGCTTAAAAAAATTTTACTGCTTTTTATCAGTCTATATACACTTCCAGTAATTTTACAGTTCCTTCACCAGGAATTAAATTAACTTCATCTATTGAAGCAGGGATCAAAACTGTTTCTCCTTTTTCAACTGATGTTTGGCTATTTTCATATTCAATAATAAAATTTCCTTCCAAGCACATATAGACTACAAATGAGTCTATTTGAACATAATTTCGTAAAAAATGTTGATTAAAGGCAAGTAAATTGGTAGTAAAATATTGACAGGAAACCAATGTGGTAACTTCATTCATTTTTTCTACATAATCAACGAGTGGATTCTTACACGCACTGAAATCAATCACTTCAAGAGCAGCTTCAAGATGTAAATCTCTTTCTTTCCCATTTTCGTCTTTCCGTTGATAGTCATAAATACGATAAGTAAGATCACTATTTTCTTGAATTTCAGCAACAACCACTCCTTTTTTAATAGCATGTACCAATCCTGGATGAATAAAAATAACATCTCCTTTTTTTACCGAAACGCGTTGCAATAAACCTTCAAGGTTTTTTTCGTTTAAAGCTGTTAAAAATTCCGCTGCTGAACAATCATTCTTAAAACCAACTATGAGCTCTCCATTTTTGTCTGCATCTACCACATACCACATTTCAGTTTTTCCTAATGAGTCATGTTTTTTTAAAGCTGTTTCATCATCAGGATGAACTTGAATAGACAAATCATCATTTGCATCAATAAATTTAAAAAGAAGAGGAAAAGTTAATCCAAACCGATTAAAAACTTTTTCACCAACCAATTCGTCCATATAAACTTCTATTAATTCATTAAGTTGATTGCCAGCTAAAAAACCATTTGCTACAACAGATTCATCACCTGGATAACCTGACAATTCCCAACTTTCACCAATTTTGTCGGACGCGGTAGGCTTATTAAACAATTTTTTTAGACGACTACCTCCCCAAATTTTTTCTTTTAAAATAGGATGAAATTTTAATGGATATAGCATTATTTTAAAAAATGATTAAGATTCGGTTTTGGTATGATCTTTTTCTTTTGCGCGACTTGCCAATTTCTTTTCCCATTCCCAGGCACTTCGCAAAGTCTCTTCCAACGTTCTTTCAGCTTTCCAACCTAATTCCTTATTTGCCAGAGAGGGATCAGCCCAAACTTTTTCAATATCACCTGGTCGGCGTCCTACAATTTTATAAGGAACTTTCACGCCATTTACTTTTTCAAAAGTTTTGATAATTTCCAGTACGGATAAACCTCTTCCAGTTCCCAGATTGAAAACTTCAAGATTCGTTTTTTGTTGTTGTTTTAGCATGCGTTTTAAAGCAACAACATGAGCTTTGGCTAAATCAACCACATCAATATAATCACGAATACAAGTACCATCAGGCGTGTTATAATCATTTCCATAAACCAGAAGCTGTTTACGAATACCAATAGCTGTTTGCGTAATAAAAGGCAATAAATTATTCGGAACACCAATGGGTAATTCACCTATTTCAGCCGAAGGATGAGCACCAATGGGGTTGAAATATCTCAATACAATACTTCGGTAAAGGTTAGGATTGGCATGAATAGTGTCTCTTATGATTTCTTCACAAATTTGTTTTGTATTACCATAAGGTGATAATGCTGGTTTAAAAGGGGTGTCTTCTCTAACAGGCAAGACATCAGGCTGTCCATAAACCGTACAGGAAGAGGAAAAAACGATATTTTTTATCTTGTGGACTGGCATCAACTGGAGAAGATTGATTAAAGAAACCAAATTGTTACGATAATACAACAAAGGCTTTTCTACAGATTCTCCAACTGCTTTTAAAGCCGCAAAATGGATAATTGCTTTAATATTTTGATATTTTTCAAACATTCGATCCATATTTATATAATCCGTGCAGTCAATATTTTCAAACATAGGTCGAATACCCGTAATTTTTTCAATGCCATTCAATACTTCTATGTTGGAATTACAAAGATTATCAACAATGATCACCTCAAATCCTTCCTGCTGTAATTCTACTACGGTATGAGAACCAATATAACCTGTGCCTCCCGTAACTAAAACTTTTGTCATAATAAAAAATTTAATCAAATAATTTTTCTGGATAAATCCCCTTGCGAATTAATTCATTGATTTTCAATATGCTTTGAGGTTTGTCCTCAGCATAAGTAACACCAAACCATTTTGAAGGGGTATTCAAAACTTTGCAAATAATTTTTTTTTCGTGGATGAGTTGATTGACCACCGTAGGAATATAAAATTCAGCTTTTATGTTTTGACTGTTTTCTTCTAAAAACTTTTTAAAATATTCCAGCGAATAATTAAAATAATCAGGAGTAAAACCCCACATATTCATCGATACAATTGTCTCAGGTGGAATTGAAACTTCTCTACCATTTTCGTCCAAATAAATAATAGCTCCACCTTTTTCTTGAATAGAAGTACGTTCTACTACATCTATTAATTCATTATTTTCATTCACTATACAAATACCTCGACTTACAGGTCCATTTTCCGAGAGGGTGTTCTCAATCCGATAACCTATCATACAATATTCGTCTTTTTTATCAGTTACACTTTGTAAAAAGTTTGACAAAATCTCAAATGATTCTTTTCCATAAAAATCATCTGCATTAATTACTCCAAAAGGTTCGTGAATCACATCTTTAGCCATCAACACAGCATGATTTGTTCCCCATGGTTTTTCGCGACGAGGCGAATAAGTATAACCTTCGGGTATTTTGTCTAAATCTTGAAAAACCACCTCGACGTCTATCAAATTTTTAAATTTTTTAATGATTAACTCATTGAATTCTTTTTCAAAACTTTTGCGGATGACAAATACCACTTTCCTAAAACCGGCTTTGATAGCATCGTAAATAGAGTAATCCATAATTGTTTCACCATGAGGTCCGATACCATCCAATTGTTTTAGTCCACCATAACGGCTTCCCATTCCTGCTGCTAATATTAATAATGTAGGCTTCATAATTAATTATCAAAATTTTAAAATTGAGTCCATATATATGTGATATTTTTCACTTGAAATTAGAAAATGTCATAACATTTGTGATAACTTTATCAATTTCAATAAAAAAGTTTGGTGTGTTACCTATCTATATAATTGAAAGAATCTTTTTATATTTATCTTCTGATTGAAGAACCTCAAGAGCACTTTGCAAATCATTATCATTTCTCAGCGAATATTGAATTTGCCCTTTTTGAAAATAATACCTTTTAATGATTTCCAAGCTCAAAAAATCAACAATATCATTTTTATTGGCTTGAATATTTTTATCTATATCAGGTGTCAACTTTTTCTTCAATGCTTCAAATTCTGGTTGAGCAATACTGTCCAATCCTTCAATTTCTGCTATCTGGTAAAGCTGATTATAATATTTCTCAGTTTGTGATGTATAAGTAAATTTTCTTTCTTTTAAAAAATTTACAAAGTCATTAAAATCTTTTTCAGAAAGTTCAAAACTGTCAGGTGGTGCAATAGAAGGATGTTGATAAGCATATTGCGTAGCAAAATCAAAATATAAATTTTGAGCATAAATGTAATGGGCTATATTAAGTTTTTGACTACTATCCGTCAGAATATCAGGTACAATGCCTCCTCCATCGCGTACTTTTCGACCATTTCGAGTAGAAAATTCTGAAGTCAAACTATCGGGAACATAACCCACACTGCCATCTTCGTTTCGATGATTGTAATCTATGGCTTGAATACATCTACCACTGGGAATATAATATTTTGCAGTAGTCACTTTTAAGTGTCCTCCAAAGTTAATAGCTCGTATATTTTGAACCAGTCCTTTTCCGAAAGTACGTTCGCCAATAATAACTCCTCTGTCCAGATCTTGAATTGCACCAGCCAAAATTTCAGAAGCTGATGCTGAAGAACGATTAACCAAAATAGCCAGTTTCATGTCAGGATAAATGGGTTCAGTAGGTGTTTTGTAAATTCGATCCAATTCCTTGTTTTTCCCTCTTGTTGTTACTACTTCTGTTCCTTTGGGAAGAAAATATCCTAAAATTTTAACAGCTTCATCAACCAGACCTCCTCCATTGCTACGGATATCAAGGACTAAAGAAGTGATATGATAATTTTTCACAAGCTCATTTAAAGATGATTTTAATTCAAAAGCAACGCCATCTGTAAATTCTCCCAACTGAATATAACCAATCTTTTCTGCCACTTGCCCTGCATAAACAATAGGTTTAATTTGAATTTTTTCACGAATAAATTTTTTTTCAATGATCTTTTTTTCACCGTAACGCTTTATTTTGATTTTTATTTGAGTATTTGGTATGCCACGCAATAAAGCACTGACTTTATCCACACTCATTCCTGTTGTTTTTTGGCCATCAACTTCCAAAATAATATCTCCCGCTCTAATATCGTTTCGTTGAGCTGGCATACCTTCATACACTTCCGACACCACTATGTCGTCACCTTTTTTCATAATTAAAGCTCCAATACCAGCATATTCGCCGGTAGTCATAAAAGTTAAATCTTCTGTTTCTTCCTCTGGAATATAAACTGTATAAGGATCCAGATTACCTAACATTTTATCAATAGAAGTTCTTACTATTTTATCATAATTAAGCGTGTCAACATAAAACATATCCAATTCTCTGAAAATAGAATTATAAATATTGAGGTTTTTGCTGATACGAAAAGTACGGTTGCTGGTCTGATTTTGAGCAAAAATGATGAAAGGTATTAGTAACAGCAAAAATGATAAAAGACTGGTTTTTTTCATAAAGTCAGAATAAAAATATTTATTAAAGTTGAACATTGGGAGGTAAAAATGCTGAAATATCTTTTCCATAAGAAATCAAGTCACGAACTACCGTAGAGGAAATATATGAATATTCATATTCGGTGAATAAAATAACTGTTTCAATACCAGCAATTTTTCGGTTAGCATCAGCTATACTGTGTTCATATTCAAAATCGGTCACCGATCTCAGCCCTCGAAGGATAAAGTTGGCTTGAATGGAACGAGCAAAATCTACCGTTAAGCTGTCATAAATCATGATTTTTACTCTTGGCTCATTTACGAATGCTTGATTGATAATTTCTTTTCTTTTTTCGAGAGAGAAAAAAGTTTTTTTTGCCTGATTGGTTCCAATGGCAATTACTATTTCATCAAACAACTTCAAACCACGTTGCACAATACTGTAATGACCAATTGTAAAAGGGTCAAAGGTTCCCGGGAAAATAGCACGTTTCATAAATGCAGTATTAACGTTGGAATTAATATTTGAAATTAAAATTTAGGTCTACTCCGAAAAGTCTTTTTTATCAATTCTGATAATTGTAACCAACAAATAATCAAGTAATATTTTCTGTAAAAATTACTCTAAATGTGGTTGTCGGAAGAGACTCAAGTTTTAAATAAGCAATTTTAATTTACAAAATTACATGAAAATCGAGGTATTTCCAAACGCGTGAAAATAAAAATCAAGGGTAACATAACTTTAATGGTTTACCGTACGTGCTCGAAGCACAAATATTACCTTTATTAAGTTGGTTTTTTTGACAACCAACAAAACAAACTAATTTTTAACCATTTAATTCTGGAAATTTTATAGAAAGAGCATGTTCCCTTGATGTTCACAAAAATAGTGTATTTAGTTGCACTTTGAATAAACGAGGCAAAAAAAATTTTAGAAAAACGTTATAGGAAGCTCACTCCTGATCTGATAATTTTGCGTAATGCATTGGTAGAAAAAAGTTGTGGGAACGTAGCGATAGAGATTATCAGTATTTATTAGATGCTTATATGGCATGTTTTTGAATCGGATCTCTCGTTAAAAAAGATTTTCTTTCTCGAATTTTGTAAAGAATAACCTGAAAACTTATGCCAATCAGCTCTTTTAAGAACATTCTAATAAATTTGTTGTACGCAAGGGGAGATATTGTTTTTTTCTTCTAATAAAGCTATTTTATTGAATTTTTTTACGTTTGCATAATAATATTCACTATGTAATAGATTGCTAATAAGTACACTGTAAACAAAAAATTATTTAAAAATATATTAAATAAATGATAATCAAATTTTTATATATAAACTATCCTTACTTAGAAAGGAATATCTATTAAAAAGTTTAAAACGAGCCGCATAAATTAGAGATTAAATTCAATAAATTGCAATTCTCTTTTGTATAATAAGATTTTGTAAAAAATAGAAATTGGGTTAACTATTCATGGAAAGCAAAAATTCTTCATTATTTTCAGTTCGTTCCATGCGGTCTTTTAAGAATTCCATGGCTTCAATAGAATTCATATCGGCAAGATGACGACGCAATATCCACATTCGGTTCAGGGTGTCCTGATCAAGTAATAAATCGTCGCGTCTGGTGCTGGAAGCCAGAATATCCACAGCAGGGAAAATTCGTTTGTTTGCCAACTTTCTGTCGAGTTGTAATTCCATATTTCCAGTGCCTTTAAACTCTTCAAAAATAACATCGTCCATCTTGGAACCTGTTTCAGTTAAAGCAGTGGCGATAATGGTTAAACTGCCGCCATTTTCGATATTTCTCGCAGCACCAAAAAAACGTTTAGGTTTATGTAAAGCATTTGCATCAACACCACCAGAAAGAATTTTTCCCGATGCTGGTGACACGGTATTATAAGCTCGAGCTAAACGAGTGATAGAATCCAATAAAATAACAACATCATGGCCACATTCAACCAATCGTTTAGCTTTTTCGTGTACCATTGAGGCTACTTTTACATGGTGTTCGGCATGTTCATCGAAAGTAGAAGAGATAACTTCGGCTTTTACGCTTCTTGCCATGTCAGTAACTTCTTCTGGGCGTTCATCAATTAGCAAGACAATCATATATACTTCAGGATGATTAGCTGCAATAGCATTGGCAATTTCTTTTAACAGGACAGTTTTACCTGTTTTTGGTTGAGCAACAATGAGTCCTCTCTGACCTTTTCCAATAGGACAGAATAAATCTACAATTCTTACAGAAAGTGGATCATTTTTTCCAGTGGTTAATTTGAACTTTTCATTGGGGAAAAGAGGTGTTAAATGTTCAAATAGAACTCTGTCTCTAACATATTCAGGCGACCGTCCATTAATTTTTAATACCTTAATAAGTGGAAAATATTTTTCACCTTCTTTTGGAGGACGTATGGTACCCGTCACGGTATCTCCTGTCTTTAAACCAAAAAGTTTAATCTGCGATTGAGAAACATAAATATCATCTGGAGAAGATAAATAGTTATAATCTGCCGAGCGTAAAAAACCATAACCATCGGGCATAATTTCAAGAGTACCGGTGCCTTCTAAAATTCCATCAAAATCAAATTGCTTGTCATTCTTTTCAAATCGTTGATTTATTTTTACAGGAACAGAAGTCTCAGTTTTTGTATCTTTTAAATGAGTCGAGATTATTTTCTTTTCTTGTGCGGGATGTTCTGGAATTTGAACGGTTGAAATCATTGTGGCATAATCTGTACCTAATTGATCTTCAGTAGATTCTTCTGGTAATAATTTATCGTTAGGGATATCAAAATTATCGATTTCCTCGAGAGGTATTTTCAATTTTTCGTTTTGTAAATCGGTATCTTTATTTTCTTCCATGTTTTCTGCAATATTTTTCTTAATTAGAGTTTTAGAAGATGAAGTTGTAGTGGTTTTTTGTTGAGTTGATTGAGTTGATTTTTTTGAACGTTTAGCAGGAGTTTTAGAAGTCTTTTCTGTCTTTTCTGTCTTGATCTCTTGATTAGTAGCTGAAATTTTAGAAGGGGTAGGAGAGGGAATGGTTGATGGTTGTTCTGGAGAATTGGTAGTTTGAATAGATAAAATTTTTTGTTCTCCATTTTTAATTGTTACCCTTGTTCGCTTCTTTTTGCTCTTTTCTGGACTATTATTTGCTGTGGTTTTTTGCTGAGCATTTACAATAGCTTGTTGATCGAGAATGTTATATACTAACTGGTCTTTGGTTATAGAATTGGATACTTTAATTCCTAATTCTGTAGCAATTTCTTTTAATTCAGGGAGTTCTTTTGCTTTTAATTGCAAAATTGTGTAATTACTCATAAATTATAAATCAATATTTTTAAAGGAATGATTAATGAAAAAGTAAATTAAAAATAAAAAATGTATTTTTAAAATTTAAAAGATATGGAGTTAATCGGTTGTTGAAATATTAAGCAGAGATGCTTTAATATCGGACTTAATTAGTAAGTTTGGAATCCACTGCAAAATTAAACATTAATTTTCAAATCTGCAAAATTACTTTATGTTCTTTTCAAGAATCTTAGGTAAAAGAATGAAAAAACTATTGAAATAAAGTAATTTGGAGAATTTCAGTTGTTTTTTCTGTAATCCGAAATCGGTTGTCAAGTCTCATTCCTACAATCCAAACTATTTTGTTTTCAGAAAGCAACAACCAGATTTTTTCTTTTTCCAACCGGCTCAATTTCTGATCAATAAAGAAATCACTTAACTTTTTTGAATGATCCATCCCGAAAGGATAAAAGCTATCGCCTTCTTGCCAATGTCTCAATACCAATGGAAATTTTAATAAGGAAGCATCAACGTGTATTAAATTTTTTTCTTTTGAAACTTCAAAATTAGCATTACGAATTATTTTTTTAAATTGCAAATGGATGGGAAAATTAATTTCGTAATTTTCTTCTGGCAAAAGAAAAGATTGATTTTTTTCCTCTTTGAAAGTTGAAATGATTATTTCTTTCCGATCTATTAATAAACGAAATTTGTCCGAATAAAATACTTTCCCTGAAACAGATTTATTTATGTTTTCTTTAATTTGAAGAATAGTATCAGGTGAAAACCCATAAAGAGAAAGCACTTCATATAAAACATTTAAAACAGAAACTTGTTCATTAAGTGCGTTAATATTTATCTTATATATGTCATCTTCCTGAGTTAAAATTTTTTGTTTGATTTTTTCGATTGCTTTTTGATAAATATCATAAGCACCTTTAAAATGTTCCAGATTTTTGTATAAAGTTTGTTTAATTGATGGATTTAATTCCTCTAATATCGGAATCACTTTGTGACGAATTTTATTCCTTTGATAATCAATGGATAAGTTTGTAGAATCTGTAATGTATTTTAATTTTTTTTCGATTAAATAATTTTCAATTTCTGTTCTTGTAACAGAAAGTAGGGGACGGACAACACTGTCGTTTTTGCATGGAATTCCGGTTAAACCTTTTAAACCCGTCCCTCGAATTAGATTCATTAACAAAGTTTCAATATTGTCGTCTGCATGATGAGCTACAGCGATTGCTTGAGCATTGAGTTGTTGAAGCAACTCATAAAACCACTGATATCGTAATTCTCGAGCTGCCATTTCAACAGAAATCTTTTTTTTGGCAGCATAATCTATCGTATCGAAATTTTTTGTATAAAAAGGTATATTTAATTTTTTAGAAAGTTGATGCACAAATTTTTGATCTCTTTCCGATTCTTTGCCACGCAATTTAAAATTACAATGAGCACAAATACATTCATAGCCATTATTTAATAAAATATGCAACAAAGCCACCGAATCAGCTCCTCCACTTACTCCAACGATTATTTTTCTACTACTTTTTTCTAATAAATGATGTTGTTCAATATATAATTCTACTTTTTGCGGTAACATATTCTCATTTTTATATTATATTTGTTGGAAATAAACTGATGACTTATTTTTTCAAATCAGAAAATTATTGATTATTTCGTTAATTGCAAAGATACATTATTTTTTTTCTATATTTGATTGAGGGTAAGTCCTTTTATTCTTTTAAAAATGCTTGATTTTGTTATTAAGAATGGAATAAATATACCTCAAAGAGATTGATAAGGATTTTAATAAAAACTATTAATTTCATTATTATGACTTCATTTTTAGATTTAGTAAAAAACCGTCAAAGTGTTCGTTCTTACCTTGATAAACCAGTAGAAGAAGAGAAACTTCAACGAATATTAGAAGCCGCTCGTTTGGCTCCATCGGCTTGTAATGCACAGCCTTGGAAATTAATAGTAGTAGATGATTATGAAAAACGTATGGCAATCGCAGAAGCTTCTTCAAGCAGAATTCTACCGATTAATCATTTTGTGAGACAAGCACCGATTCAAATTGTTATTGTAGAAGAAAGAGAAAATTTTATTGCAAAGTTAGGTGGCTATGCCAGAAATAAGCACTATCCACCTATTGATATTGGCATTGTTGCAGCACATATTTGTTTGGCTGCTACCGACGAAGGGTTAGGCTCGTGTATTATTGGTTGGCATAATGAGAAAAAAATAAAGAAAATTCTTGACATTCCAAACGGTAAACGGGTAATGGTTATTATTTTGCTGGGTTATAGCGAACAGCCTCTACGCCCCAAACATAGAAAAAGTTTAAGTGAAGTGGTATCATACAATAAATATTAATTTCAAAAAAATTATTCGATTAAATTTGTTGAAAAATGAATTATGATGAAACGTTGCAGTATTTATACAATCAACTGCCTGTATTTCAGCATATTGGCAACGCTGCATATAAACCTGGTTTTGATAATGTTATAAAGATATTAAATATTCTCCATAATCCTCAAACTCATTTCAAAACAATACATATTGCCGGCACTAACGGAAAAGGTTCTGTCTCTCATTTTTTAGCTGCTATTTTACAAGCAGCAGGCTATAAAGTTGGACTTTACACTTCACCGCATCTGGTTGATTTTGGCGAACGAATCAGAGTAAATGGAGAAAAAATTGATAAACAATATGTTGTTGATTTTGTAAAAAATTATCAGGATTTTATCAAAGAAATCCAACCTTCATTTTTTGAAGTTGCTACCTCTATGGCTTTTGATTATTTTTCTTTTTGTAATATTGATGTCGGCGTAATAGAAGTTGGTTTAGGGGGTCGTTTAGATAGCACAAATGTTATTCAGTCAGCATTATCAGTTATTACCAATATCAGTTTTGACCATGAAGCTTTATTGGGACATACTCTTGAGGAAATTGCACAAGAAAAGGCTGGAATAATTAAACCAATGACACCAGTGGTAATTGGAGAATCACATCCTGAAACCAAACCTGTTTTTCTGGAAAGGGCTAAAGAAATGAATGCTCCTATCTTTTTTGCCGATGAACTTTACCAAGTTTTTTTTAAAAAATATGTTTGCAATAAAATGGAAGTTTATACTTCTGACCATTCAAATTTTCGTGTGGGTATATGCGGAAATTATCAGTTGAAAAATATTGCAACCCTTTTAGCAACAGTTCAGCAATTAAAAAACCTGCATTTCGAGATACCTGAACAAGCTTTGCAAGAAGGTTTGGAATTTGTAACTGAATTAACTGGTTTACAAGGAAGATGGCAGCAAATTCAATCCTCACCTCGAGTAATTCTGGATACGGGTCATAATCTGGGCGGCATTCGTTATGTAGCAGAACAGCTTGAAAATCAAGATTGTAAAAATTTAAGAATTGTTTTTGGAATGGTGAATGATAAAGATATTGATGGAGTTTTATCCTTGATGCCTAAAAAAGCGTTGTATTACTTTACCCAAGCGGCTATTCACCGAGCTTTGCCTGCTGAAATAGTTTTAAAAAAAGCGAATCGTTATGATTTGAACGGGAAAAGTTATTATTCAGTAGCTGAAGCCGTTTTAAATGCCCTTATGGAAGCTGAGCCAGATGATTTGATTTTTATTGGAGGCAGTAATTATATTGTTGGAGAAGCCTTACAATTTTTCAATAAGTAAAATTAATCCAACTCTATTTGAGCACCTTTTTTAAAAATCAGTTAAAATCAACTAAAATCTTCTTAACCATTCAAGATCAAACAATTTTTATTTGATAATTGCATGGAGTTTTTCCTTTAGAAATGCCTGTCAATTTTGATTTTAAAAGTTGACGACGCAATGGATTTATTTTATCGGTAAATAAATGTCCTTCCAGATGATCATACTCGTGTTGAACGACGCGAGCTTTATAATCTTCAAATTCCTCAGTATATTCATTAAAATCAATATCAAAATAGTTAATTTTAATTTTTCGCGGTCTTAAAACATTTTCATGAATTCCAGGAATACTCAGGCAGCCTTCTTCACCACTTACTAAATCAGAACTTTGTTCTAAAATGGTGGGATTAATCATTGTAATTTTAAAATTTCCTAATTCAGGATCTTCTTTTTTTAATGGTGCCAGATCAATGACTAACAGGCGAATAGGCAAACCAATTTGGGGAGCAGCCAGACCAACTCCATCCGCATGATACATTGTTTCATACATATTATTCACTAAATCCTTTAAATCAGGATAATCCTCAGAAATAGGTTTAGCAATTTTTCGCAAAATTGGATTCCCATAAACATAAATTGGTAAAATCATAGTTTCAATTCGATAAAATATAATTTTTTAATAATTAATCACTTATGTAATTTTTATTTTTTATACTTTCTAAATAACTTTGCAAAATAATAGTAGCTGATATTTTATCAACTAAAGCTTTATTCTGTCTGTTTTTTTTCTTTAAACCTCCTTTGAGCATAGCTTTGTGAGCTAAAATTGAAGTAAAACGTTCGTCTACATAAATAAGTTCAATATCTGGAAATTTTCTTTGAAGGGTGGCGACGAAAGGTTTGATATATTTCATTGATTCTGATTCTTTTCCATTCATTTGGAGAGGATAACCAATCAGGATTTTTTCAACATTTTCTTTTTCCAGAAATTTTTCCAAAAATGGTATTATTTCATGAACATGCACTGTTTCTAAAGCGTTGGCTGAAATTTGCAAAGGATCGGTTACTGCAATTCCAACCCTTTTCTTTCCATAATCAAGTGCTAAAATTCTTCCCATGTTTGAGTAATTTTTGCAAAATTAAGTGATAATTTTCAATTTCCACTGATATTATTGGAATTCTTTACTAATTAAACCCAAACCCTCCAAAATTAGGTAATGTAATTTCAAAAAAAGCGAAATAATCGGGTAAACAGTTTGTTTATTTGATCTTTTTTGTTGTTTCTTTGCATTACCTAAATAAGTAATATATGGAAGCAAAACAAAAAACACCCCGATTGGGCAATGGCACATAAAAACCAGGCACGGAACTTAAATGTATCAATGGAAGATATTATTTCTATGGTGTAAAATCAGTTTACGACAAAAAGTTTAAGCGGTCACGAAAGATATCGCTTGGCATTTTGGGAAGCATTACCAAAGAGAAGGATTTTATACTCTCAGAGAGAAACAACAATTGAAAATTAAAAGCAGTAAAAACCTACCACAACAAACGGATAATTATTTTGAATTCTCAAAGAGGACATCGAGCAATTCTTTGATCACCTGAAAAACACATTAGACGCCTCATCATCTAGTATGCAGCGTGAAGAATCTCTCAATGGCTGGATGTTTATTAATCATTTAAGCATGCTGGTTATATACAGGTTATTTGAAATTTTAAAAACAACACCTCTTAACAAACAGAATAAACTCTTACATAAATATTCTCTCATGGATGCTGTTGATCATCTTAAGTCGGTAAAGAAAATAAAATTTGTACCCGATGAATCGGTGATTGCCGAAATTAATAAACCAACAAAAAAGCTACTGGAGAAAATGAAAATAGCTATTATCTAAAAATTTAGGATTTGGGATTAATTACTATATTTCAATCAAATGAATGATTTGGTCATGTAAAAATTTGGTTCGTTCTAAAACGATGGACTGTCGTACTTTAAGTGTAAGATATTGAATTTTAGCTTTTAACTTTTTAAATTCTTTATGCCAGAAAAAAGCAAATTTCCCAAAATAATATTGTAAAGGAAAGAATAAAATAGTTGCCCACCACGTAGCTTTAAGTTTTTTATAAAATAAAATGGTTTGTAAAATATAAAACAAAGGAAAAGTAACCAGTCCTATCCCGAATCGTAAGGAACCACGACCCCCAGGAAAATTAAGATGAAATGCGTTGATAATTAAATCAGGCGTGAAGAATGGTAATAAATTCAAAATGAATCCTATTAAAAAAAATGGGAAGGATATGATCAGCAACAAACTTTCCAACACTAAAGAAGAGGTTTTTATGGTTTTGTTGAATAGCCACGAAGGCAAGTTTAATTTTTTTAAGTTTTCGTTGTATTCTTTACAAAGCATAGTTAATTTTTCAACTAATTCAGGATGAGCTTGTTCCAATTCAAGTAAACGTTGAGCTGTTTTTTGTCGGGCAAAAAACCGAAAGGGTTCCTTATTTGGTAATTGCAATTTTTCAACCATAGCTGCATTAGCCACTTTGGTGGCAGTTTCAAAACAATTGTAGTTTTCGTGGGTAGCAATGTCGAGTGTCAAGTCGCTTAAACGATTTTTTAATTCATCTCTGATCTTATTTATTGCTGTGACCGGATTTTCTTCGTATTCGCTCATGTAATCTGCCACTTCTATGGGTTTTCCAATGTTAATGATAAGGTGTTCTCCATATTTATCAATATTCCCCCAATCTATACCAATAGGTACAATTTTAACTGCTGGTTGAGAGTCATATTTTTCTTGAGCTTGAAAAGCAATTCTAAAAATCCCTTTTGCAAGAGATCTGATTTTTCGCTGGCTCCCCTGGTTGCCTTCTGGCATGATACCAATGGCTTTATTGTGATGCAAAATTTCTACACATTTATCAAAAACGATATTGTTTTTGTCTAGATTTTCAATTCCTTCCCGCATACGAAAAGCTGGCATTATTTTACAAAATTTGAGAAATTTTGCAATGGTTTTATTGTTGAAATAGTCAGAACGAGCAAGAAAAACCACCGGCATTTTATGTGGAACAACAGAAATAACCGCAAGTGCATCCATTAATGCATTTAAATGATTCACTGCAAAAATAACTGGACCTTCTTTAGGTAAATTTTCACGTCCTAACACAATATATTTGCTGAAAAAACGCTTGAAGGCAAACATAACGTAGCCTCTCACCAGGCTATAAGAAAAAGTAAAATCATCTATTTCTGCCATTTCTTCTCTATTAATTTATAAATTTATTAAATTGAAATAAATGCAGTTATCTTTTTAGACGGCTACAAGGCTATTTCACTGAACAAAAATACATGAAAATTGAATTATTTCCAAGCGTGTAAGAATAAAAAAATCAAGGTCACAAAGATTATCAATATAATAAACCCGTACGATTCTATGGATAATCTATGATTTATAAAGAAAAGATTTTAAGAATGCTTGTTCCTCCATTTCAGAAAAGAAGTTCTTCTAAAATAATTTCTGCAATTTGATTTATTTTTCCCCGATTTTTCGCTCATATTAGTTTAATAATTCTAATACAATTTTTTAGTGCTCGTTTTTTTATCTTGAATGCTTTGTCTTAAAAATTTTAGACTTGATATATTTTCATTTTTAGCATTATCAAAATCTTTATGATTATCCGCAAAGTATCCTACTTTAAGAGGGATAAATTATGGTATATTTTTCAAAAAATAGTTATAAAAAAATTTGTATAATTCACTGATATTCATTATCTTTATACCATTAAATCA
>Ga0116192_1000480_pt1 | contig 30581 bp, 22 predicted proteins | sample AD_UKC113_MetaG_FD_89876 | JGI IMG/M metagenome (GOLD analysis project Ga0116192, IMG submission 89876) | Active sludge microbial communities of municipal wastewater-treating anaerobic digesters from Hong Kong - AD_UKC113_MetaG | ecosystem: Engineered > Bioreactor > Anaerobic > Digestate...
AATTGGGTACAGGTACTGGATTAGGTTTAGGTACTGGATTAGGTTTAGGTACTGGATTAGGTTTAGGTACTGGATTAGGTTTAGGTACTGGATTAGGTTTAGGTACTGGATTAGGTTTAGGTACTGGTTTAGTTACTGGTTTAGGTACTGGTTTAGGTACTGGTTTAGTTAGGTACTGGTTTAGTTACTGGTTTAGGAAGTGGTAGATAATTAATTGTATTTTTTTGTAAATATAATAATTGTAATATAGTAAAACTGATGCATAATCCTATAATTAAAATTATCAAATAGATGTATTTCATTTATTTGATAATTTATTCATAAATTAAATTATATTCGCAGATAGCATTATGCACCTCCTCCAGCTGCTGGAGGAAAAGCTGGAGGAGGTGGAGGTTCATTTGCTATAGAATCTAAATAATTAACCAAATTTTGTGACACTTGAGGTTGTTCACTTAGATAAATTGAAAGTATATGAGCTGTTTGACTTCTAATTCTACGATTATAATCTAATACAGTTTCAGTTGGCAATATAGGTATTGGTTGTAGAGTTGAAGTCATTTGTTGTGTAACAGAATTAAACCATTGATTTGGTTGCATATTTAAATGAGATTCATATGATAATATATTATTTAAACGTCTAGAAATATTTACTATATTTTGTGCTTGTGCAGGACTAAATGGTTCTTGTATACCATTATTATAATATAATGTACTTAAATATGTCAAATCTTCATATTGATTTGTACTTAAATTTATTAGTCCCATTTGACCATGTTGTTCTAATATTCGAGAAATTGCATTGCTATTTAACACATTTGAAATATTATCAACTCTTGTGTGATTTGCTAACATATAATCTGCACGACGATTATAAAATTCATTTTCACTTAATGCTTCATTATTACCCACATTTCGTAAATAACCTGTGTAACTTGTATTTACATTTTGTATACTCGCTGTCGCTGCATCTCTATTTATTGGGGACATATTATTATATGGTACTATAGTACGTTGTGGCGGATTTATATTTAATCCTTGATTAGCAGCATTAATAGCTTGTTGTATTAAACTATTTGCTGGTTGTGCACGTGAAGTACAAAATGTACTACTTCCTTCACCAGCTCTATATTCTAAACTACGATTACTTTTTGGAGTGCATTGTTGAAATCCTTTTCCATCTTGGGTTACTTGGTAATAATTTTTTCCACTCTGATACACTGTCCCTGGTTTCATTGCGTCGATTGCCATGCTTTGTAATGCCGTTGCTTGTTCTAGGTTCACATTATCTTTACATTTCGTTTTACATGCTACAGATTGTACCTTTCCATCTTTATCTATCATATATTGTTTTTGGTTTGAATAATATATTTGACTTGGTTTCAATTTAAAAGCTGTTAAATCTGAAGCTGGCATTTTCGTTACTATACCTTGATCTGTTAATTCTTTTACTACTGGTCCTATTTGAGTTTTTATTATAGTATTAGCGACAGTACTAGGGTCCTTTATATTAGGGTCCTTATTAACTAAATCTCTGACCACTTTGAAAGCAGCTGCTAAACCAACTACAGCTGTTGCTTCTGGGGCTAAAACAGCTCCACCTACAGCAGCAGCTCCAACTAAGGCAGCTTTGACAAAATTTGTAAGAACGCTACCAATTCCACGTCTTTTATCTCCAGCTAAAGGTACTAATTGTTCTCCTGATACTGTGCCCACTCCAAGCTGATTTCCATCTACAAACATGACATTACCATCACCTGTAGTTACAGTATTTACCGTTTTACCATTTAAATTAGCAACATCTTTTATACCAGCTTTAACATGTTTTTTGGGATTTCGAACCATAACTGGGAATCCGTCACCAGGCATACCACCTATATACTGATGTAGAACTTTAGCATACTGAGATAAATCATTTGCATTTTTAAAACAATTACCATTATAAAGTGAATCTCCTTTGTTGCATTTACCATTTTTAGGTTTATAACCAGGTACACAAGCATCTCCACTAATATTAATAGTTCCACTTTGACAATTACCTTTTTTATCGGGTGTTTGAATTGATGATGCTGTATTAGGTTTTTTAGTGTTAGGTTTAGGTGCTTGTTTAGTATTGGGTTTTTTAGTAGATGGTTTAATAGGTTTTTGAGTAGATGGTTTAGGTTTAGGTGGTTGTGGTTTAGGTGGTTGTGGTTTAGGTGGTTGTGGTTTAGGTTTAGGTGCTTGTGGTTTAGGTGGTTGTGGTTTAGCAGCAAATGAAAAAGCAGTAGAAGAAGAAATAAAATATAATATCACACAGACGATAAATGTAATTAATATAAAAAACAACATTTATTATATCATTTATCATTCATAATTTAAATCAAATTGTTTTGCAACAGCTCTTCCACCAAACATAGGACTTATATCTGGTACATAAGCTTTAGAAATTGTATATTTATCAGTGGACGCAAATTTTTTATAAAATCCTTTTGTATTTGGGTATGAACATGGACCCATCATACTAATATTTCCAACATTATCAGTAAATACCCCACCACATATCTTTACATAGGGTTGAGTACACCCACATTTTGACGATGGACAATTCATTTATCAAAAGAATTTTTAAAAATAATTATTTATCAATTTAAAAATGAATTTGCAAAATGTAACAATGAAAAATGTTAGTGACATGAGCCTTCATGAATTTATAAGTAAATTTTCATTAAATAATACAAATCATATAACTCACACGAGTTTGTTAACACCAAAGAGGAGATTTAGTTTCAGAAGAGAATATCAAAATGATTTTATTAAATTATATTGCAATGCAATTAATTCGGGTGATACTACTCTTGGTATCACTGAAATCCCTTTAAATAAAATGCCTATTATAGTAGACATTGATTTAAAAATTTCTAGTGACCAATTAAAAGATAGAACAAAATTGTATTCAATGGAAAATGTATTATCTTTTGTAGAAATTATAATCAAGGTGTTAAAAGAGATGAGTATAAATGTAACAGATGAACAATTAATGTGTATACTTTTAGAAAAACCTGGATATCTCAATGCTCAAAATACGAAATTTAAAAATGGATTTCATTTACAATTTCCAAACTATATAGTAGAAAGATATGTATATCAAAAAGTTATATATCCTCGTATTTTAGAAGAATTGAAAAAGAAGGATTGTTTTGCTGATATATTTTTATATAATGGAACTCAAAATAATTACATATATGAAGATATTTTTGATCCAGCTTGTTTTAGAAATCCTTGGTTACTTTATGGTTCTAGAAAAGAAATTAATGGAAGTGCTTATGAAGTTTCTTGTATTATTGATGCAAATTTACAAGTTCATAAAAATGTTGATACATATTTAAGTCAAATAGAGACTTTTTGGCCAGACGGTAAAAAAGTTTATTTTGCAAAATCGTTAAAATATTATTATCCACTTATTTTAAGTATACATGTTCCTTACAAAGAACCAGTTCCAATTTCAGAAAAATATTTATATCTAGTTCCTTTAGATTTAGAAGCATCTAGACAAAATAAATTAAATATAGAAATTACTCGTGAACCTCAAAAAATTAAAGATGATTTAGAAGTTGCACGTTCTTTATTACCTCTTATTAATAAAGACCGTGCAGAAGTATATGGTGAATGGATTCAGATTGGTTGGTTATTATTTAATATTTCTGGTGGTTCTGAAGAAGGATATAGAATGTGGTTAGAATTTTCCCAACGTTCAGATAAATATGAAGAAGAAAAATGTGAAAAAGTGTGGTCAAGTATTACAGATAAGGGAATGACTATAGGTAGTTTATGTTATTATGCACAATTAGATTCACCACAAAAATATATAGATTGGAAGAAAACTAGAATTGTTGAAAAGGTAAATGTTAAAACGGAAATTTTTAAATATAATTCACATCACGATATTGCATATATTTTATATGATATATATAAATCTAAATATGTATGTGCTTCCATTCAACATAAAGTATGGTATGAATTTATTAATCATAAATGGAAATGTATAGAAGAAGGTAGTTCTCTTCGAGCTAAAATTACTAAAGATATCGAAGATATTATGTTGGTATTACAAAGTAATATTCAAGAAAATATTAATCGTTTAGCTCAAGCTCAAGAAAAAAGTCAGGAATTAGAAGAAGCTAAACAACTTGTTAAAAAGATTAGAGGCAATATTAAAAATTCGCCATTTAAAAATAATGTTATGCGTGAAGCTGCTGAACTTTTCTATGACGAAGAATTTTTTAAAAAATTAGATGCCAATCCATATATTATCGGTCATAAAAATGGAGTATATGATTTGAAAAATAATATTAGTCGTGATGGTTGTCCGGATGACTATGTGTCTATGCAAATGAATATTGAATGTAAAATGTACAATGATAATCATCCAGATGTATTAGAAGTACATAAATTTCTTGAACAAATTTTTCCAGATTATACTGTAAGAAAATATATATTGGATTATTATTGTGATGTATTTATAGGAGGTAATCCACACAAATATGTCATGTTTTGGTCGGGTGAAGGCAATAATGGAAAAAGTATTACAGAAGCTCTTTTTGAACGTGTTTTGGGTGAATATGCTATTAAATTACCTACATCATTACTTGTTGGTAAAAGAACTCAATCTTCTATGGCTTGTCCAGAATTAGTACGTGCTGGTCGTGGTGTACGTTGGGCTTTGTTACAAGAACCAGACCAATCAGATATCATCAATGTTGGTATTTTAAAAGAATTAAGTGGAAATGATACGTTTTATGCACGTGGTTTATATAAAGAAGGTAGTGAAATTAAACCCATGTTTAAATTGATTTTAGTGTGTAATGAGCCACCTAAAATTCCGTATTCAGATAAGGCTACATGGAATCGTATTCGTGTAATTCCATTTGAATCTACATTTACGGATGCTGCTCCAGATGATTATTCAGAACAATTGCGTACAAAGATGTTTAAAAAGGATAAAAAGTTTGAAGACAAGTTGAAGAATATGACTGAACCTTTTGCATGGGTTTTGTTAGAACATCGTCGTAAAAGAATTGAACAAGATATTCATGATATTTTACATGAACCAGAAAAGGTAATGTTGGCAACATATCAATATCGTTCACGTAATGATGTATATCTCCAATATGTGGATGAAAATATTGTCGAGGATAATGTCAGTTCACTCAATATTACTGCTCTTTACAATCATTTTAAAGAATGGTTCAAAGATAGTTTTTCATATGGTACTTTACCATCAAAGGTAGATGTAAGAATATCTTTGTCTAAATTATGGGGTGAACCAGTAGGTGGAGTATGGAGAGGAAAAGCATTTAAATTAATGGAAGTTACTGAAGAAGAATTGAATTTAAATTGATTCGATTTATAAATTGATGAATTAATTTATAAATTGTTGTAATAAAATGATTAACTATTTTTTCTTTATCACTTTTATTCTTGTAATTTTTTTATATGCATTAAAATATAATGTATGGTTTTTTGAACAAAATGCATTACCTACTACAACTACTATACCAACTACAACTACACCAACTAATACAACACTACCATCTTTTGACGAAATTCCATCCAAAGATACTGAATTAATGAATATCGTAAATAAACACCGTGTCGATAACCTTAAACTCGAAGCAATCCCTATAAATAAGGATGCGTGGAAAGTTGCCATAACTCATAATTGGGATTTATCTACTAATAATCCAAGTTGTAGTCTACATTCTTGGTCTGACCAACCTGGTAAATGGACTGGATGTTGTTATGATTTGACGAAACCAGATGGAAATTGTATGTGGATTAAACCAAAAGAAATTACAGGTAATACTAAACGTGGTTATGAAATCAGTTCTAGTGGTAAACAAAGTGCAAGTAATGCTTTAAATATGTGGTTAGGTTCAGCACCACATAAAGCAGTAATAGAAAATACTGGTATGTGGGCAAATAGAAAATGGAGTGGATTTGGTTGTTCAGTAGGAAATAATTATCAATGTTGTTGGTTTTTAGATTAATTTTCTACATGTTTTTATAATTAACCATATAACAAGAATTAAAATGATTATAAATAATATTTCATATTTAAAATTTTTCAATAAAAATATTTGATAACCTTTTCTTTTAGGTACATCACATTTTGTTATATATTGAACCATATGAGAAATATTTACATTACCTGGCCCTGAAATAATAGAAGGTTGAATTTTTGTAAATTTATCTAATATAATATCATTTTCTAAATCTATAACATGGGAATAATGTGATTGGTCGATTGATATATTAAAATAATTTAAAATAGTATATATCAACGAATCAAATGTTATATTGGCAAATAATTTAGAATCAATGTCAACTTGAACATATTTTTTAAATACATCATTATGATTATTCATATAATTTATAATTTTTTGGTCATCTTGTTTGAAATTTGTTGTGCCAAATTTATTTATAATTTCTTTAAATATTATATTTAAATATTTTACAGTACCAATAAAACTACCCCCATTTAATGTGTATTTATATTTAGATTTGAAGACGAGTGGTTTAATAATATCATTTTTTTCAATACCCCACACAATAGGTGAATGAAAGGATTTATATTTATTGAATAATGTTTTAGAATCATCTAAAATTAAACTATCAAAACCATCTATACACAATATAATATCATTATCATTTTGAGTTGACAGGTAATTATATAAATCCAAAGTTCGTTTATAAAAACCCAACCACTTTTCTTGCCATCCTAAAATTTCAATATGATAACCTAATTTAGTTGCATTTTCAATTAATAAATCAAAATAACCATCTGAATGAGTTGCATAAATAACCAACTTTATCATTTATTTAATTAAACAATACATTCATTGTTTAATTAAATTAAACACCACCCATACCTGTTTGTAAACGTTTTTTAATTTCTCGTTCTTCCAATTCTCTTTCCTTTTCCATATTTTTTACTTGTTCACTGATACTCATTGTATCAGATACTGATTTAACTTGAGTTACATGACTCCCTGTATCAGGTTGTTCATCATTAAAATCTAATTTTGTAGTTCTGTCATTTGCTATAATTTTAGCTTGTTGTTTTACATTTTTATTAGGTGTTGGTGATGGTACCTTTTGTTGTTGTTGTTGTTGTTGTAATTGTTGTTTAGCAATTTCTACTGCTTTAGCTTCCGCTTCTGCTTGAATACGTGCATTAATTTCAGCTTGTTTCTTTTCTTCTATAGAAGCCAATTGATTATATAATTGGTCTGAAAACGAATCTAACCAATCATATGCTTCATCACCTTCATATAAATCAACATCTTGGTCATTTTTAACCATTACAGCTGGCACAATTTTAATTTGTTTTTCAACAACACTTCTTATATTTGGATTATCAATACATAATTTGTTAATTTTGTTAACATCTATAATAGGGTCTTTGTTCAATACAGATAAAAATTTTTTACATTTTTTGGAATAATTACTATATATAATCAAAATCTCCATTTATAACGTTTAGATAAATATTTAAATAATAATAAACCAAAAATACATAAAATTATACCCCAAAGTAGTTTGTTTTTATTAAAACAAATGACTTGGTGTTTTTTCTTTTCAGAATAAGATTGTGAGTGATGGTGGTGACCATGTTCAAAATATTCAACAACATCTTTTTCACTTAAATCTATCAATGAATTTAATAAAGGTGGTTCAGTAGTTTGTTCAGCTTTGCACATTCCATGAGAACAAGTATTTTTTTCCCAATCATCATCTTCATCTTGACAATTATAATCAATTTTATTCGATTTTTTAATTAATTTTTTCAATAGAGTATTTTTTTGAGGTTTAGGTTTTTGTCTTTTTAAATTTGTTGTAAATTGTCTTTCATTAGGATTATAAACAGATAATGGTGGTATAGAAGAGCCTTTGAATGGTTCTTTTTCTTCTTCACATTCTTGAATTTTAAAATGTTCATGTATATTAGCTTTAGGAAAAATAGCATAATCATATACAATATCAGTTAAATTGGTATTAATAATGAAAACTAAATAATTGGTGTCAAAGTTGTAAAAATTAGAAATGTTATCAACAGTAGCATAATATTCACATTGAAATAAAGTATTATCTGGTTTAAAACCATTTAATGACATGAGAATTTTAGGTTCTAATTTAGGTATTGAATTTAGATATAAAATTAAATCTTCATCAGGAGTTATATATAATTCAACCATATTTTTATTCAAATCTTTCATATATTCGTAATAAATTATTTTATACAATCTATCCATTTATTAAAAAATGGATTTAAAATTTAGTATAAAATAATAAATGTTTAAACTGTTATACGACTATATTTATTATTATTCCACCTTGATATTCAAACCAACCCATATACCCCACCCTAAACATAAAAATAAATACTTTATCACTTACAATTTTGAAGGTAAAAATTATAATTTACTCGTTTCTAAACGAAAAGGACCAAATAAAATTATATCTATACATGGATATCCACTTGGTGCAGATGATAATGAAGAACCTTTGGATATATATCAACATATCCAACAATTTCTTGGACCCAATATGGATTTTCATAATATAAATTATACACCTCATTGTTTAGGGTATTATAAAATAACATGTAAATATCTCGATGATACAACCAAAACATGGGTAGATGATGAAATAATTGATTTATAAACACAAGTTTAAAAAGATGTGTCACGATGGTATGAATGAAATTGATAGTATAGTAATCTCTGGTGGAGGATTACATGGAATCATGATATTAGGTGCTTTACAAAAAGCATTAGATGAAAATTTATTTACAATGTCTCATATTGATTTATTTGTAGGAACATCAGTTGGTTCAATTATATCATATTTACTCATTATAGGTTTATACCCAACAGAAATAATTACTTATATAGTAAAACATCAAGATGAATTGAATACTATGGCTATAAAATTCAGTATGATGAAACTGTTTAAATTAGAAGGTGGTATATCTTTTTCTTATATTCAAAATTTATTAGAACATATTACTTTGGAAAAAACAGGAACTTTATTTACTATGAAATCTCTTTACGAAAAATATAAAAAGGAATTGGTGTGTGTGACTTTTAATTATACAAAAAATCAAATTGAATATATTACTCATGAAAATTATCCAGATTTACCTTGTATTTTAGCAATTAAAATGAGTTGTTCACTTCCCATTATTTTTGAAAAATGTATGTATAATGGTAATCATTATATAGATGGAGGTGTATATGATAATTTAGCTATACAATATCCATTAAATTTATCTAAATATCCAATTGCATTTAATATATTATACATGTATAGTGACCATTTAGAACATTTAAAATTTAATGTATATCTTTACGAATTATATAAAATTCTTATTAATTCAGGTAGTCATTACAAATGTGAATTGTTTAAAGATAAAGCGAAAATAATAAATATAAAACCTGGTAGTGCAAATCCATTATGGTCATCAACTATTTCTATAGGTGATATGTTGGATATGTTTTCTAATGGGTATAATTCGATTGAAAAAAAAGAAATTTAATTTCCAAAGATAAATGAAAATTAAATTTAATTTACGTGGAATGTGTTTTGATTTGATAATTTTTAATAAACGATATCATATCCATTTTTCTTCAAAAATTCATGTTGTTAAACATTTAGCTACTATTTTTGATTCCAACTATAATAAATGTCGATGCTGATATTTATTTTAATAATTGCTTGTTTAATAACATTATATTTTATAACTTATAATAACCATATATTCTTGTTTTTTGATGACCCACCTGGTGGAGATGGTAGCCCACCACCTAACACAGATACACCACCTCCCAATACAGACATACCACCTCCCAACACGGACACGCCACCTCCACCACCACCACCTCCAAGTAAAGGTAAACCACCTGGTAAAAGTAAAGGAAAAGGCAATCCACCACCTCCACTTTCACCTGGTAAAGGTAAAGGTAGTCCACCAGGTAAAGGTAGTCCACCAGGTAAAGGTAGTCCACCGCCTCAACCACCTTCATCAAATACCCCCCAAGGTAGTCAACCACCACCATCTACAACCAAGACTTCAAAAACAGTAGAACAATTGATAGAAGATTTTAAAACATCTACTGGAAAACAAATTTGTTCATGTGAACATATTTTTCATTCCTATCTTCGAGATAAACGACAAGTTAATCCTACTTCAGATATAGATAAAAAATGTTATGATTTGGCAAAACAAATTCAAGCTACAACTTCTAGTCCACAACAAATATGTACATATAGAGATAATATATTTCATCCCCAATGTCGAGGACCATCTTTAGCTGGTGGAAGATGTAATTAATAAATTAGATATTTTTTATATCTAATTTAAACTTTTTGAAAAATTTACAAGAAACTGGCGACAACAACATCACTAGCACTGTTGCAAGTAATTTGTTGATTATTAATTGGACTACCAGCGAATGTTCCCAAAGTTCCATCAGTACTCTTAGCCATAAGAGTTTGAAGTTGTTTCATAGTAGTATTATCGTAACCACCCAATACATTAAGAGCACCTTGGTTAAGATCGATGGATGGAGCAACACTTGGTCTAAACATGACCAAACTATCAGGGTTGGATTCTGGAAGTACTGGAACAATTGGTAAGTCACCTCGAATCCAATCAGATTGTCCACGCAATCGACTACGAGCATTAGCATAAATCAAACGGTCATAAACAATGGGTTGTTGATTGTCTTCACACACAGAACTAGGCATATTGCATTGAAGACCGCCATTGATTGCTTCAAAATTTTCCCGAGTTTGTACTTTTGCCATAGAATTGATAGTGCGCATATCAGTTACAGGCAACATACTACTAACTGTAGCACTTTGTGGACATTTCTTTGCACATGTATCATAAACATCTAATTTGGTCAAATCACAAAGAGGTGCAAGAGAACAACCACGTTGATTAACAGTAGATGGTGGGCATGGATTACATGAATCTACAGTATTTTTATAGTAAGAGAGTGGATGTTCGGGAACACCCATAACGCCACGACATGGTTTACGGTAACGGATGCGAGTACCATAGCCAGTAACATTAGAGAATCGAGGACTTAGAGAAGATTGGTAGTTTCCACTTACTGAAAACATTTTTGGTTTTTTATTACACCGTGGTACAGAAACTTCTCTATTGACTTTCCAAGTCATGGGATAAGGCATACCGGCGAAATTTTCAATTGTATTCTTTTTCGTTTGTAAAAATAAGGCAACACCTAAAACTAAAAGTATTGATAATGCAAGTCCTTCTTTCATGTTGAATATTTATTTATAAAGTTTTTTTATTTAATTTTTATTCACAATAAATGCTATTAATTTTATTAATGTTAATAACATTCATAATAATTATTTTTTATATCAGAATTAAATCAAATTGTTTATGTTCTCCACCTATATCAGAAATGATACCAACACCTATATCAGAAACGACAAAAAAAATATCTAAACCAATTCCCAAAATTATTAAAAGTGATATTGCAATTACTAAATTAGTTCGTTCACGTGGTTTAGGTAAAAATGCACAACATGTCACAATTTATAAAGATTTTATTTATATTCACTTTTTGAAAAGAAATAAAAATGGTAACACAATTGTAGTATTGAATAAATTTTTTAAAGTTGTTGATGAATTTTGTAAATATCCAGGAACTTGTATTCAAGTTGTTGATAATTATTTATATGTAGGAGTTCCTAATAATATTTTTAGATATGATATTGATAAATCAACTAAATTAGTTGTAAATAAAAATTCACCAACTCTTATACTTCGAGGAGTATATTCAAATCCTAATTCAGATTCACCGATATTTTTAGTTAATAAAAAAATTATATATGTTCATATACCATCTCAAACAAATTCGTGTCAAATTATTCATCTCGATAGAAAAAGAAATGCACCTGGTGAAATGCCTTGTAATCGTTCCAAATTTACAAATAATGTATGGATATTTGATGCAAATAAAGTAAACCAAACAATTGATATGGGACAATTATATGCAACTGGTATTAGAAAGATGAAAAGTTTAGTTTTATATAATAATGAATTGTATGGTGTAATTCAAGGCAGAGATTCATTGTTTGAATTATATCCTCAATTTTATACAAAAGACCAAGGCGAAAAATTAGCATCAGATGAATTAGTTTATATCCCACGTAATTCAACTTTTGGTTTTCCTTATTGTTATTGGGACAGCTCTATATCAAAACGTGTACTAGCACCTGAATATAAAGGAGATGGTAAAGAAATTGCTCACTGTAATTCACTTATAGATAAACCAATCAAAACATTTGATAATCATAATGGTCCAAATGATTTACTCATTGATGATAATAAATTATATATAGCTTGGAATGGTAAACCATATCCATTAAAATGTACTATAGATACTTGTTCTAATTTATCAGTCACATATTATAATTTAAATAAAGACTATGAAAGTATGGATATTTTAAATGATGGAATTTTAGTTCAATTTGATAAAAGACATCGTACTAAACCAGCTGGTTTAACTAAATTACCAGATGGTTCTATTCTTATTGTTGATTCGATGAGTGGAAAATTATGGAAATCTGTATTAAAGAAAAAATGATAATATAAAAATGAGTAACCATTCACTTCAAACTCCTTCTCAAATTAAGAAAAATCCGTTCAAATCTGCAGTAAATGCATTACCTCTTGATGATGAACAAACTACTCTAGCTGTTTCTCAATTATATGATAATACATCATTACAAACTTTTCCACGTGTTGAAAGAAGATATGCTGATCCTCCAATTACTAATCAAAATTATGCTCTAGTATCTTTTGTACCTAGTGTAGATGCTAAACCAGATTCAGAAGGTTGTTATGGATGTATGAAAATACGTGGTGTTTTTGCAACACTTGATGAAGCAGATGAAAGAGCTGAATATATAGTTAAAAATGTAGATAGTTATCAGTCCATTTTAACAACATTTGTTGGACGCCCATTTCCTTTAATTGCATGTGATGGTGAACAATATGGTGCTAAATTGAGAAAAATTGATGTAGATAAAAAAACTGAACAAGTCATTTCTAAAGATGTGAAACAAAAACGCGAACAAGAAAATAAAGAAATGGCTGATATTAAGAAACGTGAAGATAATTTGAAAAAAGATGTTGCTAGAACAGTTGATGAAATTCCAACTGATGAAGTATATACAACTCTTCGAGTCAAACGTTCTCAATTAATTTTCACGTATCTGGAAAATAAGAAAAAGATGGGTGAATTGAAACAACTTATCTGGGATACTGATAGCGAAATTAAAACTTTGGATGAAAAAGATGAAAGTTATAAACAAAACTATTTTGAACATTATATGGAAGCTAGAAAAGCTAGCGGTTTCAACGATGAAATGATTCAAAATTCAGATACCTTTATGAAGTATTTAGGAGATGATATCAATCTTGAAGAATTGTTGGCTTAATTTTAAATATTTTAAATATTATATAATATTTAAAAATTAGAATATGAAAAATTTAATTTGTTTTTAAATTACAATTAATAAATGGATTATGCCGAAGGCGACTATGTAGAAGCAGATTATACAGAGTATGATTATGCTGATAACGACTATGCCGAGGAAGATTATGCGGAAGATGATTTCGCAGAAGAAGACTATGCAGAAGACGATTTCTCTGAAGACGATTTCTCTGAAGACGACTATGAAGAAGATGATTTCGCAGAAGAAGACTATGCAGAAGATGATTTTGCAGAAGATGACTACGCAGAAGATGATTTCGCGGAAGAAGATTATGCAGAAGATGATTTTGCTGATGAAGAATAAAATTAATAATTAAGTTGTATATTTTTTCATTAATTATTAATTTGATTTTTAAAATCTTGTAAATCTATGGGAAATTCAATTTTAAATTTAACAACAAGTGAACCATTTTTAATACCTTTATTTGGTATAGTAATAGTTGATGTAGGATTAATTATAGTTGTAGAAACAATTTCTAAATCTGTATCATCAATAAATTTGATAATTTTTGTAAATCCTTTTAATGCTTCTGCGAGTGAAATGGTAAGAGTTGTAACCAAATTGACATCTTCTCTAATAAAATCTGGATGAGGTAAAATATTTGCTATAATAATCAAATCTGTTGTAAAATTTGATTTTGCATAATAATTACCTTTTTGTTTCAGATTTATTGAATCACCATTTTTAATTCCTTTGGGAAATTTCAAATTTACTGATACTTCTTTTGATATAATTTTATTGCCATTACACATATTACATGGTTTTAATATAACAGTTCCTTTACCTTGACAACTATTACATTGATTTTTCATAATTTGTCGCAGAAATCCCATTTGAATAATTTGGTCTATAAAACCAGTGCCATTACAAGGTGAACATCTGTTTACATCTTCTGGTTTTAAATATCCCTTACAATCACAAGTTTCGCACCTTACATTTTTATTATAATTTACAGTTTTAATTGCCCCAGTAAATACTTCTAATAAAGTTACTGGAACATTAACAGTAATATTATACATTTGTTCTTGTGTTTCAAACAAATTGAAAAAATTATGGAAACTTCCCATACTACCCAAACTTCCTCCTAAATCATATTCTCGTTTTTTATTTTCATCTGATAAAGTTTCATATGCAGTTTTAATTTTTTTAAATTCAGCTTCATTTGCTTCTCGTTCTTCAGGTTTACATTTATCTGGATGATATTTTAAAGCTAATTTTTTATACGCAGCTTTTATATCTGAAATGGAAGCATTTTTATCAATACCGAGAATATTATAATAATCATCAGACATTTATATATATTTAATAATTCTTTAGTTTATTATTTTTATTTAATAAATGAATGATTCAATTTTGTGGTCGACTTTTGAAAATATAAGTTTATCAGATTTACAAAATTTATCAAATAAATACAAGGGTAAATCTATGAATGATTTGAATAAAATATTCATAAATAGATGTAAACCAGAAGATAGAGAAAATCCTCAATGTAAATATGATGTAGAATTACTTACTAATGTTGTATATAATATAGGACGTATTGCTCCTAAAAAAGTTCAAGCACCTCCTAGACCACCTCTTCCTAAACCTAAATCACCTCCTCCTGTTGATTATAGTAAATTACCACCTAATTTGAGAGAAAAAATATTACAACAACAAAAAAATCAACCACCTCCTGTACCTGAACGAAGTAAATTAAATTTAGAATATAGTAAACAACTTCGTGGAATTGAACCTAAAGAATTGAATTTAAAAAAGAGTATACCAATCAAATCTGACATGTTATCTGTAAATGCTCAATTAGAAACTTTGATTCAACGTATAGCAAGAGATAAAGAAAGTGCTTTAGGTCAAAAAGTCCCTGAATTGATGAAAACTCAATTACAAATAGTGAAAAAGGAATTGAACGAATATATTAAATTATTATCCAAATCTTATGTTGATATTAATAAATATTCACCTAGTTTGATTCCAAAGTATAAACAATTAAATTCTGAATATATTATTCTTAATAAATATATCAATACATATGACGATTTTTTGAATAGTTTAATCAAATTGAAAAATATTGCACCTAAATTAGCATCAAATCAAGAAAACAAATCTTTAATGAATGAAGCTATTAGAGAATATACCAAGTTAATAACAATGAATAATACTTTACCTGGTCAATATCGAATTATGGGTTATATTGATAAATCACCTTTAGAAATACTTTATAGTATAAAACCATTTGTTGAAAGTAAAGATATTCAACGATTGTTTAAAAAATATAAAATTAATATCTAATATATATTTTTAACAAAAGATGTGAGTTAAAAATTACATTTGAAGAATTTTATAATAAAAAAAAATGAATCGAAAAACCAGATTAAAATTATAAATACCTTAGGTATTTATAATTTTAATCTGGTTTCATTCCCTTAAAATAAAACACTTTCTAAAAACCAAAAGTTTTTTTACGAATTTTAAAATTGATAAATTAAACATTTGAATTTTAAAATTAAAATGAAAGATATTGATTTTAAAATTAAAGCAGTGTGTATAAATTTAGAACGCTGTAAAGATAGATATGAAAAGATGAGTAGAGTTGCAAATCAATTAGAAGGAATAATTCCTTTTGAATTTAGCACTGCTATAGATTATAAAGATTTAGAATTGGAAACAAATTTAACTAGTGATAAAATTAAAATCAATAGAGTAAAAGAAAATGGAGAATACGATGTTTCTGTTCAATACTTAAAGAGTATTAAAGTACATGGTCAAGATAGTGGTTATACCTTGAATCAAAAAAGATATCTTATGGATCAAGTAGAACATTTTGGAAGAAATCATTTTAGAAAATATAAATTTATTCCTTATGCCGAAGATATAGTTGCAGTAGACCACGATGACCATGATAAAAAATGGATTACATATAAAGGAGAATATCAATTTTTTGTAGAAATTTCAAATTTTAGAAAGTTTATGACAATGGGTGAAATTGCATGTGTTTTATCACATATGAATGTTATTCAACGATTGATAAATGATAATGATTACGATTACTATCTTATTCTCGAAGATGATGTAAAATTATCAAATGATGAAAATTATTCTTTGGATAAAATTTTAAAACACATTTCATTGTATAAAAGTTTATGGGATGTTGTATTTTTAAATGAACCGAGATTTGTAACTGAAAATAGTTTACATTCCATTACCGAATATTTAAATTTAGGAGTATTTTCATCTTTTACAAATGCATGTAGTTATATTATTAGTAAAAAGACTGCACAATATCTTGTAGATACGATGAAGAAAACTGTTGAAATTACTATGGACGATTTTCTTGCAAGACAGCAACATTTATATATGGTAAGAACAAAACAACCAGTATTTATATTAGATGATACTGCAGATGTGTCAAATATAAGAGAAGGTATAGTTGAAGAAAATGTTGAACAAGAATTTCAAAAATATAATCGAAATGTACTTTAAATTTATAAATTTAATTAGAAAATTTATAAATTAGTAAAATGCAGATGGATCTGAAAATACATTCCATAAACCAGTTGAAGTAGAATATATCATTGACATATTATAATTATTAATCAAACTTTGATAGAAATTATATGTACCTCCTGTTATACTAAAATTGGATTGAATTGTTTTATTTGAATTTACATTAATATTTGCTATATAATTCCAAGAATCGCTATTAAATGTTGTGAAATCACCTCCTATATAAACTATACCAGCTAATGATGTTAAACATCTACAATTATTATTCAAACTTGCATTAAATAATGTCGAACTTATCCATGTCGATGTTGATGTATTAAAAGCAGCTAATTTAGAACCTTGATCGGTAAAATTACCCCCTATATATAAATTTGAACCAATAGATATAATATAATTACAACTGTCATTTAATCCGGTACCAAATGGATTAGACCATGTATTAGTTATTGTATCAAAAGCAGCGATACGATTCCACGAATTTATCGTATCAACAGTAGTAAAATCACCACCTATATATAAAATCGTACCTATAATTGATATTGAACGACAAATATTATTCAATCCAGTTCCAAATGGATTAGACCAAGTATTTGTAGTGGTATCTAGTGCAGCTAAACGATTGTATCCACCGACTCCATCTACTGTGATAAATTTACCACCTACATATAATATACTTCCTAATGCTTTTAATGTATAACACCAATCATCTAAACCAGTTCCATATGCACTTATCCATGTCAATGCAATTGCATTAAAACCTGCTATATAATTATAAGGATTACCTGAAACTTGTGTAAATGTTCCTCCAACATATATAATACTACCTATAGTTGTTAATATATAACAACTATTATTTAAACCAGTGCCAAAAGGATTTGACCATGTACTAGTACTTGTATCGAAAGCAGCTAAATAACTCCAAGCATTTCCATTGACACTAGTAAAATCTCCTCCTACATAAAGAATTGAACTTATAGCTACAATTGTTCTACAAAGTACATTTAATCCAGTACCAAATGGATTAGACCATACATTTGTATATAAATTATATGCAGCTATACGATTACTAGGTGATGTAAAATCTCCTACAACATATAAAACAGAACCTATAAAAATCATGCCATAACAAGAACTATTTAAACCACTACCAAATTTATTGGTAGCATATACTGGTTGTGGAATTTGTGAATTACTTGGATATGCAACATTACCTATAGCAGTTATAGGAACACTTGTTAGTATTGGAGTTATACTTGTATTTGTAAGTGTATTATAAGCAAAATTGTTTACAGCGTATAATATACTACCTATAGCAAATAAAGTATTTTGAGCACTAATTGCTGAAGTAGTTGGATAACCTATATTAGACCATGTATTTGCAGTAGTATTAAATGTTGCTAAATATTTATTTGCAGATGAACCACCTGCTGCGGTAAAATCACCACCAACATATAATATATTTCCTATATTTGTCAATGAACGACAATAAGTACTGCTTAGTGTCAACCCTACACCAAATGGATTTGTCCATGAATTAGTAATTGTATTATATGCTGCAACACCTGGGCCAGTTGTTCCATTTACAACAGTAAATCCTCCACCTATATATAACATACTACCAATATTTGTAAGTGCATAACATTGAAAAGAACCACCAGATAATGCAGTCCCTATAGTAGTCCATGTATTAGAAAGTGTATTGAAATTTGCATACATTCTACTACTTACACCATTTGCAGTAGTAAAATTACCAGCAATGTGTAATATATGACCAATTGATAATAATGCATTACAATTATTATCTAAACCAGTACCAAATGGATTTGACCATGTAGATGTTATTGTATTAAAAGCAGCAATACGATTCCATGAATTTACTGTATTTACAGTTGTAAAAATTCCTCCAACATATAACATTGAACCTATAGTTGCTAAAGCGAAACATGTGTTATTTAAACCAGTGCCAAAAGGATTTGACCAAGTATTTGTAGATATATTATAACTTGCAATACGATTTGCACTTATTCCTCCAATAGATGTAAATGTACCACCTACATATAAAATATTTCCTATGGACACAACATATGACACTGAAAAACTCGAATTTACCTGAGATTGAATAATTATATTTTTCATAAATATATTAGATGCCCCAGTACCCATTGTAAATGTACCATATACATCTGCAGAAATAATAGTTGTTGGAGATACAGTATCTATAGCAGTATTTGATGTTGTTATATATTGTATAGTTGGACCATATGTTATTTCACCAGATGTAGAATTATAAAATAATTTATTAGAACCAGTTCCACTATCACGTATAGGAGTAATTATACACGAATTTGATATTGTATTATCTACTTGAGTACCGCTTGCATTAATTATTATAGAATTGGATGCTTGTCCTGTATAACCTGAATATGTTCCTATTGCTATAGAATTAGAACCTTGAGTATAATTTCCAGCTCCAATACCTAATGCAACTGCACCAGTACCTTGATTTCTAGAACCAGCTCCCATTCCAATAGCAATGCTTCCCATTTGTTGTGGATTATAACCAGCTTGATAACCTATAGCTACTGCACCAGAACTTTGACCAGTATATCCAGCTTGGTAACCAATAGCTACAGCTCCTGTTCCTTGAAGGGAATAACCAGATTGATAACCTATAGCTATGGCAATTGCTTGTTGAGATGAATATCCAGCACTTTGTCCTATAGCTATAGCACCAGTACCTTGAGATATTTGACCACTGTAGTATCCTATTGATACAGAATATTCAGCCGATGTAGGCCCTGTAAAATCATTATGATTACCTATGACTACTGCTGAAAAATTAGGTATCCTATTTGCGTCAGTACCTATACCACTACCAAAGAATGTTGGATGATATGTAGTAGGTTGACGTAAAAAATTTATAGATTGGTTATATGTCATATTTTCTGGTGTTATTGTTTGGGCATTAACAAAACCTGGACCAAAAAATCCTGTACCAGTATAAGTTCCTGTTGGACCTGTTGGACCTATTGCACCTGTATATCCTGTTGCACCTGTATATCCTGTTACACCCGTAAAACCAGTTGCGCCAGTAAATCCTGTTGAACCTGTAAAACCAGTTGCACCAGTAAATCCTGTTGAACCTGTAAAACCAGTTGCACCAGTAAATCCTGTTGAACCTGTAAAACCAGTTGCACCCATAAAACCAGTTGCACCAGTAAATCCTGTTGAACCTGTATATCCTGTCGCACCCGTATTCGTAGCTTCTCCTGATATTCCTGTTGGTCCAGTTACACCTATCGCACCTGTAGCACCTGTATATCCAGTATATCCTGTATATCCTGTACTTCCAGTTAAACCAATACTTCCAGTTGCACCTGTGCTGCCCGTTGAACCAGATGGTCCAGTCCAACCAGTTGCACCTGTATCACCAGTATAACCAGTTGCACCTGTATTTGCTGCTGAACCTGGGGCACCAGTTGGACCAGTATATCCTGTCGCACCTGTATCACCAGTATAACCAGTTGCACCTGTATTTGCTGCTGAACCTGGGGCACCAGTTGGACCAGTATATCCTGTCGCACCTGTATCACCAGTATAACCAGTTGCGCCAGTTGCACCTGTATTTGTAGAATAACCTGGTTCACCTGTTGGTCCAGTAAAACCAGTTGAACCTGTAGGACAACAATATGTACCTATAACTATTACATTTCCATCAGTCATAACAGCAATAATATTACAACATCCATCCAAATACATATAATCTATACCATTTCCTAATGGACCAGTTGGACCTATTATACCTGTGGCACCTGTGGGACCAGTTGACCCCATGACATAACCAACAGTATTTATAAAATTGTCATCATATACTAATACAAGATTTCCGCAAGAATCTATATATCCATATTTAACACCATTTCCAGTTGGACCTGTACATTCGCAAGGAAACATTTATTATCAATTCGAAAGCCTTATTTTATAAATTTTAATTAATTATTATTAATTAGAATTTGATTTTAAACAAGTGATTGAAGTTCTCTTATTTGTTGTTTTAATTCTTCTATTTCTATATTTCGTTTTACTTCATTTGCTTCAATCTTTTTAATTCTATCGAGAAGCAATACAGATAAAAGTTCATAATTAACAGTATAAGGTATATTTTCATGGTCTGTTGGAGCTAATTCTGGATAATATGCGTGTACTTGTTCAGCTATTAAACCAAATGATGGTTGTTGATTACTTTTAAATTTAAATGTCACTGGTTCCAATTGTAATACATTATCTGAATATGTATCAGTAAATGATTGAACATCTTCTTTATAACGTATAGAAGAAGAAGAAACACCTATTAATCCTGTAAAAGTATTATAAGTAAGAGCTGAACCACCAGCTATGGTTGCCATACCAGTTATTGTTGCAAATGTATTATTTGGTAAAGAAGTTCCAGTGCTAGCTCCATTACCTATGCATATACAATTAGTTCCAATAGATGTCATTCCAGCATTATAACCTATAGCTATAGATCCAGTTCCTTGAGAAGAAAAACCTGCTTGATAACCTATAGAAATAGCATTACATCCTTGAGAAGTAAAACCAGATGTATAACCAATTGCGATAGAACCACTTCCTTGAGAAGTACTACCTGCAAAATATCCTACTGCTACTGCAAATTTTCCTTGAGCAGTAAAACCAGTTTGTTTACCAATTGCAATACTTCCAGAACCTTGGGAAAAACAACCAGCACTATTACCAATTGATACAGAATCAATTTGTTGTCCTGTAGCACTAGCTTGTACACCTATTGCTACACAATTTGAACCTTGATTGTATTGACCAGTTTCTTCTCCAATTGCTACAGACCATGAACTTTGATTACTAGTTGCTGTATATCTACCAATTGCAACACTACCACTACCTTGGGCAGTTTGTCCACTATAATAACCAATAGCAACTGACCCTCCTCTTTGTCCAGTATTACCAGCTAATACACCAATGGCTATACTATTATCTTCTTGATTATATTGAGCAGCATAAGCACCTATTGCTATACTTTGAGTTTTTTGTCCAGTATAACCTGCACTAGTACCAATAGCAATAGAATATGAATTTTGATTATAATTACCAGCTTGTTCACCGATAGCAATACCACGATTTCCTTGACTTGAATTGCCAGCTTGTATACCTAATGCAATACAACTTATACCTTGATTAAAATATCCACTACGATAACCCATGGAAATTGATTGAGTTTGTTGTCCAGTGTATCCACATTGATAACCAATCGCGATTGATTGAGTTTGTTGACCATTATAACCACTTTGATAACCTATCGCAATTGTACTACTACCTTGTGTATAATTACCAGATTGATAACCTAGTGCAATTGCACTAGTTCCCTGTGATGAATAACCAGATTGATAACCTACAGAAATAGAACCATATCCTTGTAATGAATATCCAGATTGATATCCAAATGCTATGTTACCAGTTCCTTGAGTTGAATAACCACATTGATAACCTAATGCAATACTACCTGTACCTTGAGTTGAATACCCAGCTTGAATACCTATTGCAATTGCACTAATATTTTGACCTGTATAACCAGATTGGTCACCTATAGCGATCGAACCAGTTCCTTGGGAATTATTACCTGCTAAATTTCCTATAGCAACTGCACCAGTTCCTTGAGATATATATCCAGATTGATATCCAATTGCAATAGTATTATATCCTTGGGAAATATTTCCCGCATTATAACCTATAGCAAGTGCACCAGTTCCTTGGGAAGAATAACCAGATTGTATACCTATAGCAATACTTGAACTATTTTGTAATAAATTACCAGCATTTAAACCAATAGCTATAGCACCAGAACCTTGTGTATTGAGACCAGCTGAATTACCAATGGCAATGGCATTTTGAGTTTGATAAATATTTCCAGCACCTATACCAATAGCTATTGTATTTATATCTTGGACAACATTACCTGCTCCTTGACCTATAGCTATAGAACCAGTACCTTGTGCACTATATCCAGCACCTACACCTATAGAAATAGAATTTATTGATTGACCACAATAACCAGATTGATAACCTATGGCAACTGAATTTGATAACGAAGTATCTAAACCTACGATATTACCAACAGATATGCTATTTGCAGTTGTAAATAAACCACCTATATATAATATAGAATTTGTATTTGCCAAAGTATAACATGTACTATTTATACCAGAACCAGGTGGATATATCCATGTATTTGTTGTAGTATTTAAAGCAGCAGTATATCCTATCCCTCCTATATATAATATATTTCCAATACATAATGTTGCATAACAAGTATCAAATGCACCTAAATCAGAAGCATTAATATTGATCCATGTGTTTGTATTTGTGTCAAAAGAAGAGAGGTAATCCCACGAATTACCATTTACATTAGTAAATGTACCTCCAACATATAATATATTTTTAATATTACTAAATGTTCTACATATACCATTTAATCCTACACCAAATGGATTAAACCATGTGCTTGTATTTATATTAAAAGCAGCTATTCTATTCCAAGAATTACCATTAACAGTGGTAAAATTGCCTCCAATATATAATATATCATTAATAACAATAGTGGTATATACATATGGATTTATACCAGTTAAACCAGAACTAAATGGATTAAACCAAACATTTGTATTTAAATTAAATGCTGCTAATCCATTCCAAGAATTTCCACCTGCCGAAGAAAATAGACCTCCTACATATAATATATTTTTATAATGTGTTATAGTTTGACATGAACCATTAAGTCCACTACCACCAAATGGATTATACCATACATTTGTTATTGTATTAAACGCCGCAATTCTATTCCAAGAATTACTATTTACTGTTGTAAAATTACCCCCTATATATAACACATTTCCAACTGATATTATTATACTACATGTATTATTTAATCCATTTCCAAAAGGATTATACCATGTATTAGATGTAATATTAAATGCTGCTATACGAATTGCACTTACTCCATTAACCGTTGTAAAATCACCACCTACATATAAAATAATTCCTATAATTGCTGTCGTATAACAATTTGAATTTGAACCTGTTCCAAATGGATTAAAAAATGATTGAATAATATTATATTGTCCTTGATTACTATAACCGGATTGGTATCCAATACTTATAGTAGTTGAACGTTGTCCAGTTGAACCAGAATTTAATCCTATTGCAACTGCTCCAGTTCCTTGATTTCTATTACCAGCTCCCATACCAATGGCTACACCACCCATTTGTTGTGGATTATATCCTGCTTGATATCCTATTGCAATTGCTCCTGTACCTTGTCCAGTATATCCTGCTTGATAACCAATAGATATAGAACCAGTTCCTTGGAGAGAGAAACCACTTTGATATCCTAATGCTATACCCATCGCTTGTTGAGATGAATATCCTGATTGATATCCCAATGCAATTGAACCAGAACCCTGATAAAGTTGGCCAGAATAATAACCAAGTGCTACAGAATATTCAGCATTATTAGGTCCAGTTGTATCATTATGATTTCCTAAAACTATTGCTGATGAATTAGGTATACGTGCTGCATCTGTACCTATTCCTGAACCAAAAAATGTTGGATAATATGTGTTTGGTTGGCGGAGAAGAGAGATTGCTTGATTATAAGTCATATTTTCTGCAGTAGTTGTCTGGGCATTAACAAATCCTGGACCAAAAAATCCTGTACCAGAATATGTTCCTGTTGGTCCAGTTGGGCCAATAGAACCAGTCCACCCAGTTGCACCAGTCCATCCAGTTGAACCAGTCCATCCAGTTGTTCCTGTATATCCTGTGGAACCAGTTGTACCAGTAGTTCCAGTAACACCTGTCGCAGTATATGTTGAATAAGATACTTCACCTGTTATAGTATTATATAATAACACATTTGTTGGTGTACCATCATTTCTTATAGGAGTAATTACACATGAATTAGATGTAGTATTATTTACAATTCCAGTTGTTGCATTTATTATAATAGAATTTGGTGCTTGTGATGAATATCCTGCTTGATAACCTATTGCTATTGATCCAGTTCCTTGACCACTATAACCTGCTTGATAACCTACTGCTATAGATAATGAACGTTGAGAAGATTGTCCACTTTGTACACCTATTGCTATAGCATTATTACCTTGTCCAGTATACCCGCTTCCATCTCCTATAGCTACACTTCCAGTACCTTGAGTATTATTACCAGCTGTATTACCAATGGCGATTGCACCTGTTCCTTGGGAAATATATCCTGCTTGATATCCCAATGCTAAAGCATTATAAGATTGAGATATATTACCTGCACTTGAACCAATAGCAATAGCTCCTGTACCTTGAGTTGTATAACCCGATTGTATACCTATAGCAATTGCAGTTGCATTTTGAGATACATTACCAGCATTCATGCCTATAGCAATTGAACCACTTCCTTGATATGATGCACCTGCTAGAGTACCTATGGCAATTGCATTTTGTATTTGATTTATACTACCTGCTCCTACACCTATAGCTATAGTATTTATATCTTGAACAATATTTCCAGCTCCTTGACCTATAGCAATTGCACCTGTTCCTTGAGTACTGTAACCAGCTATGTTTCCAATAGCTATAGAATGTATACTTTGACCACAATAACCACTTTGATTTCCAATTGCAACTGCATTTGAAACAGATGTGTCATATGTATATAAATACGAACTACTAGCAATCACTCCTCCACCAACAATCAATTGGTTTTGAAAGTTTGCCAAAGCTCTAGTTTCACTGCTGATACTTGTATTAGAATTAATATTATACCATACATTGGTTAATATATTATAAGAAGTAATGTATGAATATGGACTTGTAAATGCACCTCCTATATACAATATATTTTTATATGTTGTTAATGTATTTACATTATTATTTAAATTACTACCTATATCTATCCATGTAGATGTTGTGATATTATATCCTGCCACATATTTATATGGTGATATAAATGCACCACCTACATATAATATATTTCCTGTGATATTTAAAGCAAAAATATTTGAACTCAAACTATTCGTAATATCAGTCCATACACTTGTAGTATTATTATACATTTTTAAATAATTTGTAATAGTACCACCTACATATAATATATTATTGTACGATGTTAATGCATAAACAATACCAGATAATGCACCATTTAAATCATACCATGTATTAGTGATGGTATTAAAAGCAGCTATACTAGAATATGGAGTCGTAAAAGTACCTCCAATAAATAGTGTATTACCAATGGTTGTTAAACTACGAACAGCACCAGTAGTTATATTATTACCTATACCATACCATATCCCAGTGATTGTATTATAAGCAGCAATGCGAGTATAGGATGCATTTGTAAATTGACCTCCTACGTATAAAATATTACCGAGTGTCGTTAAAGTATATACAAGTCCAGTTAAACTACCTCCAATACTATACCACGAATTTGTAATAATATTATATGCAGCGATATCATTATTTGGAGTTGTAAATTGTCCACCAACATATACTATATTACCTAAAACAGCGAGTGCAAAAATAGGAAAATTTAAAGTACCACTCATATTATTCCAAGAATTGATTATATTATATTGCCCTTGTAATGAATAACCTGCTTGATACCCTAAAGATACTGTTGTAGCATTTTGTCCTGTATTACCACTTTCCATACCTATAGCTACTGCTCCAGTACCTTGATTTCTATTACCCGCACTTAAACCAATTGCAACTCCTCCCATTTGTTGTGGATTGTATCCTGCTTGATACCCGATAGCAACAGCACCAGAACTTTGTCCTGTGTATCCTGCTTGATAACCTATAGCAACTGCACCAGTACCTTGAAGAGAATAACCACTCTGATATCCTATTCCTATAGATTGAGGATTTTGTCCGGAATAACCACATTGATAACCTATAGCAATTGATTGAGTTTGTTGTCCAGAATAACCACATTGATATCCTATAGCAATACTATTTGTTGCTTGAGCAGACATACCACATTGATATCCAATGGCAATACTATTAGCAGCTTGATTCGTAGAACCACATTGAGTACCAATACCGATGCTATTTAATCCTTGAGAACTTCTTCCCGCTTGATATCCAATTGCAATACCTTCTATACCTTGTGTAGATATACCTGCAAAAACACCTATAGCTATTGCTCTTGTTGACTGATTTGTATTCCCAGCACTTTGACCTATTGCAATGGAATTACTTCCTTGACTAGTATTTCCAGCTGAATTCCCTATAGCAACCGCGTTTGCCCCTTGGTTAGTCATTCCTGATTGATAACCAATTGCGACGGCTGTACTAGATTGATTAGTTATACCTGCTTGATAACCAAATGCAATACTACCACTACCTTGTGATGTATTTCCAGATTGATATCCAATTGCGATAGCCAAAGGTTGTTGAAATGATTGTCCTGCTTGATAACCTATAGCAAGTGTATTCGCTTTTTGTGATGAGAAACCACTTAATGTACCTATGGCGATTGCATTTACACTTTGTCCAGAATATCCTGCTTGATAACCCATTGCAATAGAATTCGTCCCTTGACCACAATAACCTACTTGATAACCTATAGCAATAGAACCAGTTCCTTGATTTGCATAACCTGATTGATAACCTAATGATACACCTAATGCTTGTTGAGAAGAATAACCACTTTGGTATCCAAGAGCCAAACTTCCAGTTCCTTGAAATAGTTGTCCAGAATAATAACCAACTGCAATAGAGTAAATAGCATTATTTGGTCCTGTCATATCTGAATGATTCCCCAATACAATTGCTTCTGAATTTGGTATTCGACTTGCATTAGTTCCAATACCACTACCGAAAAATGTTGGATAATAAGTCCCAGGTTGACGTAAAAGATTTATGGCTTGATTATACGTCATATTTTCAGGAGTTGTTGTTTGCGCAAAACTGAATCCTGGACCAAAGAACCCAGTACCTGTATATGCACCAGTTGGGCCAGTCGCTCCTGTTGTACCAGTTGAACCAGTTGAACCTGTTGTTCCTGTTGAACCTGTTACACCTGTTGAACCTGTTGCTCCTGTACTACCTGTTGTACCTGTCCATCCAGTTGTACCTGTCGAACCTGTTGCTCCAGTGGAACCAGTTGAACCTGTATATCCAGTTGAACCTGTATATCCAGTTGAACCTGTACTTCCAGTTGTTCCTGTATATCCAGTTGAACCTGTATATCCACTTGCTCCTGTATATCCACTTGCTCCTGTTACACCTGTACTTCCTGTTGCACCTGTACTTCCTGTTGCACCTGTATATCCACTTGCTCCTGTCACACCAGTTGCTCCTGTTGTTCCTGTACTTCCTGTTACACCAGTTGCACCACTGCTTCCAGTTGCACCTGTGCTTCCTGTTGTTCCTGTACTTCCTGTTGCACCTGTTGTTCCTGTACTTCCTGTTGCACCAGTTACACCACTGCTTCCAGTTGCACCTGTACTTCCTGTTGCTCCTGTTGCTCCAGTATATCCACTCGAACCTGTCACACCTGTACTTCCTGTTGATCCAGTTGTTCCTGTACTTCCTGTTGCTCCTGTATATCCACTTGCACCAGTTACACCCGTACTTCCTGTTGCTCCTGTTGGACCTGTACTACCTGTTGCTCCTGTATATCCGCTTGCTCCTGTATATCCTGTAGTACCTGTCCAACCTGTTGTACCAGTATTTCCTGTTGCTCCTGTTGAACCTGTATTTCCTATCATTCCTGTACTTCCTGTTGCTCCAGTATAACCAGTACAACCTGTTGTTCCAGTTGTTCCAGTATAACCAGTTGCTCCAGTATAACCAGTCCAACCAGTTGCTCCTGTGTGACCACTTGCACCAGTTGCACCAGTTGTTCCAGTATATCCTGTAAATCCAGTTGCACCTGTTGTTCCAGTATATCCTGTCGTACCTGTACTCCCAGTATATCCTGTAGCACCAGTTGAACCAGTCCATCCCGTTGTTCCAGTTGCACCCGTAAATCCAGTTGCACCCGTACTTCCTGTATATCCAGTTGAACCGGTTGTACCAGTTGTTCCTGTATAACCAGTCGCTCCTGTATAACCCGTAGTACCTGTATACCCTGTCGCACCAGTAAACCCAGTTGAACCTGTTGAACCTGTCCATCCAGTTGTTCCAGTAAATCCAGTTGCACCAGTATCTCCAGTTGTACCAGTTGTACCAGTATCTCCCGTCGCACCAGTCCAACCAGTCGCTCCAGACCATCCAGTTGAACCTGTTTTACCAGTTGGTCCAGATGGACCTGTCCATCCTGTTTTTCCAGTTGCACCGGTATTTGTTGCAGAACCAGGCATACCAGTTGGTCCAGTTGGTCCAGTATAACCAGTAGGCCCTGTTGAACCCGTGGAACCAGTAGTAGAAGCAAAACCAGGTGGTCCAGTTGTACCAGTCGCACCAGTCCATCCAGTAAATCCAGTATAACCTGTGAATCCAGTATAACCAGTTGGACCAATAACAAATCCAGCCTGTATCACCATACTATTAGATAATACTAAATTCAAATATCCACAAGGATCTACAAATGCATCTATAACACTTGTACCTTCTGGTCCTGTACAACATGGTCCGGTTGGGCCAACTATACAACCTATATTTTGACAAGTACCATCTGTATATTTTACTATTAAACAACCCGATGAATCAATAATTATATAATCTATACCTTTAGAATCTCCACATGCAACACTTCCAGCATTAAATGATGTATAATCTGTTCGATATATAATCAAGTCACAATTACAATCAACTACTGCATATAAAAATCCAGGACCAGTCACACTTTTAATTTCACAACATGTCATTTCGTTTTGGATCCAAAATGGATTATCACAATTTTCTAAATTATTAAATACATTATTATCCATTTTATTATTTGAATCCAAAAGATTTAAATTATAAAATGGTACACATTACACAATTTTTATTTAAAACATAATTTATTACTAATCTTTTAGACACAATCCAACAAATCTACTTTTTCAGAATTTATTCTTTTATGATTATATCTAAATCCATGTGTTAATACATTATCTTTATATCTTCATTTGTTAATAAAGTATCCATAAAAGATATAATATTTTCACCACCGTCTAAATCTATATATTCCCACGTTTCATTTGTACTTTTCTTTTTAATAATACACAAAAGTAGTAATATAATTATAAAAATTGTTACTAGCAACAACATTTATTTATTGATTAACAATCGTTTTCAATGATTTAAAATAATCATCTCTAACATATTTTGGCATTCCTTGCAATTTTTCTACTGTTATATCTTTTAATAATTTACAATATTCTTTATACTTGTCCTTCTTCACTTTATCACACAGTAATTTACTATTTAATATATCTTTTCGTCCTTTGGCTGGTAATTTACCTACTACTGGATTTCGTTTA
>Ga0116192_1000481_pt1 | contig 30564 bp, 22 predicted proteins | sample AD_UKC113_MetaG_FD_89876 | JGI IMG/M metagenome (GOLD analysis project Ga0116192, IMG submission 89876) | Active sludge microbial communities of municipal wastewater-treating anaerobic digesters from Hong Kong - AD_UKC113_MetaG | ecosystem: Engineered > Bioreactor > Anaerobic > Digestate...
AAATGATAAAGTTCGTGCAATTTTTTCAATACGCGGTGGTTATGGAAGTATGCATATTTTGGATAAAATTGATTATAAAAAAATAGAACACAATCCAAAAATAATCATCGGTTATAGCGATATTACCGCATTGCTAAATACTATTTATCAAAAAACTGGTCTGGTAACTTTTCACGGTCCAATGCTTTTGTCATCATTTACAAATTATACTGTTAAAGCAATCCGTGACGTATTATTTAACAATTCCGAAGGTTTAACACTGACTAATCCGCAAGCACAAATCGGTATTCGCAACGCCTATCCAATAAGAACAATCCACAATGGAACTGCCCGTGGACGCTTGATTGGTGGCAATCTCTCGTTAATTGCTGCAATGAACGGAACGGATTATGATATTCAAACTGATGATTGTATTCTTTTTTTGGAGGATACGGGGGAAGAGCCATATCGGATTGATAGGATGCTTTCCACGCTTGCGTTATCGCATAAGTTTGATAAATTGAACGGATTTATTTGGGGAAAATGCAATGCTTGCGAGCCAGTCTCAGCACCGCCTGTTTGGGATTTTTCGATTGAGCAAAGCCTGGATTATTATTTTGCTAAGTGCAATTATCCATCATTCTCGGGATTAATGATTGGGCATACAGATAATCAATTAACTTTACCTATTGGAATTAATGCAGAAATTGATGCAAACAATGGAAGTGTAAAAATTTTAGAAAATGCTGTTGAATAATAATTAAAAATTTCATAAATTTGCAAATATTTTTGGGGGGAAATATGCAAACTATTGAATTGCTATCAGGCAATCAATTTCAAGGTAATCAAGAAGAAGTAAATTTACCGCTTTTTCGAATGAGTGTATCAGCAGGCACTCCGCTTCCTGCTGACGAGGATATTGAGGAAGAAATTGATTTGAATTCATTCCTTGTCAAGCATCCTAATTCTACATTTTTTGCACGTGTTATTGGCGATGCAGAAAATTTCGATGGAATTCGTAATGGGGATTTGCTTGTGATTGACACATATCAAAAACCCGAGGATGGCAAGCTTATACTTGTTCAATTAGACCAAAATCTTACAATCCGACGCTATCGTATTTTTGAAGGAGAGGAATATATTCAAACACCAACCGGACAATATTTACCAATCAACAGCTCGTTTTTCGAAACTCTTGATTATTATGGAAAAATTACATTTATCATACACACATTGTAAATGATAAACAAAATATTATAAAGATTTATATTTTAAAATTTAGAATTTTGATTTTAAAAAATGAAAGGGAAAAGTAAATCTCGCATTAAACAAAAATATACTTTTGAAGCTCCTGTTTTGCCTGCTCGCGCAAGCAATGCATCTAATCAGATGAGTTTGTTTGATTATCAAAATTTTAATGTATATAATTTGTTTAGCAAAGTCGAAAATTACTTTCTTGTGCGTGTTAATGGTGAAAGTATGATTGATAAAGGTATATACGATGGCGATTTGCTTGTTGTAAATTCTAAAGCTGAGCCTGAAGACGGAAAAATTGTTATTGCATCTATAAATAGTGACTTGCTAGTCAAAGAATTGCGGATTGTAAATGGGAAAATATATCTCTATGCTGCTAATAGCAAATTTTTTCCAATAGAAATATTCCCTGAGGAACAATTTGAAATACAAGGCGTCGTGGAATTTGTTATCCACAATGTCTAAAAAATTAAATCTTTATATCCAAAAATCCTTTTGCAATTTGTGCTTGAGCTACTTGTTGAATTTGCTGTTGAGGCCCGATTGCAGCCATAATTTGAAGCAATTGCTTTTGCAGTGAATTATCATTGCTCATAATATTGCCGCCTGAAGCTTGCTTAAGCATTTCAATTTGTAATTGTTGCTGAGGATATTTCGATACATTCTGCTCATACTTATTGGCTTCTTCTATCCTTTTTTCGTCAAGTAATTGATTCTGGCGATTAATTTCAGATATTTCCATAATCCCGCCTCCGATTTTTTACAAAATTAATATATATTTAATTAATATGCAAATATTATTTTACTCTTATTCTAATAGAGCGATTTAAAAATCTCCCCTGAGGAGTATCTTCAGGAAATTTATCAGAATTTACCCCAGCTTCTATCTTAAATTTATCTGGTGCAATTGATTGTATAAAATTTCGCGTATTTTCTGCTCTTTCATTCGACAGCACAGAATTACGTTCGGCAGAGCCTAGTTCATCAGCACTACCCAAAATTTCAATTGTACTATTTGGTGGAAGCTTTTGGGTTAGTTGTCTTAGCAATTCCATATTGTCATCTGATAACTGGCTGGAATTATAATCAAATCGCAGAATTGCAAGGAAATTCGATAAATTTAATTCCACATTTTCTTTTGGATATTTATCAATATCAATGGATGTTTTGATTGTATCAGATTGGTCTTTAAGGTTAGTATATAATTCCATATCTAATGTTTTTTGCCCCTCAGAGATTTTGGAATATATAGGCAATGTGTAATTATCTGTTTTATCTATCAATAAAGAATCTCGGGATAAATTGCTTGTTATTTTGGCTTTTAAATCTGGTTCAAAATCATATAAATCTGCACGAAACTGTGTATTCCCTGTAAAATTAGCATATTTTTGCACATTAACAAATTCTTGCAGAAATGCATTATGTAAGATAATCTCAACTCGTTGATTTTCTTCTATACCTGCTTCAAATTGTGGATTAGATTGAACGCTTGGATTTGTCAAAACACGTGTTTTGATTTTATCCTTAGGCACACCCATTGCAATTAACTTATTTTTTACAGTTGTCGCCCTTTCTAATGAAAGCATAATTCCGCGGGGTTCATATTTATTTCCCGAAGTAGAGGATTCAACAGTAATTGTAGCGTCGGGATTATTTTTAAGAATATTTGCAATTCGATAAAAAATCGAATAATGCATTTTAATAGGGTCGCCTTCAAAATTGGAATATGTAGGTTGTGCATTTTCATACTCGGGTGGCAATTTACTAGAATTTCTTGGAAAAAATACACAATTTACAATTGGAATGCTTGCGAGCAATTCATTCCCCGTCTCTACCTTTCCATCCACTTTGATATCATTGATTTTCATAAATGGCTCGGCTTTTGGCTGAACTAATGCAATTGTTGGCGATGGGGGTTCAATGGGTTTGGGAATCTCAACAGGTTCTTTTTTCTCGACAATAACTTCTTTTTCAATAGGCTTTGGAACTTCAATTGGCTTCTCTTCCTTGCGGAATGAAATACGATAGCCTACCTCTGCGCGAAATCCAATATATTTCCAATTTGCATCGGTAGTAATATTCATAGGATTATAGTCAATCAAAATCTGAGCTGTGATATTATTCTTATTATTTGGAAATAACGCTTCGATGCCAGCTGTGAAGCCAACGCCAATTTTTCTAATAGTTTCAATATTACCACTTGCTAATGCTCGCTCTTTTGTGCGTGTGTCATTAGTTCCAATAAATGTGGCACCGGCTGGAGATATAATTTTCTCTTTTTGCTCAAAAGAATGTTGAATAGGAAAATAAAATCGTATTGCTCCAACCCAGCGAGTAAATAATTTTTGCGATATTATGCCACGTATTTCAGGCTGAAGTTCCAAAAACGATAATTTACTTTGCAATTGATTTTCTGTATGGATCTGCACAACTTCGCCTGTCTCGAAATTTCGTGATGGATATGAAATGCTTTCTGTCAGCATTCCATTTCGTGAAGTATAGCTTAATCCAATACCCAAAAAATAATTTTCCCAATAAAATTTTTCGCCTGTAACTGAAAATGAATAGCCCCAGCCACTACCTTTTGTAAAATTTCCACAATCAGCAGCACCCTGAAATGAATTGAAATTTGGTAAATGGAGATTATATATTCCACCAATGCGGGGATGCAATGCAAAAGTTTCATTTTTGAAATCTTGGGCAAAACTCTTAATAAATACCACAAAAAAGCATAGCAAATATAGACAATATTTTTTCATCGATTGAAACTTTTCAAATTGGCAATTTATGAAAATTTATGTAATTAATGATAAATCTTTAAATTTATATATTATTTCACTATCTTATTATGATGGGCAAGGCGAATAATCCATTTTTGCATTAAAAATATAGATTCCTCAGTAATTTCGGCAAAAAAATGCGTGTATTGAATCTGCGACTTAAGTCGTAGGTTCAATTACTATGATTGAAATTACATAATGCTCATTTGCAATTTATTCCAAAATAATTTATAATTTTGTAAAAACATATTTAGGTATTGCAATTGAATTAGCGTTTACACGTTTAAATTTAACATTAAATAATAGCGACAATGTTAGGCAATACCTATATTAATAAATCAAAAATTATATTCCTTTGTTTATTTCTTTGCCTAGTTCCTAATATAATAAGAACAGAGATACTTGCAGAAGGTGTAAAAATTATTACTTCAAACGAAAAAGAATTGGTCATTGAATTCCAGCCTCAATTTATAAATTTCTCTGAAATTATTACAAGCGATGGGACAAATGCTGTAATTCCAAATATCAAAGGTGCACAGAGTGCTTCTGAAAAATCGGGTGAGCCTAACGAAGCATATTATATGCAAAATATATCTGTACCAAACTCATCTGGTTTCAAATTATCAAATGTTGAAATATCTGAAATTAGTTTGTTTAATAAATTTCTTGCACCAGTTCCGACTTTAGTTAACGAAAATGGAATACCCACTGAAAAATATGTCGTTAATACAGATATTTACAATCAACCTACTCATCAATGGGTTGAATTGCAATATGCAGGTATTGGACGCGATAGATATATTGCAAAGTTGAAAGTACTTGCTGCCCGTTGGAATTCTCAAATTCAATCAATAGAAATTCCTAAAAAAATTCGTGTGACAATTGCATTTGATGATGTTTCTCAAAAAAATCAAATTTTTTCAAAAAATGATTTACCAATTGGAATAAATTATTATAATACACCAAATTTTAGAATTCTCGACCAGCAACGATATTCTGAAAAAAAGAGTTATAATCAATTGCAGGAAGTTGCCAACAATTGGGTAAAAATCGAAATTCCTAAGGAAGGAATTTACAAAATTGATGCAGGATTGCTTTCCAGTCTTGGTATCAATCTTTCCAAAGATGAAATTCCCACTATTAAAATATACGGTAATGGTGGCAAAGACATAAGCGAACAAGTTTCTGATGCTCAACAAAATTTGATGAAAGAGCAAGATATTATTGTTCGGACAAAACAAGATGGTACTTTGGATGCGATTATTTTTTATGGGGCATCAACAAAAGGGTTTGAAGTCCGTTTTGATGAAATACACAGATATATAAATCACTATTCTAATAATAATTACTATATGCTGACTTGGGGAGGCGACCCGGGAAAGCGTGCAGTAGCACAAGAACCTGAAAATTTGGAGGTAGTCAATAGACCTCAAACATATTACCATCGGATTACATTCGAAGAAGAAATAAATGCACCTTATACACCTCCTGCGGGCAGAACTTGGTTCGGTCGAACACTTTTCTCTTCTTCAAGTCCTCTTTCATATATTGACTTATTACCTAATTTGGATAGAACACAAGATATTTTATTCCGATTTTCTCTTGCACATCGTTCAACGACAAATGGTTTTTTTACAATCTACCAAAATAATGATCCGATAAGTGATTTTCTTATTTCTGGTTCATCAATTGATAATTATCATCCCGCATCAAGAATTTTTGCAACTGCTATATACCCCGCTTCAAAAATAAGCTCGGATGATAGAAGTGCTCTCAAATTTGAATATAAAAATCCAAATTCACCTACATCAGCTATTGGTTTTTTGGATTATTACGAAATTCATTATCCACGTAGCTTTTATGCAATAAATAATGAACTAAGCTTTTATGCTGATACATCACTTTCGGGGATGACAGAATTTTCAATTAATGGATTTAATAACGATTTGCTTGGCTTTGATTTAACTGATATTCGACAACCAAAGTTATTAAAAAATCTATCTAATACAGGTGGTATATTTGTATTTAGGAAAAATCTAGTTAAGGATTCTCTGAATAGATTCTTTATATCGGGAATATTAGATATACCAAAAATTGAGAAAGTCGTTCTTGCTAATCTTAAATCTCAATATCAAGGCGAAGATGTTATTATGATAACTGATAAAACTTTGCTGAAATCTGCACAGAAATATAAAGAATACCGTGAAAGTCATAGCGATTTGAAAGTTTTTATTGCAACAACTGAGGATATTTATAATGAGTTCGATGCAGGATTGCCGGATATTACAGCAATTAGAGACTTTATTTCTTATGCATTCCATAATTCAATAAATAAACCTAAGTATGTAATTTTATGGGGTGATGGGCATTTTGATTTTAAAAATATTCAATATAAACAAGTTAATTTTGTGCCAGCATATCAAGTTTCGGATGAATATATTACAGATTTTGATGAAATCAATCAGTCTTGGACAACAGATGATTTTTATTGTCGAGTGGAAGGCAATGATTTAATAATAGATTTAGCAGTTGGTCGGATGACCATAAGGTCTGATGCTCAAGGAATGGACATAATTGATAAAATCGATCATTATGAAAATGCTTCCTCTGAGGATGATTGGCGGACGCATATTATTATGCTTGCCGATGATGGACCTTCGGGCGACTCGTATGGAGGCGGTTTGCCATTTGAGTACCAGCCATGGTACATCCCTGATTCTGAGGATATTTTTAGAGACAATTTACCACCATTTATGATTGCTGATAAAATTTATCTTGCTGAATATCCAACTGAAAATATATCGGGCGCACGGCGGAAGCCCGAAGCAACCCAGCAAATGCTTTCCAAAATTAACACATCAGGTGGTGTGCTTATGAATTGGATTGGACACGGTAATCCGCAAGTACTTGCTCATGAGCACTTATTTGACAGAGATATTAATATTGTCCAAATGTCAAATTGGGATAAATTATTCTTCTTCGTTGCTGCAACTTGTGATTTTGGTAGATTTGATGACCCAGGAGTTAGCAGTGGCGCAGAAGATCTCTTTCTAAGCACAACTGGTGGTAGCATTGGGGTGTTTTCTGCATCACGTGTAGTATATGCTCAGGATAATGCTCTACTTTCTCAAAGAACTTATAAAGAGTTGTTTACGCGTTCTCAAATCACGGGATTTTATCGCATGCTTGGCGATATAATTTATAGCGTAAAGCAATCATTCTGGGATACAAATTCTCAAAAGTATTTCTTGCTTGGCGACCCTACTTTAACTCTTAATTTGCCAAATTATATTGCTCAAATTGATTCAATTAATGATGTGCAAATTACTGATTCAATTGATGTCCTCCATCTAAAAGGTTTATCGAAAGTAAAAATATCCGGAAGCATTCGCAATCCTAATACAAATGAAATTGATCCTTCATTTGCAGGCACTGCTTACACAACTTTAAACGATGGGGATTATATTAAATTATCTTATGATGATATTGTTCCAAATTCTGCCGAATATAAAATTCAGGAATATGGTGGCGCACTAAATCGCAGTTCTGCAATTGTAGAAAATGGTAAATTTTCTATGGAATTTATTTTGCCAAAAGATATTAGCTTTTCAGATAGTGCGGGAAGGATCTTTGCCTTTGCTGTTTCAAATGATAATCGTTATGCAATGGGTTCAAATAGAAAATTTGTTATAGATGGAATTATTGCAGGAAATATCAATGATACTGTACCGCCTTTAATAAAACTCTATTTGGATACACGCAATTTTAAAAGTGGAGATATTGTTTCGCAAAATCCTCTCCTTATTATTGATTTGTATGATGATAGTGGAATAAATACAACAGGGTTGGGAATTGGACATAATCTTGAAGCTTGGATTGATGATAGTCCTGCATCAATTAGCCTCGTAAAGAATATGAAATTAAATTATTATCTAAAAAACTCAGCTACAGTCGAACAAATTTTATATAATTTGACCGAAGGAAAACATAAAATTAAAGTTCGAGCCTGGGATGTATTAAATAATTATGCAGTTGATTCAACTGAATTTGTTATACCGAAAGAAAATTCATTTACGATTTCAAAGGTTATAATTATACCAAATCCTTTTAATCTGAGTGGCACAAAAATTGCATTCTATCATAATATCGAACCACCCATTAATATAGATATTAATATTTATAACGAATTGGGTATGTTCGTAAGAAGTATAAGTACCACTTCATCAGCATATGGATATTCTGAAGTACAATGGGATGGCAAAGATATGCTTGGAAATGAAATTTCAATTGGTACATATTATTTTGTAATAAAGGCGACTAGTTCGTCAGAAATATCTACTGTCTCTAAGTCGGGAATAGGAATTTTTATAAAATAAATAATTTATTATAAATAATAACAGTATAGAAAATTAAATCTTTATTATTCTCGTCTGAATAGAAAGTTATTTTATAAAGAAACAAATTTTAATAATTAAAAAATGTAGGAGAAATTGTACATAACAATTTGTACAATATATAATATAAGAATATTGGAGGTTTGTTTATGAATAGATCAATGCTAATAATTGGTACAGCGTTGCTGATGCTGATGAATTTAAGCGGATTACAACCAAAATTATTTGCCCAAGCGGGCTCAAGCACTGTGCCTTTCTTACTGATTTCACCAGATGCAAGAACAAGTGGAATGGGTGAAGCAGGAACTGCTATTGCCGATGATATAAATGCAATTTATTGGAATCCTGCGGGTTTAGGCTTTCTGGATTATTTTCCAAAGAAGAATCCATTTGATGAAAATGAGGAACTGCAGCCATTTCGGCAAGTTGCTCTTTCATTTTCACCTTGGTTACCACAATTTAATGCTGATCTATTTTATAGCTATGGAACAATTGGGCAATATTTCGATTTCTTACAAGGCACAGTAGCTTTTAATTTTATATATATGAACTTAGGGGAATTTAATCGTACATCTGAAACAGGCCAATCCTTAGGCAAATTTATTTCCAATGAATATGCATTAGGCCTTTCTTATGGTACAGTCATAGCTTCAGATTTAAGCATTGGCGCACAATTCCGTTATATTCAATCGAATTTAACGCCAACATTAGCTGGCCAACAGGATGCTGGTAATGGCAATTCAGTCAGCTTCGACATTGGATTATTATGGAAACCACAAAATTTGCCATTAATTCAAGATAGAGTCTCATTAGGATTTAATTTGAAAAATATTGGACCTAAAATAACATATATCCATGAATCTGACCCACTTCCCACAACCCTAAATTTGGGACTTGCAGTAAATGTTGTAAAAGATGAGTATAATGATTTGAAAGTTGCAGGTAATTTTTCAAAGTTATTGGTCAAACGTGATCAATACGGAGCCGACCCTTTGCCAAAATCCTTAATTACAGGATGGGATAATCCGGGGGCTAGTTGGTCTTTTGGAACTGAATATTGGTATGATAAAATTATTGCAATTCGTGCAGGATACTTTACAGAGCCATCACGAGTTGGCGGTAGACAATATTGGAATTTTGGCGCAGGTGTGAAATATAGCATATTTCATATAGATTTTAGCTTTATCAATACGGTAGAAGCTAATCATCCTCTTGCAAATACTATGCGTATTTCATTTCTAATTGATTGGAGATAATCTCAATGGAAAAACTAAGTCCCGTTGTTGGAATTATAATGGGTAGCGATAGCGATTACTCAACAATGGCTGAGGCGGGTGCAATTTGTATGGAATTTGATATTCCCTACGAAATTCGCGTTGCATCAGCACATCGCACACCTGATGATACAGCAGAATATGCACGCACAGCTGCAGATAGAGGTATAAAGGTGATTATTGCGGGGGCAGGGGGCGCTGCTCATCTCCCAGGCGTAATTGCAGCCTACACTACACTTCCTGTTATAGGAATTCCAATACAATCGAAAGCACTTAACGGAATGGATTCATTATTATCAATTGTTCAAATGCCTCCAGGAGTGCCCGTTGCAACAGTTGCAATCGGTGGTGGTAAAAATGCGGGTATTCTTGCGATGGAAATTCTTGGCGTTGCTGATCTTGAGATAAATGAAAAATTAATTAAATACAAAGAAAGAATTGCCCAAGAATCAAGGGATAAAAACAAACACGAACACTTCGGTATATTTTAAAATATTTCAAAATAGAAAAGTTAAAATAAAAAAGGCTGCTTTTTGAGACAGCCTTTTTTATTTATGATCAATATATTTATTTCTTATTTTTGTTCGTATTCTTCTATAGGAGTTCTTATGATTACCTGCACAGTTCGATTGTAGAAACGTCCTTCAGGAAGATCATTTGTATAAAGTGGTTCATCTTCACCAACACCACGAACATACATAACTCCATATTTTCCCTTTGTTTGCGCATTAATACCATTTTTAACAGTTGTAGCACGGCGATCAGATAATGCTTTATTATGATCATACAATCCAACGACATCAGTATGACCAACCACTTCAACCCAGGATGTGGGTCTGACACGCTCATATACATATTCTTTCATAATTCTTTCGTTGATTGGGCCAGCATCACTTCTATCGAATGGGAACAAAATCAATGAATATCTCTCTAAAGTTGAATCGCTACCAACTACAACTTTCTTTTGCTCTGTTGATACTTGCATTACAGGAATAACGATAGGATCGGATTTGCATTCAGCACCATTAATGGTTCTAACTACCATTTGAGCAACGTATTGAGCTTCGTCTTTTGGATAATTACCATTTTCATCAGTCCAATCCCATTTGATAGTATCTTTCCCAACGGGTATGTTGTCAAGCAATTTCCACATATTTTCATTGCGCTTGATTTCAATTCTTCTACTTGCTATAATTTTATCATCAATTCCATTTTTAAGAATCCACCTCATTGTATCTGGTTCAGGGAAAGTTTTAGGATATTTATCGAACACAGGTTGCATAATTCGCCAATCATCGCATAAAATCTCAGCTCGTCGGTTTTCAACAATCCCAAGCGAATCTTTAAGATTTGAAACTACTTTAGGTTTTGGAAGAAATGTAAGTTTCATTCTATCAGGGCTAATTCCCCAAATATTCTTAAAATAATCATAAACGACTTGCGCACGCTCTTGTGATAGACCTGGCCTTTTTTCTTCGGGTGTTGTACCATCAGTTGTTCCAACAATTTCTATTTTTGCATCAGGATATTGTTTCAATCTAAATCCATAAATATTTAGAATATGGTAGTATTTATTTAATGTTCCGCCCGCAATTGTAGTATCACTAAAGTATCGAGTTTGGTCTGGACTCTTGAATAAAATATATCTATCAGGAATCTTGGAACTCCCTAAATCAAAAAACACATAATTCAATAAGGGATACAGATCCCAGGTTTGAATTTGCTCCATTACAAGTCCATTGTATCCAGCTAATTGTGGTTGAAATTTTTTCATTCGGGAAATATAATTTGCTTCTGCAATTTTTGATGCAAGTACTGGTCGCTCACCAAGGGTTACAGTTATATTAATTTCTTCCACTACTTTTCCAGCTTCTTCGGGGTTTTCTGTAACAGATGGTTTTACAACGCGTTGCACAATTGTCCTTGGAACATAATTGATATTTTCGGCTGTAATTTCGTAATCTATTGTATTTATAGAATCCTTTGGATTTCCATATTCTGCATTCGTAACTATATAAGTCATTTCCTTCTTGTTCATTGTAACGCTATCAATAAATGTTTTCCCCGTAATTGGATTTTTCATTGATATTTTTGAAGGTATAAATTCTTGCGTGCATTCATCTATAACAGTAATTTTCACAACAACATTTCGAAAGAATGTAGGAACAAAAGCCATAAACAAATCTAGATCCCCTTGATATCCTAGTAGATCCTTCCTAGTTGAAGAGAAATAAATAATATCCCCTGAGGCAGGCAAAGTAATAAATTGCTCTTCTCCCGATGTATTAATAGGTTCTCCTAAATTTTCGGGTTTTGACCAATTATTTGTAGATGGGTCATAACGTGTAACATAGAAATCCTTACCACCATAAGAAGGCTTAACACCATTTGATGCGAAAAATAATGTTACACCATCAGCCGCAATAAAGGGCGATACATCTTCGCCTTTTGTATTAATAGCGCTCAAATTAACAGCAGGTTTCCAATCTTCTTCATTTTCATCCCAATCACTATACCAAATATCCATATTCTCGGGAACGTTGTCCCCATCACTATTTGGTCCCTTACGGGTCGAAACGAAATATAATCGGCTTTGGTCAGGAGCAATTGAGGGTTGTGATTCAAATTTATCAGTATTTACGTTAGGGCCTAAATTTATGGGACGTCCCCATTTATCACCCTCAATTGTTGTTTTATAAATATCGCAACTACCAAATCCATCCTCACGGTTGCATCCTGTGAAATATAAACTTTGACCATCTGCTGCAATTGAAGCTGCACCTTCGTTCAAAGCAGTATTAACACCTAGCTCTCCCCATTGACGTGATGTGTCGATATTATAAGGTGTCGAAAAATTTGTATCTAATCTTTCGTTCTTTTTAGCAGCCCAAAAGTCGTGACTTGGTTTTCCTTCCCGATTAAGTATACTCCCGGGCCTATTTGATACAAAGAATAAGGTCTTTCCATCGGCACTGACGGTTGGGGCATAATCTAATCCTTTCCAATTTACTATTGGTCCTAGATTTATTATACGGACTTTTTTTGTTAGTATCGAACCGCTTTCAGTATTGTTTTTGGGTGTAGTTTCATCCATTTTTGAATCAGAGAGTATTGTCGCAGCTAATAAATATAAATTATTATCAATCTTTGTTGATTGAACTTGAACATCTTGAGCATATACCAGATTTGAGAGTGAATATACTACAAACCACAAAACAACCAAGTATTTTTTTAACATTTTGATACCTATTTATTTTTTTCAATTCATTTGCATTTCAATAGAAATATTTTTGATTTTGTAATTTCTTAAAATTTTAAATTAACAAAAATATTCTATATAAAAAATTTTTTTATTAAATATTACTATTATTATGTAGAATTGATTAGAAAATATGTCAATTTATTTACTACATATTTTGATACATAAATATTCAAATCATTAATTCTGCTTATTCCCTGTGCTTAAATTATATGAAATCCCTAGATATAGTCTCCACATATTTATTTTAAAATCTGTTTGGTTATCGCTTATTCCTGTAAAAGGAATTTTAAAATATGTACCTGCAACAAAATCGAAATCTTTTGAAAGTAATATATTAAAATTTATCTCAGGGGCTATTCCGAACACCATACTTTTTGCTCCTGGTATTGCTCTATCCTCAAGTGTTGCCATATTTCCCGGCATATCTGCTAATGAAACAACTACTCGCTCACCATCAGGTAAAACTGTGCTTTGAGTAAGCAGCTCTTTTGTATGCTTTACATTTGTTGAGAAAATATAATCTCCATAAAGCCCTAATCGAATATCAAATAAATCTGAAATACGAAAAAATATATTTGGTGAAAAACTAATTGCCTGAATAGTTAAATCTAATGTATGACGGAATTCAATTGGTGTTGTGATTTGGCTATTATCGGCAAGCTTGATTGGCACTGCTTCTATCCGCCGGAATTTTCCTGATAAACTCTGATTATCATATAAAATTTTCATTGCTACATAGAGATAATTTGGAAGTATTGCATATTCAATCTCAGGACCAATTGAAAATCCAAAACCTGATAGACTTTCAAATTTACACTCGGGACATTCCGCTGAATACGTACCTGAATTAAAATTAGTTCCAAGCGCAATAATTCCCCTTAATTCAAAATCATGGTATTGATAATAAACAGGTTCCAAAGGTGATTCTATTGGTTGTGCATTTAAATTAATATAGTTATATGCACATAAAATAATAATTATTACTAAAATACTTCTTTTCATAATTATAAATTTAATATTTCTTAAAATTAAGAAAAATATTGTTATGGATGATATTCTTAATGAAATAAATGATGAAAATTTGCAAAAAAATTTTGCAAATGAAAATTCTGAAAATAATTATTCAAATAATAATAACAATAATTATCAAAATAATGAACAACATATTCGAAATTATAATGTTCGATATAATGCTGTAAAAATTCTAAATCGATACGAGCGAAGCGATTCTTATGTGGATAAATTGCTCGATTTTGCTTTTGTAAATAATGATTTCAATAAATTTGATAAAGCGTTATTGACAGAAATTGTAAATGGGGTAATTCGATGGCGTGCAAAATTAGATTGGATATTGACAGGATTCTATAATGGCGATTATCTAAAATGCTTAAATTGGGTAAAAAATGCAATGCGTGTCGGGCTTTATCAATTACTATTTCTTACCAAAATTCCACCTGCAATTGCAATTTATGAAACTGTTGAAATGACAAAAAAAATACAAGGCGAAAAAACAGCTGGGCTTGTCAATGCTGTTCTAAGGAATATCCTGCGCAATATCGAGAACATACGCTATCCCGAAAAAGACGACGATCCACCTTATTATCTTGCTACGCTGTATTCGTATCCAAAATGGTTGGCAAAGCATTGGATTGAATTATTTGGCTTTGATGAAGCAGAAAAAATGATGATTGCAATGAATAAAAGGCCCTACATTCCTGCACGTGTAAATAGATTGAAGTCATCAATTGAGGAAATTAAAGCATTTCTCGATGAAAATCAAATGATCTATAAACAGTATTCTTACTCAGAAAACACATTTATGATTTTCAATCCTAAAATTAATATTTTCGAGTCAGATTTGTTCAAGGAAGGCAAAATTGCAATTCAGGATCCAAGCGCTACTTTGGCTGTGCGACTTGCAAATCCGCAGCAGGATTGGGAAGTAGCAGATATTTGCTCAGCACCTGGCGGCAAAGCTTTTTTAATGGCGGAAATGATGAAAAATACAGGCAGTATTATTGCCATTGATAAATATGATTCAAAACTAAGATTTATTCAAGAAGGAGCTGCGCGCCTTGGCTTAACAAATATTTCTGTTCAAGCGGGCGATGCTATTAGATTACAATTACAAAACCAAAAAGATCTTGTATTTGCAGATGTTCCGTGCTCAGGCCTTGGTACAATATCAAAAAAACCTGATATAAAATGGAAAAGAGAAATTGAAGATATTAAGAATCTATCGCAGGTGCAAAAGAAAATTATCGAGAATGCAGCTCGCCTTGTTAAGCCAGGCGGCGTACTACTATATTCGACTTGCACAATTGAACCCGATGAAAATGAAAATATCGTAAAAGAATTTCTTTCTCATCATTCAGAATTTGAACTTGACTCTGCCGAAAAATATTTACCCGAAAAAGTATGCAAAAATGGTATGATGCAGACTTTCCCGCATCGCCACAGCTGCGACGGTGCATTTGCTGCGAGATTAGTAAAACGCTCTAAGTAAAAATATGTGGGCCTTTTCGCTAATTATCTTGTGTGGTTGCACCATCTTGGTGCAGAATTACACAAGCGGGGATGCTTGTGCCACCTAATTCCTATTTACCCAAATACATCTCCAACGTCTTTTCCAGATTATTATACCGCAATTGCATATCTACTGCTAAAATTGAGCCGTCCGGACCCACAACGGCGGAAATCCCTCACCTGCTTTTACTGAATAAAGATAGGAGGGGTTGTTTTTTTTGTTTTTTTTTATAAAAAAACTTGTTTATTTGTGTTGTTTTCGTAATTTATAATTAAAAATAAAACGCAACATTATAGAGTCTATACATCCAAATTTTGAAATAAGGCTCTATGAAGTAGCGTATATAATAAGTTAACATTCATTGGAAAAACAAAACAGGAATTTAGACAAAACTGGTAAAACTATAATTAACAAATAAATAAAGGGTCATAAAATGAAACAAACTCAAACTAAATTAATTGCAGTTATTTTTGCCTGCAACTTTCGCTTTCGGACAGCCACAAAAAGCGGCAATAGAAATCGGCAAAAAGATCAAGGAGGTAAGAATGTTTTATAAAAGATTGGTTAATCTTATTAGTTTTTTGCTCGTTGTTGCCTTGTTGAGTTCTTGTAGCCTTCTTATCACTATTCCACATTACAAATGGGATATTTCGTTGCAACAACCGATACCGTCAGATACTCTTGTGTATTCTGATGAGTTTATTAAAATCAATTTCACTGTTGGAGAAAAACAGATTTCATTTGATATGCAAAATAAAACTGATAAAGGTATGAAAATCAATTGGGATGAGATATCGTATATTTCACCCACAGGGATGTCAATGAGAATTATTCATGGCGGAGTCCGATTGATAGATAGAAATGCACCACAAGCGCCTACAATTGTACCCCCAAATTCAAGAATTTCAGACTTTATTATTCCTTCGGAGAATATTTATTATGTGAGCGGCGAATATGGAGGCTGGCGTGAATCAGATTTATTTTATAACGAAAATAAAGCCATTTATGAAGGAAAAGAGTTTAGTGTCTATATGCCTCTCGAAATAAAGAGTGAACGGAAAGAATATACTTTTACTTTCAGAATTAATAAAGTAACTAAAGTTGAAAAATGATAATTTGCTAACTTCATCTAACAGAGCGTATCTGGCTTCGTGCCTTCGGCACTCCGCCCAAATCCACCTTTGGTGGACTTCAGATACGCTCGGAACGTTATCTGAAATGCTAAAAGTAAGGAAGTAAGTCATGTCAAATTTTACTAATGTTTGGAGAGAAGGACTTTCAGGCGAACAAATTAATGCTGCGGGACATATAGGGACACATGCTCTTTTGCTTTCAGGTCCTGGAACGGGAAAAACTAAAATTATTACTCACAGAATTCTGGCGCTTCTGATAGAGCATAAAGTTCCTCCAGAGAATGTGCTTGTTCTGACATTTACCCGCGTCGCTGCACATCAACTAAAAAAGGAAATTGAGGATGTACTAAGACCTTTTGGCAGTGAATGCCCGCATATTTCAACGCTTCATTCTTTTGCTTTGAGGCAGTTATTGAAAAATTCTTCCCAGATAGATAGCTTACCTATGCCCTTGAGAATCGCTGATGATTGGGAAGAACGAAATATAATATGTGAAAACCTTAAAAATGATTTAGCAGAGCATTTGAAATCGATCCTTCCTAATATACAACGACCAATTGATAAGATTAAAACTTTATTTAACCAACTCTCGGCTGATTGGGAAACTTTAAGTATAGAAGGTGATGAAATTCAAAGAACTTGTCGCGATGCGAAATTTATTGGCGCGTGGAGAGAGCATAGAGAAATGTTTGGATATATATTAAGATCTGAATTAGTTTATCAATTAAAGAAATCCTTAGAACAGATTCCAGATTTTAGGTTGGAATCTAAATTTAACCAAGTTTTAGTGGATGAGTACCAAGATCTAAATTTATGCGACCTTGCTGTAATTGATGAATTATCAAAGAAAGGGGGTGAACTTTTTGTAGCGGGAGATGATGACCAAAGCATTTATAGTTTTAGGTACGCTAATCCTATTGGAATTAGAATATTTCCAAAGAAATATAAAGCTAAGATATTTAACCTTGAAATATGCTATAGATGTGATAAGTCAATCCTTGATTTAGCTGAATTTATAGCAAATCTTGATTATCAGAGATTGCTTAAAAGAACTAGACCAAGAGTAGGGGCAAGTGAAGGAGAAGTAAAGTTACTTCGTTTTAGCGATCAATATCATGAGGCAGAATGGATAGCCTCAAAATGCAAAGAAATTTTAGAGATTAACGATTCCACAAGAATCTTAATACTTATGAGGAGTGATTCTAGAGGTAGAATATCGCAAAATTTAAAAGATGCTTTTGATAGACAAAATGTTCCTGTTGCTATTGAGACAGACGAAACACCTCTTGATACTAATGAAGGAAGAACAGTTTTATCGATTATCCGCTTATTGGTTAACCCCCAAGATAGTTTGGCTTGGTACACATTGTTATATCTTGAAAGGGGAATAGGAGAGAAAACTCTAAGTTCAGTTCGTCAAATTGCAAAGGAAAAAGGGTATAGGTTTTATGATGCATTAGAAGAAATAAGTGAGACTCCTGGTTTATTTTCTGCGTATGAATTACCCCAAAAATTACAAGAAATTAAGAAAAAATTAGAAATGTTTGGAAGTAACGAAAAATCTGTGCGAGAGCAAGTACATGATATTATTACATCTCTTGTTTCAGGAAGCGAAAAGCAGGTGATTTTAGAGAATCATTTGAATCAAATAATATTGGAAACGGAATCCAATTCTCTTTCCGACTTATTGGGGTCAATTTCTGTATCGATGGAAAATGCTGAACAAGAACTTAGAGATGGCATGGTAAATATTATGACTATGCATAAAGCAAAAGGATTAAGCTCTGATGTAGTATTTATTTTAGGGGCTGAAAGTCAGTTTATACCCGGCAAAAATATAGGACCAACGGCGGATGATGAAAGAAGGTTATTTTATGTTTCTCTTACAAGAGCACGACACTCTTTGTTTATTACTTGTTGTAAAGAACGCACTAATGATCAAAGATATTTAGGAAGTGATAGCGGAAATTCTAAAAGAGATCTTACACCATTTTTGAGAGATTCTTCTTTGAAACCCGAAGATATATTATGATGATATATGTATTCGCACAGCGTATAACACAGCGTAAAAAATTTTTTATTCATTTTATAAGTCTTCATAAGTATGTTATATATTTAAAAAATTAAATTAATTTTTAGCAGCCTAAACCTGCTATGGTTGGATGCATCCACAAAAACCGCTGATGCATAAATTTCAATTTGTTGTGCAAATGCGTTCGGATTTATGGGGCAGACAATATATATTTCGCTATCAAAAGCGATTTTGCATATTGACTGCCCATACAAAACGAAGATTTTATTGGGTAAATATTTGTAAAACCATATATATATATATATATATATAATAAGGACTTATGAAATTATTGGGTGAAGCGATTTTTTCAATTTGATTATATCGAATATAATATTTATTAAATAATGAAATACTTGGAATTATCCCAATTGATAAAATGTTGTATCTGTCAAGATTTTTAATTTGTAAGTGCAAAGTTTTCAAATACTAAAACCAAAAGTATGGTTAAAATACAATAGCAAAAATAATAATAAAATTATAATTAGCAAATATATTTTTTAAATTGTTAAAATATTTATTTTGTTTCATTATAAACCCACGAATTGAAGTTGTATGATCAATCGGCGAGACATCCCCTTACTTTATAAAGAGGGCATTGACTCCCTGTCATTCCGAGCATAGCGAGGAATCCATTCCCGAAGAATGGATTCTTCACTTCGTTCAGAATGACAGGGATGGACAATCAAGGATGATTGTGCTACTTTGCTATGTGGCTACACCATCCTGGTGCAGAATTATCACAAGCAGGAATGCTTATGCTTCATATTTTAACACATTTTAATATATTTTCTATAATTACGTTTTTATTTAAATTATTTTTGACAATATTTTGGAAAATCATATTAATAATAAAAATCGTGTCTTTCTTTACTGCGATTTGGGGCTGATAGATTATAAGGATGCTTGGGATTTGCAAGAGAATATATTAGAGATGAGAATTAAAAATCAAATTCCCGATATTTTGTTATTATTGGAGCATCCTCACACTTATACATTTGGAAAAACATCGCATAAAGAAAATTTAGTTGCAAGTCAGGAATTTATTGATAAATATAATATAAAAATATTTGAAATAGACCGCGGCGGCGATATTACTTATCACGGTCCAGGGCAAATTGTAGGCTATCCTATAATCAATTTAAGCAATTGGCACGAAGATTCGCATTTGTATTTACGTGGGCTTGAACAAATTATTATCAATGTATGCCAAAATTATGGCATAGCTGCTGATAGATTTCCTCCGCATACAGGAGTTTGGATTAATAACGAGCGCAAAATCGCTGCAATTGGAATTAAAATCAAAAAATGGGTCACAATGCATGGCTTTGCATTCAATTTTAATACTAATTTGGAAGTATTTAAAGGTATAATTCCTTGCGGTATAAAAGATAAAGATGTAACATCAATTGAATATGAAATTTCTCGAAAAGTTAATATTCAAGAAGGAAAGGAATTGTTAGTAATAAATTTTCAGAAAGTATTTGATTATAAAGAATATAGAGAAATTGATAAAAAGGAATTATTTGATATTTTGGATAGCGGATATTTACTTCATCAAGATGATGAAAGCACACTACTACTTCATCAAGATGATGAAGGCACACTAAAGAAGCCAATTTAAAGGAAATATATGAATAATAATTATTTAAATAAATCGCAAGAAGAATATAAAAACTCAATAGAAAAAAATCAAACCACACAACTCAAACGCCCCGAATGGTTGCGTGTGAAAGCGCCAGTTGGCAATAACTACGACTATTTACAGGAAATGATGCACAGGCAAAAATTAAATACCGTTTGCGAAGAAGCAGATTGTCCAAATATAGCAGAATGTTGGGGACATCGCACTGCAACATTTATGATTTTGGGAGATACTTGCACTCGAAGCTGCGGATTTTGTGCTGTTAAAGTAGGCAATCCAAACGAAGTGGATTTACGAGAACCTCGCAGAGTTGCCGATGCTGTTAAGGAATTGAATTTGCGTCATGTTGTCATAACATCAGTTGATAGAGATGATCTGCCTGATGGTGGAGCGACAATATTTTCGGAAACTGTTAAAGAAATTCGCCAGTTAATGCCCGATACTACAATTGAAATTCTTATTCCTGACTTTAAAGGAAATGAGGAATCTTTTGGAATAATAATGCAAAATCCACCTGATATTTTAAATCATAATCTCGAAACGGTGCCTCGATTGTATCCTTTTGTCCGCCCTCAAGCAAAATATGAGCGTAGCCTTGAGCTTTTACTTTGGTTTAAGGAACATAATTTACGTACAAAGAGCGGTATTATGGTTGGAATTGGTGAGCAACCTGATGAAGTGCTGGCGTTAATGCAAGATTTAATTAAATACAAATGCGATATATTGACAATTGGACAATATCTTCAACCAACAAAGCAACATTTGCCTATTGATAGGTATGTCGCTCCTGATGAATTCAAAATGTATAAAGACGAGGGTTTAAAGATGGGCTTTAAATTTGTAGAATCGGGTCCCCTCGTTCGTAGTTCATATAATGCAGATGCGCAAGCGAGAGAAATTCTGTAATTTGCAAATTTTCTATTTATAATAATTCTATATGTGTGGAATAGCTGGAATTTATAAAACAAATCAATCTAAATTTGAAATCAATGACAAATTATTGAAATCTATGAGCGATATAATACACCATCGAGGACCTGACTCCGATGGTGTATGGCTCGCACGCAATCGAAATTGTGGATTTTCTTTCCGTCGCCTTGCAATACTGGATTTGTCGGAAAATGCCAGCCAGCCAATGCATACACCCGATGGAAGATATACAATCGTTTTCAATGGTGAAATTTATAATCATTTGGAATTACGTAAGGAATTGATAGCAAAAGGTTATAAATACCGCTCAAATTCCGATACCGAATCAATTCTATATGGATATGCAGAATGGGGCGAGGCAATACTTGATAAAATGATTGGTATGTGGGCTTTTGCAATTTATGATGAACAAACCCAAGAACTATTTGCCGCACGAGACCGAATGGGGATTAAGCCATTTTATTATTATTATGATAATGGCGATTTTATTTTTGCCTCTGAAATCAAAGCTATTCTGCAATATCCAAATTATCATAAAGATATAAATTTTGATGAATTATCAAATTATTTGACTTTTGGTGCAACAAGTTGCTATTCTTCAATATTTTCAAAAATTAATAAATTACCATCTGCACATTATTTAAAAATAAATTCGCAAGGTAATCTTGAAATCAAGCGTTATTGGAATCCTTTTCAATCAAATATCAATTATTCAGAATGGAGCGAGGATGAGATTACAAAAGAGATTATGCGATTATTGCGCGATTCGGTTCACATTCGTATGATTAGCGATGTACCATTTGGTGCATTTTTAAGTGGCGGGATTGATTCAAGTCTTAATGTGGCATTAATGAGCGAATTTATGGATCGCCCTGTTGATACATTTACTGTTGGATTCAAGGACTTAGTGAAATATAATGAACTTGAATATGCTGATTTAGTTTCAAAAATATTCAAAACAAATCATCACGAAATTATTATCGATCACGAAATGGCATTGCCAATGCTTGATGAAATCGCTTGGCACTTGGATGAGCCTAACGCTGATCCTGTTTCAATTCCAATATATTTCCTAAGCAATCTCACTCGCAATGAAGGAACCATAATGGTACTTATGGGTGAAGGCAGCGATGAGCAATTTATTGGATATAATTGGATGTTGCGCGATTTTAAATTTCACGAAACATATTGGAAGGCATATCATTATTTGCCAAAATTAGTGCGCAAATTTAATTTCAATATAATAAAACCATTATTTATTGCAAAAAATCAATATCTTGCACTGGATTATCTCGATAGGGCGGGGAATTCTTGGGAACAATATTGGAGTGGTATTCCAATGCTCACTAATCAAGAAATTTTGAAATTGCTGAACGATAAATCGCATTATCGAATGGAAAGCACACATCAATATGCAAAATCATTACACAATCTTGCATTGCAATTCAATAGCAACGCTGATTATTCGCAACGTTCTATATTTCTTGAACTTACTCAACGATTGCCAGAAATGTTGCTCGACCGTGTAGATAAAATGGGAATGGCAAATAGTATTGAGGCTCGTGTTCCTTTTTTAGATCATAGATTAGTGGAAATGACATCGACATTGAATCTACAAAAAAAGATTCCTGATAAGCATACAACAAAGTATTTGCTAAAAAAAGCATCTAAAGGCGTTATTCCCGACGAAATAATATATCGTAAAAAGCAAGGATTTTCTGCTCCAATGTCGGAATGGTTGCGTAATGAATGGTATGATTATGCTAAAGATAAAATAGACAATTCATATTTGGTTCGGGAAGGTATTTTCAATAAGCAATTTATAGATAGAATAATGCAAACGCACCGCAGTGGGAAAGTGAACTTTTCAAAGGAAATATACTCACTGCTATCACTTTCGTTATGGCAAGAGCAATTCCTTTAATAATTATGATTTATATAATTCCTCTTCGATAATCTCGCATAATAAATGTCCAATCATTATATGTGATTCCTGAATGCGTGCAGTAGTCTTGCTTGGCACAATTATAGTATCATCGCATAAGTCTTTCATTTTGCCACCATCACCACCAAGCAATCCAATGACTTTTATATTCTTTTGTTTTGCTGCAATAATAGCTTGAATAATATTTGAGGAATTGCCACTTGTTGATATTGCAATAAGTATATCATCTTTATTTCCAAGTGCTTCAATTTGCCGTGAAAAAACATAATCAAAACCAAAATCATTGCCTCCCGCCGTTAATATTGATGTATCAACAGTAAGAGCAATTGCGGGAATTGCAGGACGTGAAAATGAGCTCCGCAATCTTACAACAAGTTCAGCAGCAAGATGTTGGCTATCGGCGGCGCTTCCACCATTTCCGCAAAGCATAGTTTTCCCACCATTTTTGATTGCATCCGCGAGCATAAGCCCAACTTGTTCAATCTTATCGGAAAGAATATCAAGTACGCGCTGTTTCGTTTCGATAGATTCGCGAATGCTATCAGCAATTTTATTTTGATATTTCATAATTATCATAGAAATAAAAGGCAAAAATAAGCAAAAAGATTAAAATATATGGGAAGAATCTATGATGTTAGAGTGTGGGTTCAAAAACACTCCATCCCTTTCTAAATGAGGGAAATTTTAACCGTAGAGACGGTATGTATGGTACCTCTCGAATGTGCCTTTACCATCTCGGACCAGAATATCTGCAGAGGGCTGGAGCCTTCTGTTGTTGGGTATCCAGATTTGCAACAGATGGCTTTAACCACTTGCAAGTTTGCTTTTGCAGAAAAAAAATGCTCTCCTATCCATTGCTGGTACGGAGAGCTAAGATCTCTGGATCTCAAGGCATATAGCCTTGTTGTAAAAAGGCTAAATTTTATTGCTACAAAATTATAAAATATATTTAAATAAACAACATTTTATTTTAAAAATATTTTTTAATTTGCTTTTTCAAAAGTGGAGGTTATGTGTCGTTAGTTTTAGGACTCGATATTGGCGCCAATAGCTTAGGCTGGTCATTGTGCGATAGCGATATTTTAAACTATATCGATAGCGGGGTACGTATTTTTTCAGATATTGATTCTTCCGGTGCAGAAAGCAATGCAAATGCAAATGTGGAAAGAAGGGAATATCGTCAGCGTCGGAAGTTGTTATATAGGAAAGCATATCGAAAAAAATTATTATTTAAATATTTAAAAGAATTAGGTTTTATAAATTTTTCGGATTTTAATGATTTCCTTTTAGCAATTCAGAATATGAATCCCTATATCTTGCGTGCTGAAGCACTTCAAAGGCAACTTACAACTGTTGAACTTTCAAGAATCTTTTATCATTTTATTAAACGTCGAGGCTTCCTAAGCAATAGAAAACAACTTGCTCGTACTAAGGAAGAGGAAAGAAGTGTTGTCAAAGAGGGTATATCAGCTACCCGAAATGCAATGGGGGAGAATACATTGGGTGCATATCTCGCATCCATTTATCCTCCTGATAATGAACCCTTTACAGAAAGTGAACGAATTCGAAAACGATTTACTTCTCGTGAAATGTATATTGATGAATTCAATAAAATTTGGGAATTCCAATCACAATTTTATCCAGATTTGTTAACAGAGGAAAATAAAAAATTAATTGGCGATCCAAAAAAGGGTATAATTTTCTATCAGCAACCCCTGAAATCTCAAAAGCATTTACGCGGGAAATGTACTTACGAGACGGGTAAGCCACGATGCAATATTTCGCGTTATGAATATGAAGAATATACCTTCTATCAATTTGTTAATAATATTGAGTTGATAGATGGATATGGAGAAATACGGAAGTTAAGAACTGATGAGAAAGCCACAATTTTAGAATTAGAATTAGCATTAGCATTAAATTCAAAATCTCGTCTAACAATAAAAAAAATCAAGAATGCTCTTAAACTAAACGCATTTTTATGTAATTATGAAGATGATGTTGATCTTCCTACATTACTTTTTATGAGATTTGTGAATCAATTTTTTCCACCGCATTATAGAAAGGAATATATTGACCCCGATTTTGATAAAAAAATAGATACCCTCTGGCAAATTCTGAATTATGGAGATGATGATGAATGGGTGATTGACAAAATGAAGGAAAAACGCTATTTCCCCGAAGATCCTAAATATAACTTTTACTATGATGACAATAGAATAGAACTTCTGAAAAAGTATTATCACCGTGAAGGTTATGGCAGCTTAAGTTTAAAAGCAATAAAAAATATTCTGCCATTTCTGAAGAAAGGTTATATGTATCATATTGCTGTATTATTAGGTGGAATAAGAAATGCATTCGGTGATGATTATAAAAATCTTACTCAAGACGATATTAATAAAATAGAAAAATTTGTAAATGATGTCGCATCACAGCATCATAAAGAGAAAGAATTGACGGAAATAATAAGTAATTGGCTTATTGAAAATTATCATATACAACCGCAACAGCTTGCAAAGCTTTATCATCATACTCTGGAAAATAAAGAATTAGATATAGTTGAGCGTCTTCCTCAATTCACTGAAAATATCAGAAATCCCAAAGTAGAGCGAGCGCTGCACGAAGTTAGGCGTTTAATTAATTCGTTAATCGATAAATATGGCAAACCTGATAAAATTGTTATTGAAATTGCAAACGAAATTTATCTAACAAAGAAGCAAATAATTAATTCCATTAAACATTATTCAGGTGGAAAACTAAGTAAAGAAATGGAAGAATATCCAACCTGGAAATTATCAGCAATTTTAAAGAAGAAAATTCAAGAATATCAATTACAAAATAAAAAAGTAAATAATGAAGCTCGGAATTATCTCTCCAATTTTGCAGGTGTTGCAAATCCTACACGTGAAATGTTGCAGAAATACCAATTATTTGTAGAAATGCTTGATAAATCCGATAAAAATAGCAATTCTATGAAAGTTACTGTGTGTCCTTATACAGGGAAGAAAATTACTCTCGAAAATTTGTTTGCTGATGGTATAGTAGATATTGAACATATTATTCCATATTCTCGCTCTTTAAATGATAGCCTTGCTAATAAAACCTTATGCTATGCTGATTTCAATAGAAATCTTAAAAAAAATTCTACATCTTATGAATATTTTACCAAATACGAGCCAAATAAATGGAAGGAAGTAAAGCAGAGGGCAGAAAAATTATTACCAAAAGATAAGTATAAGCGCTTTATATCTGAAAACGTTCCCGATGCTGATACATTTGCTTCTAATAAATTAAACGATACCCGCTATATTTCAAGAATTGTTGCTGATTATGTCAAACAACTTCATTGCGAGGTACAAGTGGTAGCAGGCACCATTACAGCAACTGTCCGCAAATTCTGGGGATTGAACACTATTTTAAATGAACTAAATAAGAATCTATATTCTGATGAAGAGGAATCCAAAATTTCTGATGAAAAGAATCGCGAAGATCATCGCCATCACGCCGTAGATGCTATGGTTTTGTGCCTTATCACTAAATCCATTATCCAACGTTTATCCACTTTAAAATCAGATGATGATATTGGTACGGGCTCCAAAAAGTTAGAATATCCCTGGCCTAATTTTAAAAATGATGTTAGAAAGCAGGTTGAAAATATTCTAATTTCTTTAAAACAAAAAGATAAAATCGCTGTCTGGAAGCATCAAAAAATATTTGACAAAGGAAAAGTTCATAGAGTCACTACATTCACTCCAAAAGGAAAGCTTCACGATGAAACTTTTTATGGGTATCACCAACATCCAAAAACAAAGAAAAAAGGATTTGTTCACCGAATTCCAATTGAAAATATAAATAAAATGAGTCAAGTGGAAAAAATAATGGATAAATCAATTCGAGATAAAATTATTAAATATTTATCTTCTAACAATCTTTGCAAAAATGGAAAAGAAATTGAGAAAGGTGCATTCCTTGATAAAACAGGTGACGGGGAACTAAGGTATAAAGTATATCTAAAAAATCATAGAGGACAATATGTCCCAATCAAAAAAGTTAGAATATTCGAAGAATCCGAAAATAATAGGGCTATTCTTAAAGAGAAAAATAAATGGGTATCCCCAGGATCTAATCATCATGCGGAAATTTACAAATATCAAGAAGGTAAGTATTATCAAAAGCTTGTATCATTCTGGGAAGCTGTTGATAGAGTCAAAAATAAGCAACCCGTTTATGGCAATTTGCAAAATCCCGATAAGTATATTTGTTCTATAAAAAAGAATGATATATTTCTCTTGAATTATCCTGAGGATTTAGATTATTCAAATAAAAAATTGCTTTCAAAATATTTATATAGGGTTCAAAAAATCTCTTTTAATGGGAAATTAGAGGCACCATATTACACATTCCGTGCATTAAATGCTTCGACCCTAAAGTATGAAAAACAAGAGCTAAGGACACAAAGTATGCAAGCCTTTATTTCTCTCAATCCAAAGAGAGTCTTTATTAATCATTTAGGAGAAATTGAAAAAATAATTCCAATTGAATTTTAAGATATTATTTGGCACGGTATTTTCTATTAATTTATTATATTTATGCCAATTTTCAAATGTTAAAACGTACAATATTAATAGAAAATCCGTGCCATCTGAACGTCACAAATGATTTGTTTCAGATAACGTACAAATTTTCTAATCCACCCGTAGAGACAGGTCTCAGACCTGTCTCTACAACAACAACAAATCCACCGGTAAAGACAGGTCTTAGACCTGTCTCTACAACAACAACAAATCCAACGGTAGAGACAGGTCTTAGACCTGTCTCTACAACAACAAATCCAATCCCAGAGACAGGTCTTAGACCTGTCTCTACGTCATCATCAACGAATCCACCGGTAAAGACAGGTCTTAGACCTGTCTCTACATCAGATTCTACAACGATGCCCTTCGATGAAATTGGTTATATTATTATTGAAAATATTCAAACTACTGCAACCCTTCATTTCTTCCAAAAATGCGCTGAAAACAATGTTGTTATTGCATTTTGCGACAAATCCCATACACCTGTTTCACTTGCTACTCCGTTATATTCCCATACTACTCAAACCCAAACATTGAATAATCAATTAGAACTTACAGATACATTAAAAAATAATCTTTGGAAACAATTAATTAGTTCGAAGATTTCAAATCAAGCACGCCTTCTCAAAAAACTAAATAAAGATTACTTACAACTTGAAAAAATTTCAAAAAAATTAACAATTCAAAATACAAATACATCAGAAGCAACAGCATCGCGGTTTTATTGGAGTCATATTTTTGATAAATCAAAATTTGTAAGAGACCCTGATGGAGATCCGCCAAACAATTTATTAAATTATGGATATGCAATTTTACGAGCTGCTACTGTGCGCGCTTTGATTAGTTCGGGATTGCTACCTCAAATTTCATTCAAACATCATAATAAATACGATCCACTTCCTTTGGCAGACGACGTAATGGAACCCTATCGTGCCTATGTTGATGAAATTGTATATGAATTATTTAATGAAAGAGATTATTATATTCTTCATCATGAGAATAAAGAAAAATTGTTAAAAGTATTAGTATGCGATACAAAGATCGGTACAGTTAAAAGACCTTTAATGATAGCATTAACATACACAACCGCTTCAATTGCAAAAGTAGTAAATAAAAAATCGAATTATTTGGCACTTCCAAAAATGGAATAAATAAATGTCTTATCAACGTTTAAGTAGTTATGTATTAATGGTAACATTTGTATTTTTTGACCTTCCTGTCGATAACAAAGACAATCGAATGAAGGCAAATCGATTTCGAAGAAATCTTAAGAAATTAGGATTCCGAATGTTGCAATATTCTGTTTATATAAAGCATTGCTTTTCTTATGAGGATTCACAGTCAGAAGTTCGTAAGGTCGAGAAAATCATAGAGGACACGGGGGAGGTAGGAATACTTGTAATAACCGAAAAACAGTTTGGAATGATGAAGTATTACTACCAAAAGACGATAGAAGGGAAGAAGCTTGAAGTAAAGAATGAGCAATTACGCTTATTTTAGAGTAATGCAACAAATATTACGTAAGTAAATGATAGGTATATGGATAGGAACATATACCTATCAAACTTACGAAATTATAGCCAATCTACAACATCCTTCATCAACGATAATATCCCAATCCCCCTATCAAACTTACGAAATTATAGCCAATCTACAACCGAGTGTTTTGAATACTAATTCCATATCATCCTATCAAACTTACGAAATTATAGCCAATCTACAACTAATACTGTTACACCTGCCGATTTAGCAACCTATCAAACTTACGAAATTATAGCCAATCTACAACAACTAAAGCCGTCGGTGTCTCAACATTGACCCTATCAAACTTACGAAATTATAGCCAATCTACAACCTATATTGAATTTGTTCCCATAAATTTGATCCTATCAAACTTACGAAATTATAGCCAATCTACAACTATGCATATCATCACAATGTTTAAGATTGCCTATCAAACTTACGAAATTATAGCCAATCTACAACACACTCCCAATATGCTTTCCCAATTCTTCACCTATCAAACTTACGAAATTATAGCCAATCTACAACATATGATATTAAAGCACTTCAAGACTCAACCTATCAAACTTACGAAATTATAGCCAATCTACAACCGAATAGCAAAACCAGGTGCAACGTTATTCCTATCAAACTTACGAAATTATAGCCAATCTACAACAGATAAGATTACAAACTGCGATAAGGGAACCTATCAAACTTACGAAATTATAGCCAATCTACAACTGGTCTTGCTTCCTAAAATCCTTTGCTTTTCCTATCAAACTTACGAAATTATAGCCAATCTACAACAATTTGATATTGCAGGCTTGACTGCGGGGACCTATCAAACTTACGAAATTATAGCCAATCTACAACAATTTGTATTGTCAGGATTTGTGCTGTTCACCTATCAAACTTACGAAATTATAGCCAATCTACAACTAAGTTTAAGAATATCGGAAATTAAATCATCCTATCAAACTTACGAAATTATAGCCAATCTACAACAAATCGGAGGAATAACAATGGCTATTGATTCCTATCAAACTTACGAAATTATAGCCAATCTACAACAAAAGCACTGCACCAACTCGCTTTTGTGTAACCTATCAAACTTACGAAATTATAGCCAATCTACAACATTAAATATACCAATTCGCAATATGCTAATCCTATCAAACTTACGAAATTATAGCCAATCTACAACAAATGGTGAGACCTTAATACCTGGCAATTACCTATCAAACTTACGAAATTATAGCCAATCTACAACTATCCCTTGGTCTTATACAT
>Ga0116192_1000482_pt1 | contig 30553 bp, 29 predicted proteins | sample AD_UKC113_MetaG_FD_89876 | JGI IMG/M metagenome (GOLD analysis project Ga0116192, IMG submission 89876) | Active sludge microbial communities of municipal wastewater-treating anaerobic digesters from Hong Kong - AD_UKC113_MetaG | ecosystem: Engineered > Bioreactor > Anaerobic > Digestate...
ATTTCTTTATCTTCTGCTTCATGATCTTTATCATCTTCACCGGCGGCCTCTTCTTTATGGGAGGAGATATTCTCCTTGTGATCTTCGCCCTGACCCTGTCATCCATATTTATGATTCTGGGCGCCTACTGCGCCAACTCGCCCTACAGCAGCATCGGCGCTATGCGAGAGCTGCTGCAGATGATGGCCTATGAGCCCATGGTCCTGATTACGGCCATAGGCTTCTATTCGGTCACCGGGAGCTTTAATGTGACCGATATCATGAGCTTTCAAAAGCCCATGATCCTGTATCTGCCCGGTATTTTTGCAGGCTTTTCCTTTATCCTTACCATCAAGCTGCGAAAATCCCCCTTCGACCTCTCTATGTCCCACCATGGTCATCAGGAGGTCGTGAAGGGCATCACAACCGAGTTTTCAGGTGCCACCCTGGCCATGATCGAGATCGCCCACTGGTATGAGAATGTGTTCCTTTTAGGCTTTATCTATATTTTCTTCACCTGGGACAATCCCATAAGCCATGTTCTGGCAGTTGCGGCCTGCATTGTCCTGTACTTTGCCGAGATCCTCATCGACAATACCTTTGCCAGGATGAAGTGGCAGATGGCCTTTAAGTCCTCATGGATCATCGCGGCAGCGTTGGGCTTCACTAACCTGCTCATTCTCTTTATGCTTTAGCGAGGTGAATGAAATGTCATTTATCAAGAAATCACCATGGATTATTCATTATGACGGTTCCAGCTGCAATGGCTGTGATATAGAGGTATTGGCTTGCCTAACTCCCCTGTATGACGTGGAGCGCTTTGGTGTGATCAATACCGGCAATCCCAAGCATGCCGACATCTTTCTGGTAACCGGCTCGGTTAATGCTCAGAACAAGGATGTCATCTGGCAGATCTACAATCAGATGCCCAACCCCAAGGTGGTTGTGGCTGTGGGGATATGCGCCGCCACAGGCGGGATCTTTGCCGAATGCTATAATGTTTTAGGCGGTGTGGACAAGATCATTCCCGTGGATGTCTATGTGCCCGGCTGCGCAGCCAGGCCCGAGACCATCATCGATGGCGTGGTGAAGGCCATCGGGGTGTTGGAGCAGAAGCGTAAGGATATGTTAAGAAGAAGGAAAGCCTCCCGAATGAAGGTCAAGGCGGCCGCGGGTGGCAGCACACAAGCCGCCGTGCTGAAAAGCTTAAGGGGGATTTTTAATGGTTGAGCAACAGACAATTCAAGATATCACCGTTGACGATCTGGTGGACAAGGCCGTTTTGATGAAGGGCCAGGGCTACAGGCTGGTTCAGATCTCCTGCACCAGAAAGGATGGCTTTGAGATCAACTACTCCTTTGACAAGGATTATCATTTTATGGATTTCCGCATCCGCATAAGCGAGGAAACCGAGGTATTGAGCATCAGTCATATCTTCTTTCCGGCCTTCCTCTATGAAAACGAGATGAAGGACCTATTCGGTGTTAAGATCAAGGACATCAGCATCGATTATGAGGGGAATCTCTACAGGCTTGCGCTGAAGACACCTTACAAACCGCAAACCGGCGTAAAAGAAGAGGCATAAGAACAGGAGGGGTTTATCATGTCAAAAAGAGCTATCGTTCCTTTCGGCCCCCAGCATCCGGTCTTGCCCGAACCCATCCACCTGGATCTCGTCCTGGAGGATGAAAAGGTGGTTGAGGCCATTCCCTCAATCGGGTTTATCCATAGAGGTCTTGAAAAGCTGGTGGAAAAGAAGGAATTCACAGAATATGTTTACGTTGCCGAGAGAATCTGCGGCATTTGCAGCTTTATGCACGGCATGGGCTATTGCCAGGCCATAGAGACCATCATGGACATCAAGGTTCCTGAACGAGCCGAATACCTGCGCACCATATGGGCCGAGCTTTCCAGAATCCACAGCCATCTTTTGTGGTTGGGACTCCTGGCCGATGGATTTGGGTTTGAGAGTCTGTTCATGCATTGCTGGAAGCTCCGGGAGCAGATATTGGATATGTTTGAACAGACCACCGGAGGCCGGGTAATTTTCTCGGTCTGCAAGATCGGGGGCGTCCGGAAGGACATGGATGCCGATACCCTTAAGGCCATCGTGGATAGGCTCCTTGTGATGCAGGAGGAGCTTAAGAGTCTGACCGATGTGTTCATCGAGGACTATTCAGTGCGCCACAGGCTTGTGGGCGTAGGGGTGCTTTCCCGCCAGGATGCCCATGATTTGGGCGCTGTCGGCCCCATGATGCGTGCCAGCGGTATCGCTCAGGACATGCGAAAGCTGGGCTACGCCGCATACAAGTATCTGGACTTTGAGCCCGTGGTGGAAGCTGACGGAGACTGCTATGCCAGAACCCTGGTGCGCTTAAGAGAGATCTATCAGAGCATTGCCCTCATAAGACAAGCGGCTGCCCAGATCCCCGGCGGGGAGCTTGAGGAGAAGTTCAAGGGTGCGCCCGATGGGGAATACTTCTCAAGGCTTGAACAGCCCAGAGGAGAGGTCATTTATTATGTGAAAGGCAACGGCTCCAAGTTCCTGGATCGGGTAAGGGTGAGAACACCAACCTTCACCAATATTCCAGCGCTCCTGAAGGTGCTTCAGGGATGTGAACTGGCCGATGTCCCCATGATGGTGCTCACCATCGACCCCTGCATCAGCTGTACCGAGCGCTGAGGATTTATGAATAAAACGACCACCATGAACCCCGTCAGAAGGTAAAACCCATGGCGGTGGTCCAGGTTCCCTTGGTAATGGTTCGCTGCCTTTTGCTGCGATTGGGAAGGGCTGGGGATATGGTTTTTATCAATTGCTTGATCCAACGGGATCGCCACCTTTCTGCTGATACCGGGATGAGAGAAGGAATGTGATTATATGGCTACAATGAAGTTCGCTGAATATGTTCTCAAAAGGCTTTTTAAGAAACCCGCCACCCGCATGTATCCGGTGGTAAAACGGGAATACTGTGAGAGAACGAGAGGGCATATCGACATCGACATCAATGCCTGCATATTCTGCGGAATTTGCTCGCGGAAGTGCCCAACCGCTGCCATAGAGGTCTCAAGGAATGACAAGGCCTGGGCCATCGAGCGGCTGCGCTGCATTCAATGCGGCAGCTGCGTTGAAAACTGCCCCAAAAAGTGTCTGACCATGGGCACAAGCTATACACCGCCTTCAAGCGGAAGTATAAAGGATGTCTTTGATGCACGAGTATCCAATAACCCTGAAGATCATTGAGATTGCCGAAGCCCACGCCAGGAAGGAGAACGCCAGCAGAGTGGTGAAGGTCAATCTGGTTGTGGGGGATTATTCGGGCTTTATCGGGGAATCTATCAGCATGTATTTTAATCATATCTCTGAAGGAACCCTCTGCGAGGGGGCTCAGATCGCGATCAGGCGTGTGGTTCCACAGCTCAAATGCAAAAGCTGCGGGGAGTATTTTACCAGAAGGCCGTTTTCCTTTGAATGTCCCCACTGCGGCGAGGAGGGCGGCCCCACCGAGATCGGCAAGGAGTTTTATATAGAGAGTATCGAGGTGCAGTAGCAAAGTGCTGCTGAATCATAAAGGGAAGGTGTCATGTATGTCTGAGACAAAGAAGATAGAGGTCATGGAGAATATCCATGACGAGAATGAAAGGATCGCCCGTGAGACCAACGACCTTCTTACCCAAAGCGGTGTTTTTGCCGTCAACGTGATGGGTGCGCCGGGTGCGGGAAAAACCTCCACCATAGTCGGAATCGCAAAAAGGCTGAAAAGCCTCACCCCCTTTGTCATAGAAGGGGATATCGAATCCGATCTGGATACCAAGACCATGAATGCCCTTGGTATTAAGACCGTGCAGATCAACACCGGGGGAGCCTGCCATCTGGATGCACCGCTTATCCAGAAGGCCCTTGATGATCTGGCACCCCTAAAGAACGGCATTTTATTCATTGAGAACATCGGAAACCTGGTGTGCCCCGCCGAATTCGTGATCGGTGAGCACATCAAGCTCCTTGTATCCACGGTGACCGAGGGCAGCGACAAGCCCTACAAGTACCCCCTGGCCTTTGAGAAGGCCGATTGTGTGGTGCTCAACAAAAGCGATCTTCTGCCCTATCTGGATTTCGATATGGACTTTTTCAGCAAGGGCTTCAGAGCATTAAATGGGAAGGCACCCCTGTTTGTGGTTTCCTCCAAAACCGGCGAGGGGTTTGAAGAGCTGGCCCGCTGGCTGGAGGATAGGGCTGCAAAAGGGTAAGATGTGGCTTGCACTAAGCGGCGTGCCTGCCTGCAATTTAAAGCTTCGCTGTGATAGCGAAGCGAGCGCGACTTGAATCCTTGGATGGATTCAGGAGCGCTAAATTGCTGCAGGCTACAGCCGCTATGTTTGCATGGGACCTTGCACAATTAAAGCAAAAGGCGGTGCAGGAAGAAAGTTAAATGGAAGACATGACCGTAAAGGGCCTGGGGATAACCCTCTATGGCCTGGTTCAAGGGATCGGCTTCAGGCCCTATGTGGCAAGAATCGCTGAAGAATGGCATATCTCAGGCAGCGTGATTAACGACGGTGGTGCAGTGAGCATAAAGGCTTTTGCACCTTCCTGTGTTCTTGAGGGCTTTTTAAAGGCACTCCTGAACAACCTGCCCGAAAATGCCCAGGTGGTGTACGTCCGCACCCACCTCCTTGAAGACGGGACTTCCGGCTCCGGCTTTGCCATCCTGGAAAGCGGGGAGCAGGAGGATCAGCTGGTCATCCTTCCGCCCGACCTGCCGGTTTGTGACCGCTGCCTTGACGAGATGAAGGATCCCGCCGACAGACGCTACCGGCACCCCTTTATCAGCTGCACCCACTGCGGCCCGCGCTACAGCATCATGCGCACTTTTCCCTATGACCGCCATAACACCTCCATGGAAGCGTTTCCCCTGTGCCCGGCCTGCGAGACAGAGTACCGCAGGCTTGAGGACAGACGCTTTCATGCCCAGACGGTTTCCTGCATGGATTGCGGGCCCTATCTCAGGCTCACAATCCCCCCTCATGCAATGCATCATGGTGATGCCACCGAATCTGCTCATGATGCGTCTTTGTCCTCCGGTTCACCTCATGATGCTCCTGTATCCCCGGAAGGAATGCGCGTTTACGAGCGCGGGGAGGCACTGGATAAGGCCATTGAGATTCTTAAGAATAACGGCATACTGGCTGTGAAGGGCATCGGCGGGTATCATCTCATCACAAGCCCATGGTCGGATCAGGCCGTGTCAAATCTGCGACTCATGAAGGCCAGGGAGCAAAAGCCCTTTGCGGTCTGCTTCCCCGATATGGCCTCAATCAGAGCCCATTGTAAGGTTTCTCGCGAGGAGGAGACCCTCCTGGCCGCCAAGGCTTTCCCCATTGTCCTGCTGGAGAAGAGGACAGACAGTGAAAAATCCTTCTCGCCTTTAGTGTGCATGAGCAGCCGCTATCAGGGTGCCTTTCTGCCTTACACCCCCATATTGCATCTATTGACCGAAGCCCTCGGCCCGCTTGTTGCCACCAGCGCCAACCTGACCGAGAGCCCGGTGATTTACAGAGATGAGGAAATACGCGCCTTTACAAGCCCTTATCTCAGCGGCATTCTGACCCATGACCGGGAAATCGTCACCGGCCAGGATGATTCGGTGGCCTGGGTGGTGAACCACACCCCACAGCTGATAAGGCGCGCCAGGGGCTATACCCCGCTGCCCATCTACATGCCGTCTCATGAGAAGGCGTTCGGAACGGTCTTCGCCGCAGGAGGCCAGCTCAAATCGACATTCTGCTTCGCAAAGGGGCCCTTTGCCTATCTCAGCCAGTACATGGGCGACCTGGACAGCGAGGCCTCCTTCATAACCTATAAACGCAATTATGCCCACATGGCTGTTCTTCTGCGCATGAAGCCCGAATTGGCAGCATGTGATCTTCATCCCGACTATATGTCTACGGCCTTTGCCCAGAAGCTGGGCATCCCCCTTGTGAGGGTGCAGCACCATCATGCCCACACGGCTGCGGTGATGGCTGAAAACGGCCTCCAAGGCCCGGTGATCGGTGTTTCCTTTGACGGCACGGGTTATGGAGATGATGGTGCCATATGGGGCGGCGAATTTTTGATCTGTGAAAAGGCAAACTACACAAGAGTGGGACATCTGAGGTATGTGACCATGCTCATGGGAGACGAGTCCATGAAGGATGCCGGGAAAACAGCCCTGTGCTATCTTACGAAGCTGGGTTGCGGCAATGTCACAGGAGATGACCGCTATGAGACTGTGCGTGCTGCCATCCGAGCACGGGTCAACACCCTGAAATCCTCCAGCATGGGAAGGCTTTTCGATGCCGTCAGTGCCTTGCTGGGGATTTCCTGCTATAATCGATATGAGGGAGAGGCGCCCATTCTGCTGGAAAATGAAGCGGTCCATGCCCAAATGAAGGGTGCTGCCGGCCTGAACCTGGGCTTTGATATCCATCTTGAGGATGGGATGCTCATCATGGATCCGGAAACCTTGCTGAGAACCCTTATTTCAACCCGTCAGCAGGGAGTGGCTCAGGACATCCTGGCTCTGGCCTTTCACAGGGCTGTTATCGAAGGGACGGCTGAGATCTGCCACAGGCTGAAGCACCAGACCGGCATATCCCAGGTGGCCTTAAGCGGTGGTGTCTTTCAGAACAGGATCATCGCCGAAGGCCTCCACAAGCGGCTTTTAGATATGGGCTTCAGGGTTTATTCGGGGATCATGGCACCTCCCAACGACTCAGGAATTTGCCTGGGACAGGCTGCTATCGGCATGGAGGTACTTAAAACAGGGCTTTCTAAAGCCTTAAGCTAAAGTGGAAGAAGGAATAACCGATGTGTATTGCAATACCGGGAAAAGTGATAGAGACAGAGGAAAACACAGCAAAGGTGGACTTCAAGGGAAATGCCATGAAGGTCAATTTGGGGCTCGTGGATGCAAAGGCAGGGGACTATGTGTTGGTTCATGCGGGCTGCGCCATCGAGGTGATCCGAAAGGATCAGGCCGAGGAGCTTATGGAGATCCTTTCGGAGCTGGAATCGGGCATCTGACCGCAAAAGAATCCATTCTCCTGACGACGTGCGCTATTTGCGGGATGCATTGCGCCATACAAACCGGCGTAAGCCGACATTGCAAGGAAGGCCTATGAGAACACTGGAAGAGATCAGGCAGGCCCTTGCCGGTTATAACGGCAGGCCGCTTAAAATCATGGAGGTCTGTGGCACCCATACCTCGGCCATTATAAAGGGCGGCATCAGAGAAATGCTGTCCCCTAAAATACGCCTGGTTTCAGGACCCGGTTGTCCTGTGTGCGTCACCTCACCCTATTACATGGACGAGGCCTGCTCCTACGCCCTAAAACCCGATCATGTGCTTGTCACCTTCTCCGACATGATGAAGGTGCCGGGCCTGAAGGGAAACCTCTATGATGCCAGGGCATCGGGGGGCAGGATTGAGATGGTCTATTCACCTCTGACCATACTGGACAGGGCTGCAAAAAACCCTGACACCACCTATGTCATGGCCGCAGTGGGCTTTGAAACCACCGCACCGGTTTATGCCATCCTCCTGGATGAAGCAGAAAAAAGAGGCATCGGCAACATCAGGCTCCTTACGGCCATAAAAACCATTCTTCCTGCCATGGAAAGCATTCTGGAAAGCGAGGAGATCGATGGCTTTATCTGTCCGGGGCATGTGAGTGCCATCATCGGTGCAAGGGCTTATGAGCCCCTTGCCGCACGTTTTGATAAGCCCTTCGTGATCGCCGGCTTTGATGCCGAAAACCTCCTTGCAGCCATATATGAGATTGTCCGCTGGGCCAAGGCAGAGGCGGGAGAGGTCAAAAACCTCTACACCAGCATTGTAAGCCCCGACGGAAATGGGAAAGCTAAGCTGCTTCTGGATAAGTATTTCATGCCCTGCGACTGCTATTGGCGGGGTCTGGGAGCTATTCCGGCTTCGGGTCTTAAGTTAAGACCGGAGTATGAACGCTTTGATGTGAAATGGACCGACAAAGAAGCCGCGGAAGCCGCATCCCAAAACACCATGGGATGCCGGTGCGGCGATGTGATAAAGGGAAGGATCAATCCTGACCAATGCCCGCTCTTTGGAGGTGTCTGCACGCCTCAAAATCCCTTCGGCGCCTGCATGGTCTCTCAGGAGGGCGCTTGCGGCGTATGGTTCAGTAATATGATCAGAAAAAAGGGCGGTGGCTATGAGAATTAACATGACCCATGGCAGCGGGGGAATCAGCACCCGTGATTTGATCAAAGATGTGTTTGCCAAAAAGCTTGGCAACAACATATTAAACAGGATGGAGGATGCGGCGGTGCTTCAGATGGACCTCAAGTCCTCTGGCAGAATGGCCTATACCACCGACTCCTTCGTGGTAACCCCCCTGTTTTTCAAGGGCGGTGACATCGGCCGGCTGGCCGTTTGCGGCACCGTCAACGATCTTTTATCCATGGGGGCCATCCCCAAATACCTATCGGCAGGCTTTATCATTGAAGAGGGGCTTCCCGTAGCCGATCTTGAGAACATTGTCTCCTCCATGGCCGAGGCCCTTAAGGAGTCGGGTGCCATGCTTGTTGCCGCAGATACCAAGGTCATTGAGGGAAGAGGCGGTCTATACATCAACACCTCAGGCATCGGCACCGTCCATGAATCGGTGCAGCCCAGCGCCTATAATCTGGAGGCAGGGGATGCCATTCTGCTTACCGGAACCCTGGGAGATCACCATGCCTGCATCCTCAGCCATCGTATGGAGATCGAAAACAATATCGCAAGCGACGTGGCTCCACTGGTAGCGCTATGCCGGGCCCTGTTTGATCACGGTATCCGAGTAAAGGCCATTCGCGATATCACCAGGGGTGGCCTGGCTACAGTCCTGAACGAGCTTTCAGAAGCCTCAGGGTGCGCCATTCACATCCACCAGGAGAGCATCCCCGTAAGAGAGGACGTGGCATCCCTCTGCGGCATATTGGGACTGGACCCGCTCTATATGGGCAACGAAGGCAAGATGGTGATTTGTGTCAGCCAAAATGACGTAAAAAAAGCCCTGGAGCTCATCCAGCATGCTGCCTACGGGAAAAGATCCCAAATCATAGGCCAATGCCGGGAAGGCCAGGGCGTGTTCCTTAATACAACCTCAGGGGTATCCAGAGTCCTTCATGCCCTTTATGGCGAGGGCTTGCCCAGAATCTGCTGATCAGCCACTCTGGAGTGAGAGGAACTCCTCGAAGGTATTGAAATCCTTGAACAGCCTGAAGCGCTTGATGAGCACATCGGTTCCGCTTACAGAGTTGCACACAAACTGATAATTGTATTCGAAATCGCTTTGCACCACCAGGTAGGTACGGTCATAGGATACCCGGTAAACGTTTTGCAGAAGCTCTTTGAGGACCATCCCGGCACCGCTTTCGGCGAAGGGCGATGCAGAACGGTCTACAACCTGTATGATCTCCAGATCAAAGGCATATTCAATGCATTCTCTGATCTGAGCCTCCACCTCGTTGAGGAACAGCTGCAGCACGTCGGGCTTGTAAAGCCTCATGCGTCTTTCCAGCTCAGAAAAGCCCTCGATCAATGGCGCCATATGGTTAGCCACCGTTTCATAGGTAAGCACATCCTCTTCATTGCTCAGCACGCTTTTCTTATGCCTGAAAATCATGATGGCGCCGATGAGCTTGAGCTCATAGCGATCCAGAGTCATGGGGATCATGAGCACGCCGGACTTTTCCCGGATTGCGTTGGATATTTCATCGCCCACATACAGCGAGACATTCTCAGAGCGGGATTCAAACAAGATCTTGCCTTCCCTTAAGGGGCTGATAATCTCATTCATAGGGATGCTTAAGCCCTCAAGAGACGGATCGCTGGCGGCGTGGACATCAAGGGTGTCCTTACCATCGTTGTAGAGGGTAACCAGGCAGCTTTCCACGCCAAAGGAAACGGTAAGGGTCTCAAGAGCCAGCGCAATCATCCGGCTGCTGCTGTCGGCGCTGTTGATGTTCTTCATCAGGGTATTTAAGGTCATAAGCCGATCCAGCTTAAGCTGAAGGAGCTCCTTCTGGTCATTGACAACCTTCAGCAGCATGGCGTTGGACAGCGCGATATAGGTATAGGAGGCAAGGCTGTCCACCAGCTCAAAGGCGCTCTTTTTGTAGAGCGCGCCCGACACAGTTTCACCCAGGGTGACAAAGCCCAGGACCTTACCCTGCTTTCCGTAAATAAAGACCACGTAGCGGGCATTCACCATCTCCAGAGGTGCTATTCCCTCCAGATAGAGGCTCTCGAAGTAGGCAATATCAGCATCAACTGAAAGATCGGCAATCTGTTTAAGGGTATTCACAGGAGTTTCTTCGTTGAGCGTAAAGCTCAGCTTGTTAAGCGTATTGGCATGAAATACGTCTCTGTAGGCCTTCAGGGTATATTTCTCAGAGGGGTCATCGAATAGGAAGAAGCCGGTATAAGCGCTCTGGGTCAATTCTGAAAAGACATCCACTGCCAGGGAATACAGCTCCTCAAGGCGGTGCTCGGTGAGCATGGCCTTGGCTGATTGATTGATGGCAAAAAGATTGAAGATCTTTTCATCCAGCTCCCTATTGGTAACCTGCAGCCTCTCCAGCCTCATGCAGCCTTCCAGGGCATTGTTGAAAAGATTCATCAGGGTTTCGCAGACCAGGATATCGCTTTCATTGAACTTGCCCGAAACCCTGCCCGAAACCAAAACGAATCCGTTAAGCTTGTCCTCCAGAGTCAGCGGAATCATGACGTTGGCATCAACGGCATCGAGGAGATCCTTGGGGAAGTAGGCTTCAAGCTGGCTTCTGCCGTGGATGACATTGCCCACATATAGAGCGAAACCGGCCAGCTCAGGGGTCTGGGCCAACTCATATCCGATCAGATTTACACCGCGGGTTTTGTGAACCTTATAACGGCCCTCTCTGAACAGGAGCATTACCGATTTATCGGCAGTCAGAAGCTCGTTGACAAAATCAAAGGAAGTATCGGTAATCTGCTCGTAGGTCAGTCTGTTTGCAAAGAAACGTATGGCCTCCAGAATGCCATTGTAGCGGTAAATGCTGGTTTGCAGCTCGTTATTGTCGTCCTGCTTTATATTTTGTAGGATATCCTCGTAATTCATGCGCTTCCTCCCTGCTTAGATGGTTTTTATCTCATTATCGCGGTAGTAGTAGGAGGTTACCGGTGTTTCCTTTGAGATTTCCTCACTTAAACCCTTTATCTCAATCCTGACCTTCGGATAACATCTGTTCTTAATCAAAACAGCACCCTCGCCCGGCGTTTTCAGATATTCACTCAAGCTCTTCACATGGAACTCCAGCTTTTTAACTTCATCCTTGATATCGGAATATTGGTTTCTAAGGTTTTCGTAGCTGGCCTTTTGCTCTGCAGACAGACCGGTGGCACAGGTATAAACCTGAATGTGCTGCTTGATCCTGACCAACTGATTCTTCGATTCTTCAAGCTTTGCCAATGCACTATCCAGATCCCGCTTCATGGAGGCTCTGTCAAAGCCCCTGATGCGTATGATGGTGCGGCTTTCAGCCCGGTTGCCCAGCTCGGCCACCGATACCTTGATGTCGGCGTCAATGGATCCGCCGATGATCCTTCCCTTGGGAGACTCCACAATGACCTGTTTGGCACGAATATTGGTGTTCATGCAGTAATAGCCCACATAAACCGTACCTTCACATTCCACGTCGATATCCGACAGGAACTTGACATAGAGGTTCTTCTTGCACCGCACCATGGTTTTGCCCTTACCTGCGATGCCGCCCTTGATAAAGATGCTGCCGTCCTGACTGATGATCGAATCAGCGGCGCCTACACCGTACTCACCCAATATTTCAATATCCTTATTGGCGGAAACACAGAAGTTGTCGGCGACAGTGCCCTTGACCGAAAGAAAGCCGTCAAAGTCAATGTTGCCTGTTGAGAAATTGATATCTCCCTGGATTTCAAGGAAATCATAAACGCCGATGGTCTCACCCTTATAATACACAGCGCCGTTTTTCTTAGAGAAGAGATAGGTGATGCCATCGCGGTATTCTTCATACACCGAAGGGCGATCATAGAGAAGCGGCAGAGATTTTCCGGGAATGGGCGGAATCTCCTTGCCCTTGACGTTTTTGCCGGGTATGCCGGGTGTGGGATCTTTTCTTTGACCAAGCCAATCACCCTTGGCTACTCTATGGATAAGATTGAGTTCATAATGGTCGACCCTGCCCTGATCGCTGATCTTAGGCTGTGGCGTTGAGATTTCATAGGTTTTGATGACAGCGTCGGTTCCGTTGACAGCCGGAAGGCCCTCGGCGATCAGGTATTCAATGCCTGATCTTAAGGGTCCTGCAAGAACATTGGTTTTTATGCCATAAACGATACCGGCCTTGCTTAAGGCCTCCAGTACTTCCTTCACCAACTCCACGCGCTTGTTGGGGGACAGATCTTCATCCGAGACGTAAAGGGTAATGTAAGCCTTGAGTGCGTCGTCGGTCATGCCGATGGTGATTCTCTCGCGCTCCTCGCCAAAGGGCTCTGGCCCGTAGGGGGCTCTCGTGAGGACGTTTTTGAGCGCAAGAAAGCTGGTAATCTTGACATTGGGAAAGTGCTCCCTGAGGATTTTGATAAATGCCTCAAGGGAAAGCCCCTTCGCTTTCGACTTCACGAAGAACTGTCCGGCTTCTCGCGATATCTCGATGTATTCGTTCTTAAAGAGCAATAAAGCCATCTGTTTTATTTTCCCCTTTTCATGCTGCGGAAATAAATCATCCCATGCGAGGAAAATTTGCAGTGTCCGCTTAACATAACGTATTTTGACCGATTTTTAATGGCAAAATGAGGTATAGGCTTATTGACTAATATCAATTATAATTATTATCACTATATATATCAATATCGGTAGGCAAAAGTTAATGATTAAGTGGCATTCGTGTAACGGCGCGATTAAAATTAAAGATTTAACAGATTTTGACCCCATACATACCTTCGACTGCGGCCAATGCTTCAGATGGACCCGGCTTGAGAACGGGAATTGGCGGGGTATCGTCAGGGGTATCCCTGTTGAGGTATCCTGGGATGGAAGGGATCTGACCTTTTATGATACCACCGAGGAAATCTTTTTAAAGGTCTGGTATCCCTACTTTGACCTTGGCAGGGATTATGGGGAGATTAAAAGGATTCTTACCGCAGATGATCCGGTGATGGCAAGGGCCATTGCCTTCGGAGAGGGCATGCGGCTTCTGAGGCAGGATTTTGATGAAACCCTTATCTCCTTTATCATTTCACAGAATAACGGCATTCCACGAATCAAAAAGATCATCGAGAGCCTGTGTACCCATTTCGGAGAGCCCATCCAATACCATGACAACACCTGTTACACCTTCCCATCCATGGCGCGGCTGGGAGGCCTCACAGATGAGGAGATAAGGGCGGTGCGTGCGGGCTACAGGGATAAGTATATCCTTAAGGCCGCCCGCCAAATGACAGACAAGCTGGTGGATGTCTGTCATCTTGAAAGCTGCTCCACCGATGAGGCGCGAAAGGCCATGCTTCAGCTTTCCGGGGTGGGGCCCAAGGTTTGTGATTGCATCCTGCTCTTCGCAGGCGTCAAATATGATGTTTTTCCCGTGGATCGCTGGGTAAGCCGCGTCATGGCGGAGCTCTATCTGGGCTATGAGGCCGGTTATGATGAGCTCACCGATTTTGCGCACAAGCGCTTTGGTCCGCTGACAGGCTTTGCACAGCAGTATCTATTCTATTATGCCAGAGCCCACAGAATAGGGCTATGAGCGCTGCTCGGCCTTGCTTGGGCTTATAGGATATCCTCGACGATTTCCACGGCCTTTTTCACAAGCTGTGGGCAGACCGTTTTAAATATGCCCTTTTCTCTTGCCAGTGCTACCTGCTCCGGACTGGTCAAATCATAGCCGATAAGGTCGGTGCATCCAAGAGATCCATAGACCTCACGAAAGCGCTTTGCAAACTCACTTACCAGCCCATAGGTCTTAAACTTATCCTCCGTCTGACCAGGCTTTGACTGCCCGTATTTCAGGCTGATAGCCATAACCGCACCGGTGACGGCCCCGCAGGTTTCGCCTGTGCAGCCCATGCCGCTGCCAAATCCGCAGGCTAATTTGAAGGCCATCTCCTTATCTAAGCCCAAATCCTCGCAAAAGGCACCGAGAACCGATTGAGAACAGTTAAAGGAATTATTGAAGCATTGGATGGCTGCATCCGATCGACTAGACATAAAGTACCCCCATTTCTGCCGTTTTACTGCTTTTTCTCACGACCATTTCTTGGATGTGCATGTAAAGCATATCATATTTAGGCACTATGCTCAATCAGGTTTTTCCTGCATCCGGTCAATGAAATGGCATAAATTTGAATAGTATGCTATAATAAAGCTTAATAGCTTCGATATGGGCTTTTAAGCAGGAGTTGCTTGGGCAATAACCGGTTTGAGCAAATGCCATTGGTTTTAAGACAGTCGTCGTGTCGCTGAATGCAACTTAAAGTCCGATTCAACCGAAATGACAGGACGCTATTGATGAGGGAAGGTATTATGTGTTGTTCAAAACTGAAAAAGCTTTTTATGGTACTCATGCTATGCCTGCTGGCTTTATTTGCGGCAGGATGCTCAAGAACCGAAAGGACCACAGGTGACGATATAGAGGAGACACCCGGAAAGAAGCAGACATCAGTTAAACCTGTGGAGGAGGAGACCTTCCATGTTGACGGGTATGATTATGATCTGCGTGTCGTCTACTATCTGAACAAGGATCTTCCTGTCCTTGAAGATGCAAAGTATAACACCTTTGATGTTTACAAGGTCTACAAAAAGAAAGAGGAGAAGGTCTATACCTTCAATAAGAAGGAAAGCTTCGATAATCAGGAATACATCATGGACTGCGACCTTGTGGAAGGCCACAAGGATTTGGGGATCACGCTGGTGTTTCGTTTAGAGGAGACCATGATTGGCCTCCCCAGTATCCTTGTCCTGAGCGATGTGGACGGCAAATTCGGGGAAGTCTATTATGGTGCTTGCTATGGCGACTATCGCTTTGAGGATTTTGACCGGGATGGGAGCACCGAGCTGTTAACAGGTGCATCCAACGGCGGTGGCTATGTTTCCTGGTGGTCCGGGTTCTATCTGGCCCATAAGCTGGAGGATGGCTATTACTCCGAAACTACCTATGCCCTCACAAAGGCTTATTATGACCATTTAATCATATCAGCCGAGGAAGCCTTCACCGACAACCAGAACGCTGAGACCCTGGAGGCCTATATCAATGCCTATGCTTATGCAGGCCAGGAAGATAAGGTGGCTGAGCTCCTTGAGGCTTACCCCTCGCTGGTGGTGAAAATCAAAATCAGTGATGAGCTGCCGGCCGATACCTATGAAGATTATGTTGTCAATCAGGCTCATAATTACAGAATCTATTGGGGAGAAATCTTTTCCGGCGATCCGGACTATGAGAGGGATAAGGAGAAATTCCAGGGCGGCGTCTCAATCGGAGACCCCTATATCGACTATATCAGGTCTTCCGGAAACAACGATGATATTGTCTTTGAGGAAAGAGATGATATCAACCTTGACGGTATTGAGGATGTCATCATCGCCACAGGCTTCGGCGATGAAGTGACCGGGATCTATTGCTTAAAGATGGTCGGCGATACTGTTTTAGGTGTGAAGAATGATCCTTCCAAGGAAACCGGATACGGCATCTACGAGGTTAGGCTCATCAAACTCCAGGATACACCTCAAACCTATCTCTATTGCGGTTTGACCAATTATGTCAATCTATATGGCTTTACAGTCTATGAGCTTGTGGGCAACGAGTTTAAGCAAATTGCTTACAGTGCTTCGCCCACCGGCGCAGGGGATGATACGCTCACCGACAGCGACGGCGATGGCCAGTATGACAGCTATACCCAATACCGCTACAGCTATGATGTGCTCTACTATGACACTCAGAGAATCTATGTGTGGAACGGGTTCCAGTTTATCAATGATGTCACCTTTGTGGATGTTTATGAATATCCTGAAACCCCCGAGGATGTGGTAATCTCCTACATTTCTCTGAGAGTCATCGATGACGGCTATTCCAAGGATATCAAGGAACGCCTTTCGGAGCTCTGCCTGCTGAGCGATGACGATGTGACCCTGGACATGTCGGTCTGGTATGAGGCTGCTTTTAACGCCTATATGGGCTTTGAGGACACCCAGGTGACCTCCGAGATCTCCGGCCAGGAGGCAAGGGTTCAAATTGTACATAAGGATGATGAGGGCCAGATCTACTATCTGGATGCAAACCTTATTTATGATGACGAAAAATGGGTCATCGACATGCTTGCGTGGTAGCCTGTCCGGGGGCATGGTTGCCCCTGGAGCCGGCGCCGGATGCATGACCGACCGGGCAAATGAAGCATACAATTTGCTTGTGAAAAATTAAAAGGATGTTTCGATTTCGAAACATCCTTTTTTGGTGACCCCAAGGGGAATCGAACCCCTGTTACAGCCTTGAAAGGGCCGTGTCTTGACCGCTTGACCATGGGGCCATTATTGGTAGCGGCGGTCGGAATCGAACCAACGACACTGCGGGTATGAACCGCATGCTCTAGCCATCTGAGCTACGCCGCCATATACTGCGCTTAAGGCGCCTTTATAGTATAGCAAAGACCTGATGGGGGCGTCAAGCTTTTTTTTATCATATCGTCATAGCCTGAAAACTCCGCAATAAGCGGGTATCAGGCTATGTTGAAAAGTATTTCATGACGTTTGCCAATAGATGACAGTCATTCTGGAAGTATTTTTAGTGCCGGACGACCATAAGGGTGCCGCCGGGCCTGATCTATGTCTTTCTGTGAACCTCAAAGAGTCTGGGATAAATAGCGTCAAGTCTTAATAAGAATGGATTTAGCAGTAACCGAATACTTCTCATTTTCATAGATTAAAAGGCCGGTATCCATCGCTGTTGTCACCTCTCAACATTTTATGACATATGATGAAGAGGGCACGGCCAATGAATAAATCAACGGGGGAACACTGATGAAGGTTGTTATTTTATGCGGTGGCAGGGGTCTTCGGATGGGTGAGCTTACCGAGGATGCACCTAAGCCGCTAGTTGAAATCAATCATAGACCCATGCTATGGCATATCATGAAGATCTACGAGGCCTATGGTTTTCATGAGTTTATTCTCCTATTGGGCTATAAAGGTGAGAAAATCAAGGAGTATTTCATGGATTATGCCTGGAAGAATCAAAGCTTCACCCTTGATACCGCCACAGGGCAAGTAGAGCTTCTGGGAAAGACCGATGACTGGAAGATCACATTTCTGGACACCGGGATGGACACCATGACCGGAGCTCGTCTCAAAATGGCCCAACCCTATATCGGCAATGAGACCTTTATGGCCACCTATGGGGACGGCCTGGCCGACATCAACCTGGATAAGCTCCTTTGCTATCACCGGGAGAAAGGGAGAATCGCCACAGTAACCGGAGTCAGAAAAAGAAGCCAGTATGGCATACTCACCGTTTGCGACGGCATAGCCAGCGCTTTTGAGGAGAAAATGCGTTCTGATACCATCATTAATGGCGGATTTTTTGTTCTTGAGACCAGTGTATTTAACTATATTGACCAAGACACCCAATGTGTTTTTGAGCACAAGCCCATGTCTGAGCTGGCAGCAGACGGACAGCTGGCCGTCTACAGCCATGACGGCTTCTGGTATGCCTGCGATACGGCTTGCGATATTGCGAGAATGAATCAGCTATGTAGAGAGGGAAAGGATTCCTGGAGGGTATGGTAGTATGAATAATGCTTTTTGGCAGGATAGAAATGTATTGGTTACAGGGTGTACAGGCTTCTTAGGGAGTCATCTGGCAAAGGCGCTGGTAAAATCAGGGGCTTGTGTCACGGGGCTTGTGCGGGATATTGCACCCAGATCCAACCTGTATAGGGGGGAGGAATACCATAGAATCAACCTGGTTTATGGGGCTCTGGAGGATTATCCCTTGCTGGAACGGGTGATTTGCGAATACGAAATCGATACCGTTTTCCATGTTGCTGCGCAGGCTATTGTCGGCGTCGCCAACACCAATCCTCTATCTACCTTTGAGGCCAACATCCGAGGCACCTGGAATATACTTGAGGCTTGCAGGAGAAACCCGAAGGTCAGGCGTATTGTTGCGGCTTCCAGCGACAAGGCCTATGGCGATTGCCCGGTGCTTCCCTATGATGAGACCATGCCGCTTTTGGGGCGGCATCCCTATGATGTGTCCAAGAGCTGCGCCGATCTCATCGCACAGAGCTATCACATTACCTATGACCTTCCGGTATGCATTACCCGGTGCGGAAACCTCTATGGCGGCGGAGATCTGAACTTCAACCGGATCATCCCCCAAACCATCAGAAGCATCTTAAAAGGAGAAGCGCCGGTGATCCGCAGCGACGGCAGCTTTATTCGGGATTACTTCTATGTGGAGGATGCGGTTAAGGCCTATATGCTGCTGGCTGAAAGGCTTGAGCCTTTGAAGCTTGCCGGGGAGGCCTTCAACTTCAGCAATGAAATCCAGTTATCGGTTTTGGACCTGGTACATAAGATACTACAGATTATGGGCAGCGATCTCAAACCGGTAGTCCTGAACCAAGGGGAAAATGAGATCAAGCATCAGTATCTCTCTGCTAAAAAGGCAAGAGAGGTACTTGGCTGGTCACCGACATACAGCCTGGATGAAGGCCTTGCCATAACAGTGGAATGGTATCAGGCCTTCTTCAATGCATTGATGGAACGGGGGTGAATTTATGGATAATGTTTTTTGCTCGGTTTTATCAAGAACCCGTCTGTACCAGGCTATAGCCCTTCTGTGCTCCCTTCATACCGTAAAAAAGGCGTTTATCCTTCATATCCTATGCGTGGACGATGACACCTATAATCTGCTTAAAAAGATGGACTGGGACAGCGTACACCTCACCCATCTGGATGAGCTTAAGAACGATACCCTTGATCACTTAAGGAAATCAAGAAAGCAAAACGAGTATTGCTGGACCTTAAAGCCTGTCTTTTTGGAGTATCTGTTTGAAACTAATCCTGATGTGGAGCGGCTGACCTATATCGATGCCGACCTATTCTTCTTCAGCGATCCCGAGCCCGTTTTCATTTCACAGCCCCACAGCTCGGTGCTTCTGTCTAAAGGGGATATCCGCATACCTACCCTGGGCACCAGGGATACCCTGACCATTCAACGTATCCTTGGGAAGTATAACTCAGGGTTTATCAGCTTTAAACGGGATGAGACAGGCCTCATGGCCCTTGACTGGTGGAAGGAAAAATGCCTGGATTGCTGCATCAGCATGCCCGAGGGGGGCAAATTCGGAGATCAAAAGTATCTGGACGAGCTGCCCCAGATATTCCAGAATGTCTCTGAAATCAGGACGCCGGGGGTCAATGTGGGACATTGGAACAGCTATTACTATAACTACAGCATATATCAGGGCAATGTCTATGCAGATCTGAGCCCGCTGATCTGTTACCATTTCAGCGGCTTCAGAGTAGTCAAGGGGGACAAAGTGGTGCTGATTCATGAGGCCGACAGGACGAGCAAGCCATTCTTCTACGATATTTATATAGGTATTCTGATGGATATTATCGAAAGCATCAGAGCCATTGATCCGGCATTTTGCGGTTATTCGGGCAAGGATGATCTGGGTACTCAGGGCCTGTCCATCATGGGATAGGCATTAGGTTCAGAAAGGAAGTCGAAGGAATTGAAAGCCAGTGTCATAATCCCGGCCTATAATGCCGCTGAGAGGCTTTACTTGAATCTTGTCGCCCTCAACCGTCAGAACATAAGCGGGGATGATGTTGAGATCATAGTGGTGGACAATGGGTCCCACGATAACACCCAGGAGATGCTCAAGAGCTTCGCGCTGAAATATCCCCTTATTACAGTACGTGTAGAAAAGAACCGGGGGATCGCCTATGGGAGAAACCAGGGTATTCTCAAGGCTCAGGGCGACGTTCTCATCTTTCACGACAGTGACATGATCGCATCCAGCGATTTTATTGAAAAGCACCTTAATTACCATGAAGCAGGATATGATGTGGTGTGCGGATTATTCTGGAAACGCATCTATACCTTCTTCTATTCGGGCTTCAGCCGTCAGCAGCTGGAGGACTTCAAAAAATACGGACTGTCGTATAGTCCACAAATCAACACCAAGGCTACAGGACCTATCCAGCTTCTCTCAGAGGAGCAGGTGAAGGAAGATAGACTGGAGGAATACAGCTTCGATCTGGATCTGGCCTTCATCAAGGACCTGAAGATGACCCTGGATCGGCATGGCAGCACCTTCTCGGATTATTATCTGCCCTGGCGGTTTTTTATCACCAATAATCTGTCGGTTAAGCGGCAGAAGGTATTCAATGTGGGGCTGTTTGATGAGAAGATCGTCCGGTATGGCTATGAGGACTATGACCTTGGCATACGCCTCTATAAAACAGGCAGCAAGTTTGTTTTTGCCGAGGATATTGTCAGCCTTCACCAGGAGCATCCTGCCAACTACAACTATAAGGATGTTTTTGAGAACATTCTTTATATCTGTGATAAGTATAATAACATCTACTTTCTCGATGTGCTTCTTGTCTGCCTCAATGATGTGCTGAAGATAGACTTTGGAGAAATGAACCTCATCATGGGTGATTATTATCGCCTCCTTGCCATGAAGCCCTATGTGTTTCTGGCTGAGCTTGTGATAAGCCTTCTTCAGATGGCCAAAACCCTTCATTTCAAGCCCGGAGAGGCATTGCCTGTGAGCCGCATCAAGGAGATCACTGCCGATATACCAAGAATCATCAGGAAAGCCCGCACCTTGCTGTATGACTATCATCTGTCCCATTTCGTAAGGCTTTTAGCCCATGTACTAAACATCACCCTTCATATTGATCTTTTGCCGTCTCTGGGGATTTCATAGACCATTAAGGAAAGGAGTGAGGCAAGCATCAATCCTATTTATCTCACCACCATTATATCAAGGGATCATTTGTTTAAGCTCCTGGCCATGCATACCTCGCTATGCCTCAATTGCTCTGATTTCAGGCTGTTCATTCTATGCGCCGATGACGTTGTCCATAAGCTGCTTCAAGCAATCCCTTTAAAAAATACCACCCTCTTTGGAGTGCGGGATGTGGAGGATGAGCGTGTGGCCAGGGCCAGGTTCGACCGCATCTTCCATGCCTTCTGCTGGACGCTGAAGCCCGTGTTCCTCCAATATGTACTGGAGCGGTTTCCCACTGCCCGCTATTATGCTCATGTGGACGGCGATCTTTGTTTTTATTCTGATCCCGGTGCTATTTTTGCCGAGAATCCCGAAGCCTCCCTCTATCTCACCCACCACCGCAACTCCCTGTCTTTTATGCAGTTCTATCCCATAACAGGCATCTATAATACCGGCTTTGTGGGGCTTAAACGGGACGATGTATCCCGGAAGGCCATTACAACATGGAAGGATCAATGCCTGAACAGCTGCCCTATCAAGGAGGATCCTGAAAAAAGGCTCTTTGGGGATCAGCGTTATGTGGAGGACTGGCCGACCGCCTACCCGGGGGTGCACGTGGTCAGGAGCCTCGGCGCCAATACTGCCATGTGGAACATCGCCAATTACCATGTGAGCCGGAAGGGGAATGACATCATGATCAATCATGACCCGCTTATCTTCTATCATTTTTCAGGGCTTTCCATTTTCAATGCCAACGAGTTTAACCTAAGCTGGTTTGTACATATCGATGATGAGGCCGCTGTTTCACTCATCTACAGGCCCTATCTGAAGCTCCTTAATACAGCCATCCGTGAGGTGGGCCGGTACTTTCCCTGGTTTCATTACGGCTTTGTGGACAGAAGCCAGGTGCCCGACATCCATTATTACCGCTATTCTGAATCACCCCAGGCATAAGCCATCATTGATAATCCTGAGTTTTGTATGGTATGCTATAGGCGTTGCAACCGACAAGACCGGATATCGAGAGGGTAGCTTATGAAGGAAAGAATCTATACCATACCGGTAACCGAGGCATTCGGACAGGACTGCGAATGCCCTTTGTGTGTTCTGGAAAAGAAGATGGAGAACGATGCTCTGGAGTACCATCTGGGGCCTGCCATGATGGAGCCCGACAGCAGGGTGGAAACCAATCGGACAGGCTTTTGCGCCCGGCATTTTACCAAGATGTATAATATGCAGCAGAATAGGCTTCCCTTAGGCCTGGTCATTGATACCCACATGCAGGAGCAGAATAAGATTATCGAGATCCTGTATCATAAGCATGAGAATGCCATAAAAAGCGAGGCCGCCAAGGGTTTTCCGGATTTTTCCCTGGGCAGCAAGAACTCGGCTTCTCTCAGGTTCATCGATGAAATGCTTCAAAAATTGGGCACACTATCAGGTACCTGCGCGGTTTGTGATCGGGTACAGATGAGCATGGACAAGATGCTGGATGTCACGTTGTACCTGTTTTTCAAGGAGCCCGACTTCAGGAAAAGCTTTGAGGCCTCCAAAGGCTTCTGCTTAAAGCATCTTGAGGCCCTGCTAAGGATGTTGAAGGCCCAGTATGGCAAGGGCCGCCAGGCGGAGTTCATAAGGGTTCTGATGCCGCTTCAGATCGAGCATATGAAGCGGGTGCAGGACGATGTCAACTATTTTACAAAGATGTTTGACTACAGGAGCCAGGGACTGGACTGGAAGAACTCCAGGGACGCCATTCCCAGAAGCATCGAAAAGATATGCGGCCCCTGCGATCTGCAGCGTTAAGCTTAAGTTAAGCCGGGGAGTGGTTAAGGGTTAGGTGTCGGTATCCCGGGCTGCCAAGGATACCGGAAAGTGTGTGAAAAGAGGGAAAGAAATGCAGAAGAATCGATACAGCTATCAGGATCTACTGGATATTATGAAAAAACTCAGGGCTCCCGATGGATGCCCGTGGGACAGGGAGCAGGACCATATAAGCCTGAAGCGCTATCTCATAGAAGAGGCCTATGAGGTGCTGGAGGCCATTGATGAGAAAAGCCCTGAAAAGCTTTGCGATGAGCTGGGAGATCTGCTGCTCCAGGTGGTGTTCCATGCCAGGATCGCCGAGGAGAACGGTCAGTTTTCCATGGATGATGTCATAAATGCTGTGAGTACCAAGATGATCAAGCGCCATCGCCATGTCTTCGGTGATGCCGAGGCCGAAACCCCTGATGATGTGATGAAGATCTGGGAGCAGGTGAAAAAGGAGGAGAAGGGCCACGAAACCCAGACCAAGGTGTTGAAGGATGTACCCGGAAACCTGCCGGCCCTCATGCGGAGCTTCAAGGTTCAGCAGAAGGCAGCCCAGGTGGGCTTCGACTGGGATAAGGTGGAGGACGCCTTCATAAAGGTCAGGGAGGAAACTGCCGAGCTGGAGGAGGCTTTCAGGGAGAATGACGCCGGAAAAATGGAGGAAGAGGTGGGGGATCTCCTGTTCGCGGTGGTCAATGTGTCCCGGTTCCTGAGGGTTCAGCCTGAGCTGGCCCTAACCGCAACGGTCAACAAGTTTATTAGAAGATTCGAATACGTGGAAACCAAGAGCGCTCAGCAGGGAAAGTCCTTAAGCGACATGTCCCTGGCCGAAATGGACGCGCTCTGGGATGAATGCAAGCGTTTAGAGCGCCAGGGCGAAAAATAAGGGCCCTGTCCGGTATCATAGGGAATATAGCGCTGAATAGGACGCTGCCATTGAAAGGAAGGGTTAAAATGCGAATTGATAAGTTTTTAAAGGTCAGCCGCATCATTAAGCGGAGGACTTTAGCCAATGAAGCCTGTGACAAAGAGAAGGTCACCATTAACGGCAAGATCGCCAAGGCCGGCACCGAGGTGAAGGTCGGGGATGTGGTGGAGATCAGGTTTGGTCAGAATCTCACCCGCTTCAAGGTGCTGAAGGTCACCGAGCATGTGAAAAAGGAAGAAAGCATAGAGATGTACGAGCTCCTGTAAACAGGGGCTCTTCTTTTTTTCATATCCCCCACGGCTTGTGCATAAAATCAATCGGCGGCATATTTTTTGGTTTTCTTTGCGCATCAGAATTTGAAGGAGGTGCTTAAGATGGCTGAGGACAGAAAGACCTTCGAACAGCGACAGCAGAATATCATCCTGAAGGACAGAAGACGGCTCATGGTGTCGGGTGTGCGCCACGTGGAAAGCTTTAACGAAGAGAATATCGTACTGGACACAGAACTTGGAATACTGGTGGTCAGAGGAGTAGGTTTGCATATAAACAAGCTTAATGTGGAAACATCGGAATTGGATGTGGAAGGTGATATCGGCGCCTGTGAATACCTGGACGGCGGAACGCCGCAAAGAAAAGGAGGCTTCTTCTCGGGGCTTTTCAGATAGGAAGGCGAAAGGAATATGCACAACAGTTTGATCTATGAATTGACCGTCTTTGGGGGAGCCGGGGCGGCCGGTGTTCTGGCAGCCTTTTTATATGATCTGTTCCGCCTGAAAAGACGCCTGATTAAGACCGGGGCCATTGTGATTCATATTGAGGATGTTTTATATTGGATCATCGCCACGGTTATCATCTTTCTGGCATCCTATGTGGTCAGCAGCGGTGAAACCCGTTTTTACTTTTTTGCAGGGGTTTTTACAGGAGGGCTGCTGTATTTCATGCTGTTGAGCAAGCTGGTGCTCAAGGGCCTTTCAGTGCTGATCAAGCTTCTGGTCTGGCCGGTTGCGGAGGTCATCAAGCTATTGAAGCCCGTCTTTCTGGGGCTTGCCGTCAGGATTAGGCACCTTCTGGGGAAAACAAGGAACCGCGTAGCACTAAAGGCCTATTATGTAAAGGTGGATTTCAGGCGATTTCGGAATGTACTGACTAAAAAATAAAAAATGGTTACAGGATAATGGCAATGTGGTATAATTATGAACAGCGTACAAAAGCATAAGTTGGTGAAAGGACTATGGCGTCTGGCTACAAAAGAAAAAAGGGATGGTGGATCTTTCCGCTGCTATGCGTAGTCTCTATCTATGCGGTATTCACCTTCTACTCCCAATCAAACGAGATGTACATGCTTCAGCTCCAGATGAAACAGATCGAGCAGCGCATTCAAAAGGAAGAGGAGCTCAAGCAATCCCTTCTTGCTGAAAAGGAAGCACTTATGAGCGATGAAAGCATCGAAAGGATTGCCCGTGAGAAGCTGGGCATGGTCAGAGACGGGGAAAAGGTTTTCGTGGATATTAATAAGTAGCAATAATAGCATTTTCCAAATAAAGAAAGACAGACTGAACGATAAAGGCTCACCATAGGGTGAGCTTTTTTAGTGGTTCACCATAAAAATAAAACTGGTGCTTTACACAATGTGCAAAGCACCAGAAATCTATAACTTAAGCTTCATTTCTCCGAACTACCGTGATGAATGTGATTTATTGCATTATCAAACAGGATTCCCTTTGGCAGCAGGAACAGGATTCCCATCAGCAGTAAAGTTGTTTTCACATCGCTTATTTCCCGGCCACCTTGGCCCAGGTGTCCTTAAGGCCTACGGTTTTGTTGAAGACCGGTTTTCCAGGCTTGCTGTCCTTTGAGTCCACACAGAAGTAGCCCATTCTTAAGAACTGGAAGCGGTCGCCCGGCTTTGCGTTGGCAAGGGAGGGCTCCAGCTTGCAATGGGTCAGAACGGTAAGGGATTCGGGATTGAGATTGTCCTTGTAATCCCCGCCTTCGGGAACATCATCGGGATCCTCCACCTTGAACAGCATGTCATAAAGCCTTACCTCGGCATCGATAGCGTGTTCGGCCGATACCCAGTGAATGGTTCCCTTGACCTTTCTGCCATCGGGAGACTCACCACCCCTGGACAGCGGGTCATAGCTTGCTCTGACCAGAGTGACATTGCCGTTTTCATCGGTTTCATAACCGGTGCACTTGATGAAATAGGCGTTCTTGAGGCGAACCTCGCCGTCGGGCTTCAGCCTGAAGTACTTAGGTGGCGGATTCACCATGAAATCGTCCCGCTCGATATAGATCTCTCTGGAAAAAGGAACCTTCCGGGTGCCGCTGTCAGGCTTTTCAGGATTATTCTCAACATCGAATTCCTCGGTCTGACCCTCGGGATAGTTTTCGATGATGACCTTCAACGGGTTTAAAACGCCCATAACGCGATCGGCGGTTTTATTCAGGTCTTCCCGCACACAGTACTCCAAAAGGCCCCAGTCGGCAATGCTGACAGTCTTGGCAACACCTGTGAGCTCTATGAAGTTGCGGATGGAGGCAGGTGTAAAGCCCCTTCTGCGAAGAGCGCAAAGGGTGGGCATTCTGGGATCATCCCAGCCGTCCACATAGCCCTTTTCCACCAGCTCACGGAGCTTTCTCTTGCTCATGACGGTGTGGTTGATGTTCAGGCGTGCAAACTCATACTGATGGGGTGGATTGGGTATTTCCAGCTTCTGAAGGAACCAGTCGTAGAGAGGGCGGTGATCCACATACTCAATGGAGCACAGGGAATGGGTGATGCCCTCGATGGCGTCCTGAAGCGGATGGGCAAAATCATACATGGGGTAGATGCACCATTTGTCACCGGTCCGGTGATGATGCTCCTTCTTGATGCGATACATGACCGGGTCCCTCAGGTTGATATTGGGCGAGGCCATATCGATCTTGGCACGCAGTGTTTTTTCGCCATTTTCGAACTCGCCCTTGCGCATCCTCTCGAAAAGATCAAGGTTCTCCTCGATGCTGCGGTCGCGCCAGGGGCTATTCTTCCCAGGCTCGGTGAGGGTACCGCGATATTCGCGGATTTCGTCCACCGAAAGGTCGTCCACATAGGCCAGGCCCTTCTTGATGAGCTGGACAGCGTAATCGTATATCTGCTCGCTGTAGTCGGAGCCGTAGAACAGGCGGTCTTCAAAATCAAAGCCCATCCATTTGATATCCTCGATGATGGCGTCTACATACTCCACATCTTCCTTGGTAGGGTTTGTGTCGTCAAACCTCAGGTTACACTTGCCGCCGTATTTTTCGGCTATTCCGAAGTCCACAATCATGGCCTTGGTGTGGCCGATATGCAGGTACCCGTTGGGTTCGGGCGGGAAACGGGTGTGAACCTCCTTGACCCGTCCACTTTTCAAGTCATCTTCAACGATTTCTTCGATAAAATTTTTCTGCTTCTTTTCCATTTCTTCCATATACGGTACCAGCTTTCAATTTCAATGGGTTTAGGTCAAATTAATAAAGCGATTATAGCATAGTATGAAGTTATTGACAATCGGTGCAGGAATTCTTGCGGGAGCGCCGAAGCCTTTATGCATGCCATGTTATAAAGATACATCCCATACAGTACCGCCGGCCTAGTATGTCAACCCAAATAAGGAGGAAAAGGGGCGGCTATGTCGGAAGCCATCTATAAGGCTAAAGCGCCATGAAGGCGCTCCTGTTTAAGCAATAAAAGGCCGAACTGCTCGCCTGTGCAACCGGGTATCCAGGTTCCTTGCAGGCAATCTGTGCTTGGCTGGCGGGGTGGCTCTGTCAATCAGCCTATGCTGTTATAATCATGGCTCCGGTGTTGTCTGGCTTATGCTCCTTTAGCACATTATCCCCTGAAATTAAGGGTCTCATGCAGGCATACCCGGTGGGTTACAGCCTCTCCTTTTCGTAATAGGGCTTGATGATCTGGGTAATCATGGTTCCGATACCCTTGTTGGTAAAGATCTCAAGAAGGATGCAATGGGGAATGCGGCCATCGATGATATGGGCGCGCCCCACGCCCTTCTCAAGGGCATGGACACAGCCCAGCACCTTGGGGATCATACCCCCGACGATGATATTCTCATCGATCATTCTGTAGACCTCTTCGCTGGTAATGGCGGGGAGGATCTCTCCGTCCTTTGCGGTCTTAACGCCCTCCACATCGGTTAAAAGAATGAGCTTTTCGGCCTTAAGGGCAGCGGCAAGCTCTGCGGCAACGGTGTCGGCGTTGATATTGTAGCTTTGTCCGTTCTTGTCGGTGCCTATGGGGGCTACCACAGGGATATACTCGTCTCTGGACAGTATTTCAAGCACATGGGTGTTGATCTTAGTGATCTCTCCCACATAGCCCAGATCCACCTGCTCGCCGTCCACAACCTCGTAATGTTTCTCGCATTCCAGCAGCATGCCGTCTATGCCGCACAAGCCCACGGCCTTGCCGCCCTTTTTATGGATGAGGGACACCACTTCCTTGTTGGTCTTGCCCACCAGAACCATTTGGGCCGTTTCCATGGTGACCATGTCGGTCTTGCGAAGGCCGTTGATGAACTCAGACTGAACATTGAAGGCCTTAAGTGCACGGGAAATATCCGGACCTCCGCCATGAACCACCACAGGATTCAACCCGATGTATTTCAAAAGGGTGATGTCCTCCATTACCGAGTTCTTTAGCTCTTCATTGATCATGGCATTTCCGCCGTACTTGATGACCACTGTTTTTCCGGCCAGTGCCTGAATATAAGGGAGCGCCTCTACAAGAATTTCGGCTTTCTTTATGATCTCTGTAAAATCAAACATGTCAAAACCTCCAAATGAATAAACACAATAAAATCAGATATATAAGCCCGGCCGCAAAAGTCCTTCTCTTTCGTCGAAGCCGGCCATGATATTCAATGCCTGGATGGCCTGGCTGGCCGATCCCTTTCCCAGATTATCCAGAGCAGACAGGACGATGAGCCTGTTCAGGCGCTTATCCACATTCACGCTGATATCAATGAAGTTGGAGCCGCTGACGAATTTGGTCTCAGGCAAAGTCCCGGGAGGAAGAATCCTGACAAAGGGCTCATCCTTATAGAAATCCTTATATAGCCCATAGAGATCATCGGCCGAAACCTGGGAATCCATCAGGTTCATATAGCAGGTTGCCAGCATGCCTCTTTTCATGGGAGCCAGATGCGGTGTGAAGGAAACCAGGATTTGCTCCTCTGCCACAAGGGAAAGCTCCTGCTCGATCTCAGGGGTGTGGCGGTGGCTGATAAGGCCATAGGCCTTGAAATTTTCGGCCATTTCGCATATGGCGTAGGGAAGCTCTGTTTTCCTTCCTGCCCCTGAAACCCCGGAAACCGCATCGATGATGATGTTTTGGGTGGAGACCACCTTATGCTTCAGGGCCGGTGTGATGGCCAGTATGGAGCAGGTGGGATAGCAGCCTGGGTCGCCGATGAGGCTGGCGCCGCGAATTTCCTCTCTGTGAAGCTCCGGCAGGCCGTATACGGCCTTTTCCAAAAGCTCGGGGGCATTGTGGGTTAATTTATAGGTCCTTTCATAGTCAGAGCGATTCCTGAACCGGAAATCTGCACTGTGATCGATGACCTTCTTGCCGTTTTCGATGAGCTTTTTTGTGATGTCTGTGGACACGCCATGGGGAAGCGCGGTTATGAAATAATCGGCTTTATTCATAATGATATCCATATCCAGGGCGTCGCACTTTTCGTCAAAAAGACCTCTAAGCGATGGGTAGATATCTGAAAAGGGCTGGCCGACAAAGCTGTTGGAGACAACGGTGGCGATTTCAACATCACGCCTTCCGGAAAGCAGCCGTACCACTTCGGCTCCCACATACCCTGTTGCACCGATGATCCCTACTTTAATCATACATAAACCTCCCATAATCAATAGTATGGACAAGTATCGGAAAACCTTGATAAAAAGGTTTGATATTTATAGTTTTCCCTGATGCCGTAAACCGCTTCCTGCACCCATCAGGGAGAAAAAACCATATTAAGGCGCAGTTGATATATCGGCATTTTATCAAAGACCTTTAGAAATCCATAATACTCATAATTATACATTGGATATGCATAAAAATTCAAGTTGATTTTTCACAATAGGTTTTGTTTTGTGCGAAATGGCTTATGCAAAGTAGCTAAAAGCAAAATTTGTTTTTTGTTTAAAAGATGGGTAGTTTGAAAACCGCTGTAAGTGCTAAATTAGTAAGTAGCAAATATATCTCGTGCAGGTATATAAATAGGAGGGAAACCTAATGGCAGGTGTAAAGCTAACGAATGTAACAAAAGTATATGCTGGCGGTGTTACTGCTGTAAGCGACTTTAACATTGACATTGCAGACAAGGAGTTTATTATTCTTGTTGGTCCTTCCGGTTGTGGTAAGACCACCACACTGAGAATGATCGCAGGTCTCGAAGAAATTTCATCCGGTGAACTCTACATAGGGGACAAGTTGTGCAACGACGTAGCCCCTAAGGACAGAGACATTGCGATGGTTTTCCAGAACTATGCTCTGTATCCTCACATGACCGTATTCGATAACATGGCTTTCGGCTTGAAGCTCAGAAAGACCCCCAAGGATGAAATTAAGAGAAGAGTGCATGAAGCAGCAAGAATCCTCTCCATCGAGCACCTGCTGGACAGAAAGCCAAAGGCTCTCTCTGGCGGTCAGAGACAGCGTGTTGCTCTCGGCCGTGCAATCGTTCGTGAACCTAAGGTATTCCTTATGGACGAACCTCTCTCCAACCTGGACGCTAAGCTCAGAGTTCAGATG
>Ga0116192_1000484_pt1 | contig 30537 bp, 26 predicted proteins | sample AD_UKC113_MetaG_FD_89876 | JGI IMG/M metagenome (GOLD analysis project Ga0116192, IMG submission 89876) | Active sludge microbial communities of municipal wastewater-treating anaerobic digesters from Hong Kong - AD_UKC113_MetaG | ecosystem: Engineered > Bioreactor > Anaerobic > Digestate...
AGTTTATCGCTTTAGGGGAATCAAAAGGGGCAGGGGAAAAGATGGGCGGAGTCCCTGTCGGGAAGCCCCGCCCCTCCGTCATCCCCCCACCTCGGCGCTCAGGTTGCTCTCCAGCAGTGGCCTTACCCTCCGGGTGGGCAGAAGAAGCATAACACAGCCCGTTCAGAAAGGCTGGTCGGAGGAGGTGAAAAAAAGCTTAGGTTGACCCGTTTTTTGTCTAGACTTTGGGGGGAACCTTACTCAAGTCAGCTCCGGTGATGATCTATGGAGGACCATCAGGCGGAATTCAGAGGCATTTTGCAAAGAGGCTCAGAATCGGAAAAAATTCCCTCGTGTGACCTTCCTGTGACTTTTCCTGTGATACCCAGTTTCAGAAAGCTCTACGATCCGACCTAGCTTGATCGTGCAGGGATCTGCATTTCTGCCGCAGACCCGTGCGGATCCCCCAAAGTCCTTTGGGAATGGAGCCGCGTCCGTGAAGGTCAGTGGGAGTCTGTGGCTGAAGACGGGCTTTTTGAGCGTCCACCTTGCGCGGCAAGGCCCGGCCGGGGGGACTTCCTCCCCCAGAAGGAGCCAGAAATGGTCAGTTACATCGTCCGCATCTATCGCAGAGCCGATGCCTTGGAGGGCCGGGCCGCGGGCATCGCGGTCGATCCGGAAACGGGAGAGGAAGTCGGCTTTTCAAACGCCCAGGAACTCTGGTATATCGTCAATCGGGACCGCTCCGCAGCCCCTGTGACCGCCGCGGAAGAAAAGGAGGAGGAAAAGAGATGAAAGCCATCCGCCGATCGATGAATCCCTTCATCCTGACCGGCCATGAATCCTTCGGCCTCTGAGAGAACTGGGGGGACCAAATTGGAACGAGATGCAGGGCGCTCTCTGTTGCTGCAGGCATATGCCGGGAAGGCTTTCCTACCGGTGGCATGCTCGTTCGTGGAACAGTCGGCGATAGCGTTGGGAATGGGGAAACGTGAAGCGCTCGGCCTGACGCTTGCCACCGAGGAAGTCTTCGCCCACCTCTGCGCAGTGGTCTTGAAAGATGGGGAAAAAGTCGAGATCCACTGCACAAACGGCGGATACTACGTTCAGGTCGACTTCACATTTCCCGCTTCGGACATGGATCTGCGCGCTTTCAACCTCAACGCGACGGTGTCCTTTGCAGACGATGCGGATCTGGAAGAGATGGGGCTCGTGCTGGCCTCCAGATCGGTGGACCGCTTTGCCGTAACCCGGCTGGAAGGCAAGGGGCTGAAGCTGACCCTGCTCAAAGAAAAAGCGTATCCGCCTTTCGACGAATCTCCCGTGGCGATCCCCAGGCCCATGGACAGGTTTTCGGTCCGGCCGCCGAACCCTGAAGAACTGAAGCTTTTCGCGCATCTTGTGAAGACATGCTACGGAAACCAGGTGCTTCCCAAGGTTTTCGACCATCCCGGAAAGCTGGTGGACATGCTGGCCGGGGCCAATTACGGCGCGGCCGTGGCCGTGGGTCCGGCGGGGGGAACAGGCGGCGGCACTTTCTGGCATCGAGCGGGAGAGAAGGCGGTCGAATGCTTCGGCCCATATTTGTTCAACCAGAAAGCCGGCTCGCCCATCCCCGGCGCTCTCCTTGAAAGCTGTGTCGGAGCGATTGCCAGGACTTCCGCGCTGGTCCTCATCAATCGATTTGCCACACCTGAATTTGCGCGGGAGCATTTCGAGCCCCTGGGCAGTGTCCGGATGCACACCAGCGAGGGCGAGCTCTCGCGCAGGGAAGCATGGTTTCGGCTAATGCATGAGGATCCGGGAAGTATCGCCTGGGTACATCCGGAGCTCGAAACCTTTCTCCAGCAGGAATACCGGAGGCTGGTGCTGCCTCGCGAATTGAGGCAGGTCACAAACGCGGGAGAACAGCACCCCCGGCACTCCGTAATCTCCACCACCTTCGATCGACCGCAGGCAAGCGCAACACTGCGCCCGATCTGGTTCGGAACGGACTTTGCCAGTAACCTTGTCCAGCATCTGAAGCTCCTCCGCCAGGAGGGGATTCTGAACATATTCTTCTCCTTGGACGTCGGAAAATCCTGGCAGGCTGCCTTCACCCCCGGCCTTCTCCAAAACGGTTTCACGCCGTGCCTCATCTTTCCCTGCTCCGGCGAGGGAGACATGGTGCTTTTCCAGTTTCAAGGAGCGACCCCATGAAAAACTTGCCTCCTCTGGACCGTCTGGTGCCGCCTCATATCAGGCAGTTCCAGGCTTACATTCCCAGCAAGCCCGATGGTGAGCTGAAGAAGATGTACAGATGCCCGCGGCTCTACCGGCTCAACAACAACGAGAACTTCCTCGGTCCTCCCCCCGCCGCCCTTGAGGCCATTCGCGCATTTCCGTCGCCACAGGCCGCCGTCTATCCCAGCGGCGACGCCTACTACCTGAGGTGCAGGCTGGCCGACCGATTCGGCATGCATCCGGACCAGTTCCTGGTGGGGAACGGCGCAAACGAGGTGATCAGCTTCGTCATCAAGGCATTCTGCCGTGAGGGGGACAATATCATCACCGCGGACAAGACCTTCGCAGTCTACGAGTGGGTGGCGGAGTTTTCGGGTTTCGAAGCCCGGCTGGTGCCCCTCGTGAATTTCGGGTTCGACGACGAGGGAATGCTCAAAAGAATAGATGAGCGCACCAAGATGCTTTTCGTATGCAACCCCAACAATCCCACGGGAAGCATTTGGACCACGGAGCGCTTGTGCCGGTTTCTAGATCGCATCGGCGGACGGCAGATCGTGGTGGTGGACGAGGCCTATGCCGAGTTCGTGGAAGACCCGGCCTACCCGGATGGGATGGCGCTCATTCGTGAATACCCCAACCTGGTCGTCTTCAGGACTTTTTCCAAGATGTACGCCCTGGCCGGCCTGCGAATCGGGTATCTGGCGGGAAGCAAGGAGGTGGTGGATGTGATGAGGCGCACCTGCATCGTCTATTCCGTCAACTCCCTGGCCCAGGCGGCGGCAGTGGCCGCCCTCGAGGACAGCGGCGATCACTCGGCCAAAACCCGTGAGCTCATCAGGCAGGGAAAGGCTTTCTTGAAAAAGGAGATAGAAGCCACCGGGCTTCCATATGTTCTGGGCGAAGGCAACTTCATGATGATCAAGCTGCCGATGAACGACACACTGGCCTACCGGAAGCTCATGACCCATGGAGTCATGGTGCGCAGCATGACCTGCTTTCGCTTCCCCAATTGGATACGGGTCACCATATCGCACCAGGAAGCCATGGAGGCATTTGTCGAGGCCCTGGGAAAGGTGCTTGCCGGGGGAGCAGTCCGGAAATGAGATGGAACCAATAGGTTTTGAGTTTTAAGTTTTAAGTATTATGCAGAGAGGCGCGGCCCAAGGCACGTCATGAGTGAAATCCTACTGAATGCCATACTGCATCTTTTCGCCATACAGGCATCCCTGTTGGACCATCTATCCAGGGCCAGGGCACGTGCCGTGGTCGAGCGGTATCTTGAGACAAATCTGCGGATTGCCGATCCTGGCCCCTACCTGGATTTATATGATATGCTCCTTGAATTCCAAGAGGATAGAGACGGCCGGGCGCGCCTGGAGCAGGCAAGGGAAATCGCTCGGAAGTTGAAGCCCGTGCTGTCACGCTTCGATCAGTATGCCTTTTTGCTGCACTATCTCACGCTTGCCGCCAAGGTCGGCGCGGCTGGAGCCGCCATGGGGGCAGCCGAGGCCGTGGCCCTGGAGCTGGCAATCCCCTGGGAGCGGCTGGATGATTTGCGCATCTTTTCCGAATCTCCCTTCGATCCCGCACGTCTGACGGAGAGCTTTCTTGTCCACGATCCGGAGGATTGCCTCGGGCAGATGCAATGCCGGAGGATTGTGCGGCCGGATTTCAAGGGCGGCTTCACGGTCTTACGCCTCAGCGATGTGGAGACCTGCTTCATCCTCCCGGCCGAAGACAGCCGGATTATCCTCGACTCTTCGCCCATGGAGAGCGGCACGCTCCATATCGTGCGGCCCGGAGCCATTTTGCGGGACGCTTTCGGCACTCAGATCTACCATGCCGAAATCGAGGCCGCATTCAATCGATCCGCAACAGGCGTGGGAGTGCTCTTTTGCGGAGAGGACCTCAATTTTCGCTATCCCGGCAGCGACAACGGTCTGCATAATTTCAGCTTCAGCGTCAAAGGCGGCGGAATGATCGGCATCATGGGCGTGAGCGGCTCGGGGAAGACCACTCTGCTCAATATCCTCACCGGGCGCTCCCGGCCGCAATCCGGCCGTGTCCTGATCGACGGCATCGATCTGCATATCGAGCCCGAACGGCTCGAAGGCGTAATCGGCTATGTGCCCCAGGACGATCTTCTCTTCGAGGATCTGAGCGTCTTTGAAAACCTCTATTACAACGCCTCCCTCTGCCTCGCAAACCTCGACCCGGCCGAACGGGCGGACCGGGTGGATGCGCTTCTGGACGAGCTGCATCAATTGTCCATTCGCAATCTCAAGGTGGGCTCCCCCACTGAAAAGAGCATCAGCGGAGGACAACGCAAGCGGCTGAACATCGCCCTCGAGCTCATTCGCGAGCCGTCCATCCTTTTCGTGGACGAGCCCACCTCCGGGCTCTCTTCGTCGGACTCGGAAAATGTAATGGCCCTGCTCAAGGCGCAGGCCGCCAAGGGCAAGCTGGTCATTGTGGTCATTCACCAGCCGTCATCCCGCATTTTCAAGCTGTTCGACACCCTGTGGATCCTGGACCAGGGAGGCAGACCCATCTTTGACGGCAATCCTCTCGATTCCATCGTCTATTTCCGGACCTCCGTGCACCAGGCCGGCATGGGGGAGTACGCGTGCCCCCGTTGCGGCAATGTCAATCCCGAGCAGCTCTTCGAGATCATCGAAGCCAAAGCCGTGGATGAAAATGGATATTATACACGGCAGCGCCTCATATCGCCTGGGGAATGGCATCAACGTTACCTGGATCACAGGCGCGGACATGCCGGAAGCAATGGAGGTGAAGCCGAAAGCTCCTCCAACACGGAGAAAAGGCTCTGGCGGCCCGGCCGCTTGGGACAGGTGTGCGTGTTCTTCATGCGCACGCTTAAAAGCCGCTTGTCCAATCATCAATATGTTTTCATCAACCTCGTCGAGCCCGTTGTTCTGGCTTTGCTTGCCGCATTCATCACGCACGGCGCCCGCGGCGGGGAGTATGTTTTCATGGAAAACGGAAGCCTCGCCACCTATTTCTTCATCAGTGTCGTCGTGGCTCTTTTCCTCGGGTTGAGCGTCAGTGCCGAGGAAATCAACCGGGACCGCAGCATTTTGCAGCGCGAGAGCTTCCTGCACCTGAGTTGGCCTTGTTATATCATGGCCAAATCGCTGTACCTGATGCTTGTCACCGCCATACAGATGGCGCTCTATGTCTCGTTCGGAAATGGTGTCCTGGAAATTCCGGACATGTTCCCGACCATGTTCCTGGTGCTTTTTTCGTGCGGCGCCGTCTCCTGTGTGCTGGGGCTCAACATCTCCGCCGCGCTCAAGTCCGCCGTGGCCATTTATATTCTCATACCGGTGCTTTTGGTGCCTCAGATCATGCTGGGCGGCGCCGTGGTCCCCCTTGAAGATCTCATCCACCGGCAGGCCGGCAACCGGTATACGCCTCTCGCCGCGGACTGCATGCCTTCCCGCTGGGGGTTGGAAGCCCTTATCGTGAAACAGTACGTTTCAAACCGCTACATGAGGAACTTCTTCGAGGATGATTGCTCGATCAAGCAATGCGATTACATGCTCTCCTTTCATTTGCCGGAGATGAGCGCACTGGCGGCCTATCCCTTTCTGGAAACCGACGTTCCGGACAAGCCGTCTCAAATTGCACGCAAACTGACCACCCTGGGAAACGAGATACGTTTGCTCGAACAAAGCACGGGATTGTCTTCCGGCATACAGGCGGATGTCTTCACCCCTTCCGGCTTTACTCCGGAGGTGGAGCGCCTGGCAAGGGGATACCTGGAAACTGTCGCCGAGAAATACCGCGCCGCGCGAAAGGCATCTTTGAAGCAGAAGCAGGAAACGGAAGACGCCTTGCGCAGCCGGTTGGGCAGGAAGGGATTGAGCGCGCTTAAGGAGGCCCACTACAACGAGAGCATCGCCGATATCGCGCTCCGCACAAAAGTCCTGGATGCGATTCGTCTTTCCGGCGGCAGGTTGGTGCAGACTGCCGCGCCCATCTGCCAAACACCGGAATCAAATTGGGGAAAGGCACATTTTCCGGCTGCGCGGAAGCGGATCGGCTCCTGGTTGATTCCCGCCCACGTGTTCAACGTCGTCGTGCTTTGGGCGATGACGGCGCTGCTTTACCTGGCCCTTTATTTTTCCGTTTTGCCCGCAATACTGAGCTCAGCGGAATCCGCCGCAAACCGTTTGCGGCGTCGCAAGAGGCCCTAGCACTCCGTCAATTTAGTTTTGCGGGGTTACCGACAGACTTTGTACCGTCATTCCGGCTAAAAGACTGCCGGAATGACGAATAGGCGCTCGGCAATCAGTACGCGCAAAACAATGTTGACAGAGCACTAGTACCATAATCAATCATTATCGCCGGACGTCAAATGGAGACAGAGCCGGCAGAAAAGAAGGGGAAGTAATGATCATGAACGGAGCTATTGCAGGGAATGTCGTGAAGATTGTTGTGGTTGTCCTTTTGACGTCGGCATTTTGGTCATTCAGCCACGCCGGGGAGGGAGATCTGAAAGCGGCTGCCAAAGTGCTGGCCGATGGCGTCCAGCCGACAAAAGAGATTTCGGATCATCTTGAACTGTACAAGAAGGCAGGAATTACCTATCAACCGGATCTCCCGGTCCCCCTGAAGGATATCGCCGACTGCAAGAGCCAAGAGCAGTTGCGCGTTCTCATGGGAATGTATGCTTTTGAGCTCGGATACGCGATGGCTTTCGAGAAAAGAAAGGAGCTTCTGGAAACGAGCAGGGCAATACAAAGCGAAATCGTGGACAGGCTTGAAATACGCGATAAGCTTGACGTCTCGCTTGCAAAGGCGGAACCGCTCGGGTCCGACAAGGAAGAAGCCGACGGAAGGGGGAGAGACGAACTGCTCGAGAACCAGAAGAACTGGATCATGAATATGATCGAAAAAGCGGAAAACGATCCGCAGGTAATGGAACTGCTGATGGATATAATGTACGGGGGCTCGATCGAGGGCCTGCACGTGATCTGCAATATAGCGCTCAACGCGGAAAAAGGTGATGCTCTGATCGCGCTCCTCAACCAGCGTGCTTCCAGACTGGAAATTATGGATGCCGCCCTGAAATGTTTCAACGACAAGGATCTGGCCTCAAAGATGAAAAAGGACAGCCGCGTAAAATTCAGCCGCGCCGTTATCGATCTGGTGAAAGCAAAAAAGGGCGCGCTCACACGGGAAGACATGCAGCAAATCCTGGCGCTGGTGGAGCCCGAACGGAATATCTACGTAAAGAAATGCGAATAGATATCGAGTGATCGCCTCGTTGGGGAGTCGGCATCCATGTCTGATTTCCAGCGGAGGAACCGCAACGATTCGGCCTCCGTCTCGTGCCCATGTGTATAAACTGCCTCCCGAGCTGCTTGCGGATATCGCTTGTTCTTACCAAGACGAGAACGGCTCGCAGCGTCATCTCGGCGAGGGTCCCGGTTTCAAAACCATGGAAGAAAAATGGCGGCAGTAGTACGATGTCTTTCGGACTCAAGATTCCGGGAGCGAGCCGGTTTTTCTGCATGTGCTTTCCAGCCCGGGAGAGCCAAGGAAAATACTTTATGACACACGGGCCTGCGCCAGGGAAACCAAGGTCATCCTTACCGATCTGGAGGCTGACATGCTGGAATGCTGCGACCGGGTTTGCACACCGCGGCAGATCGAGGAGTATTGCGCCCGATGCGGCCACCATCATTTCGGGGCCGTCTCGAAAGCTATTGAGAATCTGCTGAAGCGCAAAGTGCTTCTCCACCAGGATGGGAGCTATCTCTCCCTGGCGGCCCACCCGCCCCGGCGGGCCTACGTGCCGCTCGGTGATTTCCCCGGAGGGTATTACTACCCGGAATCAGGTCCCCCCGTTTGCGATTGAAAAACCGGCTCACCGAGTTTCTGGCACGCTTCCTGCTCATCGTCGTTACGAGCTCAACCGACATGCTGCGCAGCATGACCTGCTTTCGCTTCCCGGACTGGATACGGGTCACCATCTCCCGCCAGGAAGCCATGGAAGCTTTTGTGGAGGCGCTGGCGGGGATCATACGTGAGTGAGGGCAGGCAACTGCGTGCTGGAACAGCGCTGCGTAAGCCATGCCAGTGAGGCAGAGCCTGGGAGCGATCGGAAAGGAATCTGAGCTCGAAACCCTGGAAATCTTCTAACCGGAGGTACTGCAGTGAGTGTGTGGACAGGACTTTTCATCCCGGCCGCTTTGGCATCGATGGAGCTTGCGGCGAGAGCTTACCATCATCGCCGGTATGGCCTTCCTTTCAAAAGCCGGGTCTTTGCCGAATACCCCTACCATGAATTCGTTGAAAAAGCAGACCCGCCCTTTCATTTCAGACTCAAGAAGGGATACCGATCCCCTTCGGTCAATATCAACCAGCACGGGATGAGAGGCCCCGAGCTCAACTCACGCCCCGGAGTCAAGAGGGCATTGTTCATGGGCGAGTCGCACCTCTTTGGCGTCAAGCTTTTCCACGAGCGCGATCTCTGGTCCTTCCGGCTGAAAGGCCTCCTCGACGAAAGGGCAGATTCCGACTGGGAGATCTTGAATTTCAGCTTTCCCGGCTACAACACCCACCAGTACAAGGCTTTTTTTGAGCACGAACTGCTCGGCCTCAAACCCGATCTCCTTGTTCTCAGCATCGGTGCGAACGACATCACTCAAGCCCGGATATTCGGGGAAAAATGGCACCCCGGCATGGTCTACCCGCTCGATTTCATCTGTGCGCTGGCCAGGAAGAGTCCCTGGTGGGAAAAGCTCCTGAACCGAAGCTGCCTCTGTTCTTCGTGGCTCCGGAAAGCTAGGGAGGCACAACGGAGTGCCTTTTTCAAAACCGGTGCTTCTTTTGGCAAGGAAGAATGCTTCCAGGCCGCTTTCACAAATATCGAGCTCATTGCCAGGAGCGCCCAGGCTTGTGGCGTCAGGGTGATCTTCATGCTCCTTTGCCCTGTGTACGAGCTTCTAATGTCTGCTGAAGACCAGCGAAAGATCACATCTCTTCTGTCGGACTGGCGTCGGTACGTCGATGGCGACGGTCCAGCCATGTTTGAGTTCATGGAACGGATGAACTCCGAGGTTGCCCCACGGCTTGACATGCCTGTAATCGACCTTCGCCCCAGATTCTGGCGTCATCCGAACAGGTTCAAGCTCTATTTTGACCTGTATCACCTCAATCCGAATGGGATGCGGCTGTTAGCCGAGTCTCTGTACGAGGAAATCCATAAGCTCGGCTGCTGGTGAGAGTGCTGAACATGTTCCATTCAAGGCACAAGGACCTGGACCCAACACAGCCCACGAACGTAACCATCGCTTGACGAATTGGCGGAGCAGAGAGTGCCCCCATGGAAGAGCCCAAAAGACTGTACACCTTCGAGTTTATCTCCCTGTGCTTCGTGTCTTTTTTCGGCTTCTGCAACATGTCCGTGTTTTACAGCTTTTTCAGCTACCTCGGCCGAATCGGCATTCCGGAGGAATGGAGAGGCTTTCTGGTGGGGCTCGAGCCCATGAGCGCCTTTGCCCTCAAGCTCGCCATAATCCCCCTGTTGCACATGGGCAATGCCGCGAGAGCCATGCTTATCGCACTCCTCATGACCATCGTGGCGCTCTGCTCCTATACGTTGGCCGTGACCGTCCCCGCCCTCATCATCCTTCGCATCTTTCACGGGGCTGCGTTCGTCCTGCTCGTGTCAGCGGCCATGGCCTTCGCCGCTCATCTCATTCCCAGGGAGCGAAGCGCCCAGGGGTTTGGAATCTTGAGCATAACGGCCACGCTCCCCTATGCGGTGATGCCCCTTGTTACCGAAGCCCTGCTGCCGTACGTGAAGAACGAGAGCACTATCTACGCCGGTGTTTCCGTTCTTGCGGTGCCCGGCATCATCGTGCTTTGCGTACTGCGAAAGCGCATGGGCGCATTGTTTGCCGGTGTCCACGCTTCCCTCGCGCGACGCCCGAGCCTGGACGAACTCCGCCGGAACCTGAAGCTCCCGGCCGTGGTCCTGATCCTGGCCGTCAGCCTGATTCTCTACTTCGGCAATGCCACGCTCTTCTTCTTTGTCAAGGGCTACTTCAAGGAGATCGGAACAGCCAACGCCGGCCACTTTTTCACCGCCTCGACACTCGTTATGATCGCGGTCCGCGCCCTGGGGGGACGGCTTATGGACAAGGCCGACAAGGTCAAGACCATGGCCTTCTTCACGTTTCTCCTCGTTCCATGGTTCATGGCCTTCGGCTATCTCCGCTCGCCGATGCCGTTCATTCTGCTCGCCGCATGCTTCGGCCTGTGCGCAGGCATAGTCTTTCCCATGCTGAGCTCCGCCATGCTCCAGGCTTCCCCCGCGCAGCTTCGCGGGCTGAACACGAACCTTGCGCTCTTCATGATGGATACGAGCTTCTTTCTCAGCCCCTATGCCGCCGGGATGCTCTTCGCGGGGGGCGGCTCGTTCGAAGATCTTTTTCATATTTGCTCGGGGCTTCTCGCTTTGGCCGTCTGTTTGCTCGTGGCCCTCGGAAGGCTTGATTGGCAATCGAAGTACTGGCAGTGCACACCCTGAACCATGAAAGGAATACAAAAGCATAGAAAATGAACAAGCAGGAAGCCATCCGAAAACTCAGGGAAGAAGCTTATCAAGTAAAGCCCGACCAGGAATTCGAAGTCCGCAGGATGGAGCCCGAAGACGCCTGGGGCGTGGTTCGCTGCAACTTTGCGGTGTACGGCGAGCACTATCCCATCGATACCAATTACATCCCGGAAAGGCTGATCGAGGAAAACCGCCTCAGGAACCTTTATACCGTCGTGGCGCGGACCGGGAACGGAGACATCATAGGCTGCGGTGCTCTTTACAGGAGCTCGGCCTATTCCCCCAGGGTCTATGAGTACGGCCAGGCCATAGTCCACCCGGAGTATCGCCATACCTTTGCGGTTTTATGCATTCAGGACTACATATTGAATGTTCTTGTATCCCAGGAAGACATCGACGAAGTGTTCGGAGAAGCCGTGTGCAACCATCTCGTCACCCAAAAGTTGGCGGCATTGGCGGACTTCAGGGAAACGGGCCTGGAGGTGGGGGTGATGTCCGCCGAGGCCTATCCGAGCGAGGATTTTCCCGGTGAGCGTGTTTCCACGGTCCTTCACTTCAGAAGCGTGCGGGACAGGATGCAGGAGGTATACGTGCCCCGGCAGTACGAGCAGGTGCTGGAATACATCTTCTCCGGACTGGAGATATCGAGAAGCGTTTTGCCGTCCGAGGCAAGAGCGCCGTCCGGCTCCGCCACGGGGATAAAGACCCAGATATTCGATTTCGCCCAGGTGGCTCGATTCAATGTCTACAGCCTGGGAGAGGATTTCCCCGCCGTGCTCGCGGCCGAGGAGGAAAAGGCTCGAAGCCGCGGCACAGAAGTGATGCAAATGTTCATCAACCTGGGAGAGGCCTGCGCGGGCCGGGCCGTGGACTACTTGAGGGACAAGGGCTACTTCTTCGGCGGCTTTCTGCCCCGTTGGTTCGATACGGACGGCTTGTTCATGCAAAAGCTGGTCAAGCTGCCAAACTTCGGCTCCATCAAGCTGGACTCCGAGCGGGCACACAAGATCCTCGGCCTCATCCGCCGGGACATCGAGGGGAACCCGGCCTGCCGCGCGCTGCTGAGCCGTTCATGCTGGAGGTGATGGATGCCTTCCGGTTCTCATGTCATGCTTGATCTGTACGGGTTTATGCTCACGGCTCGAATCCTCGACGAGTTCGAATCGAGGCTTACTCGGAGCGGCGAGGTCTCTTTTCACAGCTCCGGCGCCGGGCATGAATCCACGGCTGCGCTGGCTTTCCATCTCGGCCCTTCGGATTGGCTGCACTGCCATTACCGGGACACGGCCCTCATGATCGCAAGGGGCGTATCCCCGGAGGCCTTCTTCTCGAGCCTCCTCTGCAAAGACACCTCTCATTCACGTGGTCGGCAATTGAATGTGATGATGAGCTGCCCCGAGCTGAACCTCCTGAGCATCGTGACTCCGGTCGGAAACGGCGCGCTGCAATCGGTGGGGGTTGCATCGGCAATACGTGACGACAAGGAAAATCCCATTGTCCTCTGCGGCCTTGGTGATGGGATGACCCAGCAGGGCGAGGTGTGCGAGGCGATCGGAGAGGCAGCCAGGGACTCGTGTCCCGTGCTTTTTCTTATCGAGGACAATCAGTATGCTCTCTCAACGAGAACCAGGGGGCGCACGTTCTATGACATGGGGGGTGAGCGCGCAGCCTCTTTCTATGGTGTACCGATCTTGTATTGCAGCGGGTCGGAAGCCGTCGAGTGCTATGGGATCTTCGGAAATATCGTGAGTGAGATCCGCCGGACGAGAAAGCCTCGTATTCTGGTTTTGCATGTCCCTCGCCTGTCCGACCACTCCAACGCGGACCGCCAGGCTGCCTATCGCTCCCCTGATGAACTCCTCGAAGCCCAGGCGCTCGATCCCATCCCGAGACTCGAGAAGCACCTTTTGCGCTCGGGCATCTCCGAGGCCGAGCTCAGACTCATTCGTGTGGAAGCCGAAGAGAGAATACAGAAAGCCGCCGATGCGGCCCGAAATGCTCCTGATCCGCAGCCGTGCTTCAGCGCAAAGGCGCCGCTGCCCGATTGTCTCAGCCGCCAGAGCTTTCCCGAGCCCCTTTATGGCTCCCGGGACGGGTTGACGATGGTCGAGGCGATCCGCGAGGTCTTGCGGAGCCATCTCGAGAAAAACGACAAAGTGACCCTGTTTGGAGAGGACATCGAAGACCCGAAGGGGGATGTCTTCGGGGTTACCAAGGGGCTTTCGACCCAGTTTCCAGGAAGGGTAAGGAACTCGCCCCTGAGTGAATCCACCATCGTCGGCAAAGCCATCGGGCAGGCACTTGCTGGAGGCCGCCCCGTGGCCTTTCTCCAATTCGCGGATTTCATCCCCCTGGCTTTCAACCAGATCATGAACGAACTAGGAAGCATGTACTGGCGAACGGATGGCGGGTGGCAGGCGCCAGTCATTGTGATGATCGCCTGTGGAGGCTACCGCCCAGGGCTCGGGCCTTTTCACGCTCAAACCCTCGAATCCATTGCCGCTCATGTTCCTGGAATCGACGTGATGATGCCGTCCAATGCCGCGGATGCAGCGGGGCTCCTTAATGCCGCCTTTAAGTCAAATCGCCCGACCCTCTTTTTCTATCCAAAATCCCTGCTTAATGACAGGCAGTCAACTCTCGATGCGGATGCCGGTGAAGTCATCGTGCCCATCGGCCGGGCGAGGATCACGAGAGAAGGCAAAGACCTGACTTTTGTCGGATGGGGGAACACCGTTCGGCTGTGCGAGCAGGTGGCGGAAACCCTGTCGGAGCATGGCTTTTCAGCGGAGATCGTGGACCTGCGCACTCTCTCGCCGCTGGACGAGGAAACCATTCAACGGTCAGCGGAAAAGACGGGGCGAATCATTGCCGTTCATGAGGACAACAGGACGTGCGGTCTTGCGGCCGAAGTCCTGGCATGCGTTTCAGAGCGTTTGAAGACACATGTTCGCATGACCCGCGTTACGCGCCCGGATACCTATGTGCCCTGCAATTATGCAAATCAGCTCAGCATCCTGCCCTCCTGCGAATCCATTCTTGAAGCCGCGGCGGAGCTCCTTGACTTCTCCGTCGAGTGGCGGACAGAGGAAGAAGAAGATGCTTCTCTTGTCTTCGTCAAGGCCCTGGCTCTCAGCCCCGCCGACGAGTTCTGTATCGTTGTCGAGCTATACGTAAAGGCCGGAGACAAGGTGAAGGAAGGAGATGTCATCGCCGCGGTCGAGACGAACAAGGCAGTGGCGGAGTTAGCCTCACCGGCTTCAGGCGTCATCGAGGATGTTTTTGTCGAAGAAGGCCAGACTGTCGCTGTCGATGAAAGGATTTTGAGCATCCGGGTGAAGCCGGATGACGGCGCCATCAGGCGAAAGGAGCCTGCAACAAGGAGGAGCGCCGTTCTTTCAAAAAGAACCTCTGAGATGAGCGAGAAGACAACCTCTCAAATCTCCACCGCGGTGCCGGCCCGTGCAACACCGGTATACATCTCCGGTGTGGCTTCTTCTCTGGGATCGAGGACGATCCATAACGAGACGCTTTTGAAGAGCTTCCCTGATTGGTCAACCCAGGACGTCATCAAACGCATCGGCATCGAATCCCGAAAATGGATTGGAGAAGGAGAATCCGCATTGACTCTTGCTTTGGCGGCGTGCACATCGCTCTTCGAGAAGCTGCCTGTCGGGTTCGAGGACATCAGTGCAATCGTCTGCAGCACAGGTACACCGATCTCGGCCAGTCCCTCCATGGCCTGCGAGATTCTCACGGCCCTCGCAGGCAATAGGAGTGATAAGCTCGTGCAGGCCTTTGACATCAATGCGGCCTGCTCCGGGTATCTCTATGGACTGCAGGTGGCGCACGACATGATCCAAAGCAGTCTCCAATCCCACGTTCTTTTGGTCACCACCGAGGTGCTCTCGCCCCTGCTGAACCTCCAGGATCAATCGACTGTCTTCATCTTCGCCGATGCGGCAACAGCCACGCTCATTTCCTCGTCTCCTCTTGCGGCGAAATCGGCAAGGGTGAAACGTCCCGTGCTTTCCGCAAAAGGCGATGTGGCGCGCACCTTGAGTATTCCCTTTATTGGCGGCGCGGCGGCCTTCATCACAATGGAAGGTGTAGAGGTGGCAATAGAAGCCGGCAAAGGGATGTCGTTCATCCTTACCGAGGCCTGTTCTCGAGTCGGGCTCACCCCCAACGATCTGGATCTTGTGATCCCTCACCAGGCGAACAAAAGAATTCTCGCGGCGGTGCAACGGCGACTGAACCTGCCTGAAGGCAAGGTCTACACCAACTTGAAAGACATAGGAAACACGTCATCCAGCACAATCCCCATTTGCCTGGATCATGTACTGCCGCGGATGGAACCCGAAAGCAGGATCGGCCTCGTGGCTTTCGGAGCTGGATTCACCTTTGGAGCTGCGATTCTTGAGACTGTTTGACACGTATATCACGGGGTTTCGACTGTGTGGCCGGCTTCCGGGGAGAAAGTTATGAGTGAGGACGAGATAGTATTGAAGTTTTCCGAGATAGTCTTGAATGTGCTTGGACAGCCTTTTGAGCTCCTGGGGCTGAATGAAAACCTGCGCGAGAGCCGTGGGGCAGATTCCATGGACATGGTGGATATTCTCGAGGCTACCGAGCTTGCATTCGGCATTGATGCGGGAGACGGGAGCTACGAGAAAATGGTGAATGTGGGGCAGGCGGTCAGCCTGATAAAGAAGCTTATAGAGTCGAGCCGTCAAAGCGGCCGATGATGGAAGCCGAGTTGATGCCTCCAAATCCAAAGGAATTGTTCAACAGGCAGCGCACCGGATGCTCCACCGATCCGTTGGCGCAGACGTCGAGGTCGATTTCCGGATCGAGCCGGTCGATGTTGATGGAGGGATGGAGACGGCCGGCCCGCATCTGCAGGACCGCGGCCACGGTCTCGACCACGGCCGCGGACTCGAGAGTGTGTCCCAGCATTGATTTGGGGGCGTTGATCTTGAGCTTCCCGGCGTGGTCCCCAAAGGCGCGCTTAATGGCACGGATTTCCGTTACGTCTCCCACCACAGTGGACGTGGCGTGCGCCGACACAAAATCTATCTCCTGCCGGTCGATACCGGCTTTCCGCACTACCTGCTCCATGACCAGGGCTTCGTGCTCTTCAGAAGGATAGGGGCTCCGCGAAGCCGCCGACCTGAGCTCGGCTCCGAGAATCTCGCCGTAGATCCGAGCCCCGCGGGCCAGGGCGTGGCCCAATTCCTCGACAACTAGTGCCCCGGAGCCGTGGGAGGCAACGAAGCCCTCCCGGCCGACGTCGAAAGGGCGACTCGCCCTGGCCGGTTCATCGTTGAAGCTGGTGCACGAAATGGCCCCCAGGCGAGCAAACGAGTGCAGAGTGACCGGGCTGAACTCATAGACGGCGCCGACCACCAGTGCGATATCCACCTCGTGATGGCGGATTTCGTCCATGGCGCTGCGCAGAGCGACATTGCCCGAGGCGCAGGCTCCCCCGACGGTATAGATCGGGCCGTGGATGCCGAGGATCTCCGCGACACAGCCTGCATGGTCGGTGTCTACTCCTTTGAGAGCGAGCAGGGCATCGCTGTAATCCGGGTACTCGACAAACCTCTCCCAATTCTGATGATAGTACTGCTCATTCAAGTTGTGACCGGCAATTATGGCCGCGAGCCTCTCCGGATTCAAAACCGGGGTGAAGAGATCCGCGTCCAGAAACGCGGCCACGGCCACCAGCACGGAAAGCTGCAGCGACCAGGGAGAGTTTCGAATCAGCCTGGGCAGGCGGGAGGCCGTTTCATCCGGGATCTGTTCCCGTAGCGATGAGATCTTGCCCGAAACATCGTATGCATACAGCTCGCCGCCGATCTTGCTGCTGATCCGTGATGAATCCAGGAGCTTCCAGTGCGTAATCGCGGACCGACCATCGAGGAGGTTTTGCAGAAATTCGTCCAGGGTGTCGCCAAGCGGCGTATTGATCGACATACCCGTGATGACGATACGTCTTTTCTCAGCCAAAGTACCCCTCCATGACGGCTGCGGCGCAATGAGTCTCGCCCCGCGATACCTGTCCGGCAAAAACGACGGTGAGCCCGTTGCTCTCGAGGGCCAGGGCACGCAACGTCACCTCGTCACCCGGCATAACCGGAGCGAAAAAGACGGATGCATGGATGCGGAACAGGCGCACATCCGGGGGAGCGGGGTCAGTGAAGTCTTCATCTTTGTCTTTGCGGCTCTGTAATCCGATCATGCAAACGCCGAGCTGCCCCATCATCTCGATCAGAAGCACCCCCGGATAGATCGGTTTACCCGGAAAATGACCGGCGAGCACCGGATCCTCCGGATCGATCCGGCGTATTCCCTCGATGGCTTCCTGCTCGTAGTCAATCGCGGTAATGGCGTCCAGCAGCAGGAATGGATCACGATGGGGGAGCAGCCGTTCAATCTCCGCCCGCCCCAGGCTCACCAGGCGCGTGGCTCGGCCTCGACGCCAGAGGGCCTGGCGTGAAGCTTGACGCAGGAACTGATCCTTGTCTTCGTAAAGCGGCATTCCGATACTCCTGAAAAAACTGCCTGACCGGATCGATGGCAGCGGATCGGGACAAGGAACAGCACCTCGATCCGCTGCTCCGTTCGACTGATGCGGCAACGTGCCGGGAATATCGGCCTATGCCTGTAATTCGCTCTTCACTTTGAACAGGTAATCGACCAGGCCGTTTATCGTACTGATCTTGGCAAACTCGGCGATAGGGATCTTCATCTGCATATCCCGGATGATCCCGGTCATAATCTCCACCAGATCCAGGCTCTTGACGCCCAGGTCCCGATAGGACTTGTTCAGATCGGTCTCCGTTCCCTGAAACGTCGGCACTACCTCTTTCACGTTCCTGATTACCATGGCCAAAACATCATCACGTGTCATCTACCCATTCCTTTCTTTTGCGGTAAATCCCAGAGGCCGAAAACATGGATCCGGTTCTTGCCGGTGTGACGATTGGCAAACCGCCCCCTCTTTTGACTTCGTCGCCCCTACCGGGCACGAAGCGTGCCAATGATAGCGTCATCCGTTCCGAGCACAAGGCAATGCTTTCAGGTTGTTGACGAGGGTGAGAGTTCTGCCGGCGGCCGGCAGGAAAAAAACGACTAAGCCCGGCAAGCCGCCGCCCTCGTACGCAGGACGGTTTGCCCCATTAGTGACGTTCGGGCCGATGCCGAGTACCGTCGAGCTCTTTCCGGCAACCTTTTGCTGCGGCTGGTTGCTCGGCCGGTATCTTTTGCCAGGCGCGGATCAAAATAGTACACCACCGGTGGACCGATTTCGATCTTCCCAAAATCGGGATGAGCGGGATTGAGCAGATAGTTGAACTCTTCGGGAACCACGATGCTGGGAACCTTCAAGACAGCCGAACGTTGATCCTTAACCCATTGGTCGCCCAGCGCCCTTGTGGCGGGTGAAACAGGGCGGCTTTGCCAATCTCCCGGCAGGCTGGAGATCGGGATGCTTTCAACGAGATCCGGTGTGAAACACACCGGAATGCGGACAAATGCTCCCAAAAGCTTGGGTGAGGGCAGGTTAACAATGATTTCCAGGGAGGCCAGCGCCAGGCTGTCGGCCGTGTATACGACCGGCACACCCTTGCTGTTCCAGCGCCCGCCGTAAAGGCTGGCTCCCTCGCCTGAAAAAGCTGCGTCTTGATACTTGGCTTCGACAAGGCGCCAGGCCGTGAGGATCACGTAAATATCCCGTGCTCGATGCGGCCCAACAGATCTTCCACCTCTTTGGCCCCCAATTCGGTGGCGGCAAATTCCAGGGGCGGAACGTCCCCCAAGGCCCAGGCAGGCTCCTTGAGCCATTTGCGCCCGAGTTCCGGCTGTTTGAACACCTCCACAGCCCTGTCATAAAGACGGGCAATGCGAAAAACCCGCTCAGACTCTTCAAATGAGAGCTGCCCGCTTTTCTTTCGTCTCGCCAGAGTGCTCAGGGGAATTCCTAAGATACGACAGAGTTCCTTTTCCGGTATCGTCAGATTCCGGCATAACTGCTCGAACAGCTCGGTCGGCAGCCCTTTCTTGATCCTGGCGATCAATTGGGTCAAGTTCTCGGGTTCTAAACCGATGGATGTCGCACGCATAATAACCTCGCCTCCTGTAATTGTCATTTTGAAATATGGTAATTTCCATATGGGAATTTGTAAAGCGGAAAGCAAGGACGGAATTCTGTTCCTGCTGCGCGAACGTTCTGCAGCAGGTTGCCTACGGCCAGGACTTTTCCTCACTCGTTCCGGTCGTTTCGTCCGATTCGTCTTGCCCTCGCCGCAGGGACCCGATTATTGTGCGACCATCTGCCGGAAAAAGCCGGGAAGAGTGCCGCCCGGCGCCATGCGAAGAGAGCCGGGATCGGGCAATCTCTTCCAGGTCATTACACGACGGCTGACCATGCAAGGCTTTATCGTCATGGACCACATGGACAAACGAGCCCGGTTCCTTGCCGATATGGGCAACTGGATTCGGCAGGGCAGGATCAAATGGAATGAGATGATCGTTGGTGGGATCGAGAACGCTCCAAAGGCATTCATAGGCCTGTTCAAAGGGGAGGACCTGAGAAAGATGCTCGTAAAGATCGGGCCTGATCCGGCAACCTGATTCGAGGAGACTCATCATGTCAGCCGAACCTGAAAATCCTTGGAAAGAGTGGCTTCTTGAAGTCGTTTGGCAGCTTCAGCCGCTTGCCGAGCCCGTGCGTGAGCCCTGGGTCCCCCGGCCTTCCTTGACGGAAATCCACGATTTACTCCTCCCGGAAGCGGCCATCCTGATGGCCCAACCGGGCATCGCGGCCTATGAGCAAACACTGGCAAAGCTCGAGAAAGCCGGTATCGCTTATGTGCTGAAGGCCTTGGAGGGTGCCGGATGGAAGTTCAATTCCGGGAAACGCTTCTCTACAATTGAAATGGCATTGCAGGTGGGAGTGGTCGATCCTTATCATCGACTGCTCGAGCGTTTACTGGAAATGTTGTCGGAAGAAGGCATCCTCCAACGTTTGGATGGCGCCTGGGAAGTGGTTTCGGAACCCGAGCCGGGAGACCCGGAAGCATATATGCTCGGGCTCTCCTGTCCGGGCGCCGAGGCGGAGATAGCCTTGCTCGAGCGTTGTGGTCCGGAATTGGCTCGAGTTCTTCAGGGCAGGTCCTACCCGTTGGAATTGCTTTTTCCTGAAGGTGATACGGCTCTGCTCGCCGGGTTCTATGAACACTCACCCGTGCCTGAAATGATGAACGGACTGGCCCAAAGGGCGGTTCTTTCAATATTGGATCGCCTGCCTCGGGACCATTGCCGCCGGATACTGGAAATCGGGGCGGGAACCGGGAGTACGACCGCACGCCTTCTGCCGCACCTGCCGGATGACCGGACTGAATATGTGTTCACCGATGTCTCCCACCTGTTTTTGAATGGAGCACGGAAGCGGTTTCAAGAACATCCCTTCGTCAGCTATCGGCTCCTGGACATTGAACGAGATCCCCAAAGCCAGGGCTTCGAGCCCGGCCGGTTCGACCTGGTTCTGGCTTCCAATGTGCTGCACGCCACGCGGGATTTGCGCGAGAGTTTGCAGCACGTTCGGCAGTTACTGGCCTCGGGGGGCGTGCTGATGTTGCTGGAGACAACGGGGGCCGTGCGATGGCTTGATCTGGTATTTGGTTTGACGGAGGGGTGGTGGCGATTTTCCGATCACGACCTTCGCCCCTCCTCTCCTCATCTGTCGGCAGGGCAGTGGAAAACGCTTCTCGATAGTCATGGCTTTGAAGATACTGTGTCCATCTCGCCCGATGATCCCCCGAAATACGGCTTGATTCCCGCCGGACGAAATCTGCTTCCCGAATCCTTGATCCTGGCTCGGAAGACGGCCGGCCTGGAAGAGGTCCACCGCCCGGAAAGATGGCTTGTTCTGGCTGACGCACAGGGAATCGGGCGTGAACTGAGAGACCGTTTTCACTCCAGAAAGGACGATTGCGTACTCGTGTTTCGGGGGGGCGAATACGAAGCTCTATCCCAACAGGAATACAGGATTGATCCGGCCGAACCGGAACACTTCCGACGCCTGTTCCATGCGGTGCAAGGGGAGCTGGACGGAGTCGTGCACCTGTGGAGCCTGGATGTGCCGCTTCTTTCGGCGGCGACCGCCCCTCACCTCGATGATACCGGGCACACTCTCGATCGGGCTCTTCTGCTCGGCTGCGCCGCCACCCTCTCATTGATCCAGGCAATGACCGATGCTTACATCGGTCCCCCTTCATTGTGGCTGGTCACCCGAGGCGCTCAGCCCGCGGGACGGGAATGTACCGTCCCCGGATTGTTTCAATCCCCTTTGTGGGGAATGGGGAAAGTGATACCCCTGGAACATCCCGACCTGAGCTGCGTGCGGATAGACCTGGACCCGGAGGGGGCTGAGCCCGTGGATCATCTGTTCAGAGAGCTAAACCGGAAGGAAGCCAGAGAAGACCAGGTGGCTTTTCGAAACGGGCAGCGGTATGTGGCGCGGCTGTCGCTCCACAATGCCGTTATCGGATCGAGCCCTTGCTCCGAGCCTGCGTCCGGCTCGCGCATACCCCTCACTTTTTCGGCAGATGGCAGCTATATGGTCACCGGCGGCCTGGGAGGACTGGGCTTATTGACGGCCCGCCGGCTCGTTGAACGTGGAGCGCGCAACGTTATCCTGGTGGGACGCAACCCGCCCGGCCCGGAAGCGGCCGGCCGGATAACGGAGATGGAAAGGAGGGGTGCCCGGGTGACGGTAATCAAGGCAGACATATCCGATGCAAAGCAGGTCGCCGAGATCCTGGATGATATCGAAGCCGCACTTCCTCCGCTGCGGGGAATCATTCACGCCGCGGGCCTGCTTGACGACGGTATCCTTGTCAACCTGACATGGGAGCGCTTTTCACGGGTCATGGCTCCAAAGGTCAACGGGGCTTGGGCATTGCACGCCCTGACTGCCTCGCGCAACGTTTCCCTGGATTTCTTCGTACTGTTCTCTTCGGCCGCGGCGATGCTGGGCAATGCCGGTCAAGCCAATCATGCCGCCGCAAACGCTTTCCTGGATGCACTGGCTCACCACCGCCGGGCGCAGGGGCTGGCAGGACTCTCCATCAATTGGGGTGCATGGTCTGAAACAGGTATTGTGGCTGGAGACCAGAGAGCCGCCAAGGCGATGAAGAACGCAGGACTGGGCGGCATAACCTCCCGGGAGGGTTTGATTATTCTGGAACAGCTAATGGCCTGTTCTCCTGCCCAGATCGGAGTATCACCCATGGATTGGCCCAGGTTCATCAAGAGATTTCAATTGCAGGGCACGGCCTTCTTTGACCATTTTCCCGATCCGGGCGGAAAGAGTCCGCAGCGGCAGACACAATGATATTACGAGGTCATGATTGATGTCGCAATCGAGGATCGCCATCACCGGCATGGCAGTCAATACCCCACTGGGGGACAAACTGGACGAGTTTCTGAACAACCTGCTTCAAGGACGTTCGGCCATTACCCGCTGGAAATTCCCCGATTCGGGCAAGATCTACTCAAAAGTCGGAGGAGATCTGTCCGATTACGATATCGCGGGCAAGGTGTCATCGCTGCGGGAACTGATACCGGAGGCTGTCGCTCAACGTTTGGACAAACTGGTGAGCTACTCCCCGTGGTCTACAAAGCTGTCCGTTTTATTGGCCGCGGATGCCTTCCTGGATGCCGGCCTCTTCACCGGCCTCGCTGATCCCGAGCGCATCGCGGCCATTATCGCCGGCCACAACCTCAACGGTATGTATATGTACAACAGTTGCCGGGAATTCGGAGAGGAGCCCGACTTTATCGACAGGATGCTCGCCGTCAGTTGCCATGATTCGGATCACGCCGGGTGCGTGGCGACAGGACTTGACATCCGGGGTCCGGTCTACACCGTAGGAGGCGCCTGCGCATCCGGCAACATTGCTCTGCGCTCCGCCATGGACGAGATTCGACATCACGGCATGAACGTGGCACTGGTTGTGGGCGCCGTCTATGACTGCTGCCCCCTGGTACTGCACAGTCAGGCGATGATGGGAGCCGTTTCGGCATCGAGCTTCAACGACCGTCCGACCATGGCCAGCCGCCCCTTCGACCTCGCCCGCGAGGGGTTCGTACCCTCGCATGGCGGCGGAGCGCTGGTTGTAGAGGCATGGGAGCACGCCCTGGAGCGGGGAGCCAGGATTTATGGCGAACTGGTTGGGGTCGAGGTGAGCTGCGCGGCTACGCGAGGGCCGCGGCCTTCCGAGGAGCACGAGGCGCGTGTGATGGAGCAGGTGCTGCGCAGCACGGGCACTGATCCGCACCAGGTTGATTTCGTTTCGGCCCACGCCACCTCCACTCAACTGGGAGACCTGGCTGAGATCGGCGCCATCCGGCGGGTATTCGGGGATCACGCAAGGGCTCTCAAGATCAACGCACCAAAGTCGATGCTCGGACACACACTCATGCCTTCGGCCTTGGTCGAGGCCGTGGCCGCGGTTCTACAGATGAGGGCGGGACGGCTCCATCCCTCGATCAATATCGACCGGCTCGACCCCGCTGCCATGGACCTGGATGTTTGCGCCAACCGGGTGGTCGAACACGCGGTGCGGTACCTGATGAAACCCGCGTTCGGGGTTGGGGGCTTCAATTCGGCGAGCATCATACGGTGCTACGACGAGATGATCCATTGGAGGTAATTCCATCGCAGCCGGTGAAGCCGTATCGTTGGCCGCCTGTTGCAGAAGAAAGGAGAATGGAGACATGACGCGAGACGATGTGATGGCGATGTTGATCAGGCATACGTGTGAGATTGTTCCGGAATTGCGAAAGGAGCACCTGGATCCCGACAAGTCTTATCGAGAAATGGGAATTGACAGTCTGGCCCTGATGGCGATTCTGACCGCGGCGACGAGAGAGCTGAAAGTGAAGATACCACGAGACAAGCTGGGGAATATCAACAGCTTGAACGGACTGGCCGATTTGTTCGTTCAGGTGGCTAACCAGCCTGAAGCATAGCCTGGTTCCCATCCGGAAACCTCTATCTGTGGAAGCGGCTCAGCTCTTTCCGTAGGAGTGTTTTTTGATGTCCCGGCGAATGAATTCCAGGATGTCCCTGGCCCGCCTGGAGAAAAGCCTTATGGAATCGAACTTGGGAAGCGTGACGAGCTTTTGCATGAGCATCCCGTCCGTATCGAACCATCTCGGAAGGAAGCCGCCGAAGAAATAACCCTTTTCCCTAAGAACGGACGCGGCCCAGCCGGACCAGGCCTCCCCCAGGTTGACATAAACCTGAACAACCTGGATTTCCCGGCTTTGCGCCTGCTTTTCAGCCGTCGCCAACATCTCGGGGAAGTTTTCCCCCATGCAAGAGGCGCCGAATCGAGCCACCCTGGCGGAATCGAAAAACTGGGTCTGAAGCTGCGTGGAGAGGCCCGACGGAATCCTGGTCCCGGAGGCCACGACATTCCTCGACAGGTTCATGCCGGACAAAATAAAGCCTAGATGGATGATCCGCAATGTCTTCAGCAAGGCCTTAGCGGCGATCCCGGAAGGGGGTTGCTGCATAGTGATCAGCCGCAGCGAGCCGGAAGCCGAATTTGCGCGCATCGCAAGCTATGGGCGCATGCACCACGTCGGCTGGGATGGACTGCGCTTTACCCTCGAGGAAACGAAACAACTGGCACGGCAGTTCGCCCGCGCCGAGATGAGCGACACCCGGATCGAACAGATCCACCGGAAAACCGACGGCTGGGTCGCCGGCCTGATTATGGCCATGGAAGCCGCACGCAATGGAAACCTCTCCGAGGCGTTCATGGAGAGGCTTTCCGGTGAGAGTTTTTTTGATTATTTTACAGCCGAAATCTTCGAAAGACTGGACCCTTCGATCCGCTCCTTCCTTCTTGCCACCGCCTTTCTGCCGGAGGTCACCATCGGGTCGTCCGAGAGACTGACCGGCTCCCGAAACGCCGGCCGGATCCTGTCCGATCTGCACCGGAACAATTTCTTCATCTGGCAGAGTGATTCCGAGCCAAGGGTTTACACCTATCATCCCTTGTTTCAAGACTTCCTTCGTACCTACGCCGGAAGAACCCTTGAAGCCGAAACTCTCGACCGGATCCGGGCCAGGGCCGCACAAATCATGGAAGAGCAGGGACGGATCGAAGAGGCGATCGATCTCTTCATCGAACAGAAAGACTGGAAGAGTGCACTCCGATTGCTCCTCACCCATGCCCGGGCCGCCTTGATCCACGGCAGGAACGGGGCTCTTGAAAAGCGGCTTGCCCGCCTGCCTGCGGCCGTCCTGGAGTCCACCCCGTATCTTTCGTACTGGCAGGTGATGTGCCGCCTTCCGGAGGATTCCAGGGAGAGCCGTTACCATTTTGAAGATGCATTTCGCCGATTCGAGACCGAAGGAGATACGGTCGGCGCCCTTCTGGCCTGGTCCGGAGTGGTGGAGACCCTTATTTTGGAGCTGGGCGATATGCGGCGGCTGGATCCATGGATCCAGTGGTTCGATGACCGATCCGGCGACGAAGCACTCTTTTCTTCCCCTGAAATACGGATGATGGCGGCAAGAAGCATGCTGGGCGTGATTGCGCTGCGGCGGCCCGACCACCCGCGGGCCGAGTACTGGGTCTCCGAAGCGGAAGCCCTTCTGGACAGCGGCCTCGAGATGAACAGCTGCGTCCTTCTGGCCGCCCGCCTTTACTACTATTACAGCCTCATGGAAGAGAATTCCCGGACCAATCTGATCTTCAAGAGACTGGAGCCCTTGATCGATCCCAACCGGCTTCAGTTGATGACCCGCCTCTGGTGGCAGTTTCTCGTGCTCCACCACTCAAGATACGCCGCCTGGCAGACCCGTGAATCGTGCGAAGCCTATTTCGAAAAAGTGCACCAGGCCATGTCTCTCACCAGGGATCTGGGATTTCGTACTTTCGACCGGTTCAACCCGTCCTTCGGAGCCCATGTCGCCCTGGTGGCGCGGGATTTCAAAACCTTCGACGAAATGGTGGGGGTGCTCAGAGAATCGCTGGATGATTCCAATATCCTGGGCCACATCCTCTACCAGGTCTATCTCGGGCTCAAATTCGTTTATCAGGGAGACTATGCCTCGGCCAGGGAACAGGGAAAGATCGCCCTGCGGCTGGCCGAAAACATGGGAAGCCCCCTGTACGAGTACCGGGGCCATATCCTGCTCTTCCATTCCTATATCGGACTGGAAGCACCGGAGGCGGCAAAAGAGCATTTTTCCCATATCCGCCGCGTAGCCGAATCCATCCCCCATCTTCGGCATGATGCGATTCTCATGCTGACGGAAGCTTACCTGCTGTACAAAACCGGGGACATCCCGAAAGGAGCGCGACTCCTCGAAGCCGGCCTCAAAAAGGCAAAGCGGCACAACACCATCCATTCGACCTTCTGGTTTCCTTCGGTATTGACCGATCTGTGTGCGTATGGACTCGATGGCGACATCGAAGTGAGATACGTGCAGGATATTATCCGCCGCACAAGGCTTATGCCCGAGTCGTCCGAGACCGTTTCGGAGAATTGGCCCTTTGCCGTCAAGATTCATGCGTTGGGCCGGTTTGAAATCGAAAAGGAGGGAAAACCCCTGGATTTTACAGGACGCGTCCCCCAGAAGCCCCTGGCCCTCTTGAAAACGATCATTGCATTCGGAAGGCTGGAGGTTTCAATGGAGCAAATAGCCGATGCGATCTGGCCCGATGCCGAAGGCGATGCGGCCCACAGCGCCTTCACCACCACCCTCAGCCGCCTGCGCAAGCTTCTCGGCTGCGAGGAGGCCGTGCGGGTGCGGCACGGCAAGGTCTCTCTGGACCCGCAGCTTTGTTGGGTCGATGTCTGGCGTTTCCTCCACATCCTGGATGAACTGGATAGAGTCTACCGGCAGTGCGACTGTGAGAGCCGTCGGCAAGACAGGCCCATGAGCGATGCCCTTCTCCTGGATCGCCTGATTCACCTCACCGAAAGCGGGCTCGCCCTCTACAAAGGTCCCTTCCTCGGGGACGAACCCCGGCACGCCCATGCTCTGGTCATGCGAGAACGTCTTCGCACTCGCCACATTCGATTGATCTTGAATTCCGGAAAACATCTGGAAAAAGCCGGCCAATGGCGCCGTGCCGCGGACCTTTATCTTCGAGGGCTCGAAACCGACGCCCTGGTGGAGGAATTCTACGCCCACTTGATGATCTGTTATCACCGGATGGGGCTGAAAGCGGACGCCGCCGCCGTTTTCAAACGCTGCGAGACCACCCTCATGGAGGCATTCGACATGGAGCCCTCCGATCAGACCCGGCGGATATACGAATCCCTCCATCACCGCAGTTAGGCCAATACGGTGCTTCCGGTTTCGGGCTTCCTCTCGAATTCTGCCTACACCTCGGGCACTCCATGACAATCACGTGTTCCTCTATAAGGGGAAGCCGATCAGCGACATTCGAACCGGCTTGACCGATGCTTGTGAGGCCGCAGGGATACCGTACGGAAGGTTCACGAAGGACGGCTTCATTTTTCATGAGCGTCACACGTTCGATACCTCCATGAGAAGGGCTGGCGTTCCAGAATCGGTTATAATAGAGATTACGGGGCACTCAACCCGGGAGATGTTCGACAGGTACAACACCGTTGACCACGACGACAAGAGGCAGGCCATTGACCAAATGGGGGTATCTGCGGAATCTTGACCAAACTCTTGACCAAGGGTCGTTTTTGAAAAGAAAATAGGGTTAGGCGAACTGGCCTAACCCTATGATTTCTTAGGAAGTGCCGAAGCCGGGAATCGAGCACGACCAGGGGCTCTCGAATGGTCTCGACAATGCCCCGGGTGTATTCGACCGCCTCCCGCAGGGCCTCTTCAGTTTTCCTCCCTCGGGCTTCGGCAGCTCTGAGAGCCTTGACTTCCCTGCGCAATTGCATCAACTCCTCATGGAGATGCTTCTCGCCTCCGTCCTTTTCTCGGCTAGCTCTTTTCCGATCTCGATGATGCGCTATCCTTTTTTCCATCGCAAGGCTCCCCTCATCCGATCGGGTCGTCCAAACACAACCTGACTCGGCGATGCGTTTAGCGCCTTATTCTCCGGAACTTTTCCTTCAGGTCGTCCATGGCCTCCTCAAGCCTGTCCTTCATGGTCTCCCATGCCTCCCCACTGGCTGCAAGAAGGTTCGAGAGCCTGTACTTCAATTCTCCCAGCTTGTCTTCCAGTCCATCCAGTTCCTCACGGTACTTCTTCCTGAGCTCCTGACTCTTTTCTCCGGCCTTTGCCCTGAGCTCGGCGAGCCTGGAAGTCCACTCGGCGATCTCGGATTCGATCCTTTTCCTGTAGCTCTCATGGGTCTCGGGCAGGGCTTCCCCCTTTACTTTGATGATTTTGGGCTTTCTGCTTTCACTCATTTTGAAGGTGACCGTAAGGACCCCATCTTTAAGCTCAGCCCGTACATCTTCAGGACTGGCGTCCGATGGAAGGGGAATCTCACGGTAGAATCCGCCAGTCACCCTTTCCCGATAGTGGCAGCACTCGTCTCTGCTCTCATCCGTGGATTTTCGCTCGCCACGGATCACGAGGCTGTCGCCCGCGACCGAGACATCGATGTCCTTCGCCGCCACACCGGGCAACTCCGCACGAATATGGTAGCTGTGTTCATCCTGGCTGAAATCCACCCTGGGAGAGGCGGCTTCGAGTAGTGCGTAGTCCTGGATCATTCCCTCGATGAGACGATCCAGCTGTTCGTGCCACTCATTGATTTCCCTCAAGACAGGCGGTTTTTTAGTCCAGTCCTGGAATCCTCCGGCAATCATAGACATCACTCCTTTCCTTTGAGATCCCGTGTACCGGGAGCATTGTCCGTTGCACCCAAAATGGGAAAAGACCGAGAGGAGGAATCTCCTCCCGTCGGCCTTTCCAAGACCACCTTTACCGGCTTATTGAAAAATCCGGTTTATGACGACTTTACCTTTATCTTGCGAGGCTTCAGAATATCGGCCTTGGGGAGCACCACCTTGAGCACTCCGTCTTTCATCATGGCTTCGATCTTCTCAAGCTCGGAACCCATGATAGTCAGGGCGCAGAAAATGTCAAGCAATTAGTCTCACAATCTAAATGAATGAGATGCTGCATGGAAGCGCCATGCGGCACAAACAAGCCGGTCAAACAATTTGAAGCAAGGAAAAAATGCGCCTGGCTATGAAACTACGCCCTTGCAATGTGGTGGATCAGGTGCTATTTCTTCCCTTGTCTCGCTCTCGTATAACGTCTCATAAAGCAAATGCTGAGGAGCTCCGCAACCATGAAGGAGATGAGCCTTGGGAAGAATGGTCGGATATGCGCGAATGTCGCCGCTGGAAAAGGATCTTCAGCCGCAGGTGAATGCGCTGAAAGCAGCCGGGGTTGAGGAAAGGCATCTATTTACGGATGAGACCATCGAGCCGAGGGCGGAGTGGAGCGGGCTCCATGCCTGCCTTGGTGAGCTGATCTCAGGGGACACCCTGATCGTTTGGAAAATCGACAGAATCGGAAGATCCGTCCCCCACCTCCTAGAGCTTATGGAGAACCTGCATGGACGAGGTGTCGGCTTCAGATCGCTCTGCGACCTGACGATCGACACCACGGGTGTTTTCGGGGATGTCGTGACGGAGGTGATTTCCTGCCTGGCCCGGTTCTCCCAGCGGGTGCTCCAGGAGCGTGCAAGAGCAGGGGTCGAGACGGGCCGCGCCAGGGGAAGACAGGGGGGAAGGAAACCCATTGCATCGAGTAATCCCCGGGTGAGGGCTGCAAAGGCCATGAGCGTCAATGGAAATATCCCGGTGAGGGAAATCTGCTCCACCCTTCGGATATCGCGGGCCACCTACTACAGGTATCTTGACCTTGAGGAAGAATGAACGCGGCCCACGCCCTATTCGCTTACCTCGCAACTGAAGGCCAATCTTTGATGAATTCGCAAGAACCTTTTGTGAGGGGCATCCATTGGGACGTGATGGATGTCTAATGCCTGACGCGAAACCGGTTTCCAACCCAATAAACTTCGGATATTGTCGGGATCGCCGCTCGGAGGAAGCCGTCCATTGTTCAGGCGCAAGAGGCGAGAATGGACCCTCTCGAGATATTGTCATACCCGGTTGCGCCCAAGGTCGCCCTGACAGGCTGAGGGAAGATTTCGAGCAAAGGGCTGAGTCCTGCGGATGGGTAGTTTCGGCTTGAATGCAACTTCGTATCAAACGTTGTGTACGGCCAAACCGAATGGAGAACCCCGGGTCGACGATGATGGAACGGGGTACCGGAGAGAAAGAGTCGGCCCCGGGCTTGGCCTCGGGGGAGCTTGAACCGGAATCCGTTCCCTTGGAGGTTCGCCCGGGGGTGCCCGGCTTGAAGTTTTCCGGCAATCATCGGAATGGAAACGGGAGAAGGGGAATGACGTTGAGGAGAAGGGGCCTGTTGATCCTCTTCCTGGTGACGGCCTGTGTGGGGGCGGACCAGGCGGCCAAGGAGTGGGCCCGGGTGCGTTTGTCCGGAAGTTCCGCCCTGTCCTTGGCGGGAGGGGTTCTGAAGCTGGACTACCACGAAAACCAGGGAGGAGTTTTCAGCTTCGAATGACTGCTTCCCGAGCGATGGCGCGGGAACGCCGTCACCATCGGGTCCTCGGTATTTTTGGGGTTGCTTCTTCTCTTTCTTCTGGTTCCCACGAGATCCTCAACCCTCGGA
>Ga0116192_1000486_pt1 | contig 30436 bp, 18 predicted proteins | sample AD_UKC113_MetaG_FD_89876 | JGI IMG/M metagenome (GOLD analysis project Ga0116192, IMG submission 89876) | Active sludge microbial communities of municipal wastewater-treating anaerobic digesters from Hong Kong - AD_UKC113_MetaG | ecosystem: Engineered > Bioreactor > Anaerobic > Digestate...
CCGCTGCCGCCGCTGCCGCCCGAGCCGCCACCGAGATTTCCGGCCGGCACCAACACGGAAGCGCCCCAAACCATGTCATTGGCCGACACAATGGATAGTGGTCGGCTGCCGGCAACTGTTACCGTGACACCGTCGGGCACATCGATATAATCAAAGTAAAACACGGCAACCTCGCCCATGCCGTAATCTTGGGCGACGCCGGTATAGGTCGTTGTGCCGTTGACGGTCAAGGTGGGCGCTATGCCGGTGCTTCGCGTGTTGATGGACACGCTGTTGCCCGGCGCAAGCACCAGCGTGCCCAAACTGGGAACGCCGGGATTTCGGTACAGATCGTCGAGCGTTGCGCCATGGGCAAATCCCATGCACGCGACCATGGCCAGGATGAACGCAGCCCTTGCGCCCCACCCCACGCCCGATCGCACCGTTGTGTTTGATTTGGCGAACGAGATCTTCATGGTTCCAATTCTCCCTTCAGACCACTACACTATGCCTCAATTCAGCCGGCACGGCCGGCCTTTTTCCCAACTGTTTAGTTATTTTATCCGGACGCTTTTTCCGCCCTGGAAAACCGTAAACCCCAACACCCCATTTCTCAGGTATGCACTTTCGGCTGGAAATGAGCGTCGAACACTTTAAACTGCCGCGGATTTCTCCTCGCATGGCCCTACCCACACTCTCTCTTATCTAATCGTACACCAAAGCGGGGGAATTGTCAAGCCAATTGCCGATTTCCGCCAAAGCGGCTTGACCGTTGGAAAAAAGGCGGGCGTGGCAATGCGTTTTCATTCCATTTCCACTCAAAATGAGAAGGGATTCGGCAACCAATTTTCTAGGGTGATAAAATGCTTGACAGAAACCGGTGACCTGAGTTAGTATGTCATCAGACCCGGATGGTCGAATGGTGTAAAATGTCGTATTCGGCATTTGGGCCAAAAAGCGAGGAGTGGAGGCTAAATTGGTTTGTAGCCATCGCTAAGGTCTGATTGACGCCGTGAGGAGATAACTCGTACCAGCGGGAGAATGGGTTATAGCGTGTGAGGCCGGGCAAGGCCGCGCGCGTGGATGTGCTGATTTAGGCATTAGGAAGTGCTGGATTCGTTTTCTGCAACAGGAGAGGATTGAGGCATGAAACACTATCGGCGAATTGAACGAGTGGACGGATATGTCCGCGCAGGTGTCGCGCTGGTCGCGCTGGCGGCATTGTCCGTCGCATTATTGTCGAATGCTGCGTATGCAGACATCTATGACAGTAATGGCGCATTGGGCGATCTCGTGTTGACCACGGGCACCTTGACCATCAACACCGGCGATGGGGTCGCGTTGCCCACGATGTCGGGCGCGGTCACGAAAACGGGTGAAATAGACACCAGCGCCGGAGCGCCCGGCGTGGCGGTCTTTCGGTTCGCCAATGTCAATGTGACTAACGGCGTGACCATTGTAACCCAAGGTAGCCTGCCCTGTTCGATTGTCGCCAGCGGCGACATGTACTGGGGCGCCAGCTTCAGCGCATCCGCTGTTGGCGCTTCGCCGCGTCTTGGCGGCGGCGCAGGCGGTAAAGGCGGCGATGGCGGCGCGGGCGGCGCGGGCGGCAAGGGCGGTCGTGGCGGCCGTGGCGGCGACGGCGGCGTAGGTGGTTCCGGCGGCACCAAACTCGATGGCGCCAGCGGCAGAGGTGCTGACGGCGGCATTGGCCAACAAGGTGAGTATGCGCCCAACGACGATATCGAAGGTCCCACAAAGGGCGGAACGGGCGCGAGCGGTTCGGCCGGCGAGGTTGGCCAAGTTGGTTTTGGCGGTGACGGGAATGGGGGTGTCGGTGGCGCGGCTGGTAATAACTTGAATGGTTCCGCAGGCGGTCAAGGCGGCGGTAAAGGCGATGGCGGCCAAGGCGGCGATGCCCAAATGACAGTGGGGGTCGGTGGCGATGCGGGCGGCATTACCGGTCAAAATGGAGGAGATGGCCTGAAAGGCAATAATGGCTTGAACGGCGGCAACGGCGGCTATTCGCCGACCTTCGGTCCCGGCAAAGCGGGCGGAAATGCCGGCCGGGCCATTTACGCGAATCTTGCCTCGCTTGCCAATTCGTTGACGCTTGTGGCCGGTAACGGCGGTGGTGGCGGCGGCGGCGGCGGCGGTGGCGGTGGCGGCGGCGGCGGCGGTGGCGGCGGCGGCGGCGGCGGTTCCGCAGGCGGCGGCGGCGGCGGCGCCGCGGAAGGCATAGCGGCCTATGCAACCGGCGGCGGTGGCGCGGGCGGCGGCGGCGGCGGCGGCGGCGGCGGCGGTCGTGCCGGCACGGCGGCCGGTGGCGGTGGCGGCGGCGGCAGCGGTAATTTGGCTGGTGGCCCGGGTTCTCCGGGCAGTGCCCAGCTGTCACCCCCCACAGTGGGCGGAAATGCCACGGTTGGCCAAAATGGCGCCAACGGTGTTGTTGATGCGTTTGTTTGGAATGCGGCGCCTGCCGGCGGCGCGGGCGGCGTTGGCGGCACGGGCGGATCCGGTGGCAATGGCGGCGCGGGCGGCGCGGGTGGCACGGGCGGCACGGGCGCTTCCGGCGGTGGTTCATTTGTTCTGGCCGCCAAGGGTCTGTTGCGAATTACCAGCGCATCGGTATTGGATGTGTCTGCCGGACAGCCTCTCGGCGGCGGCGCGGGCGGCACGGCTTTGACCCCGGGTATCGGTGCGGCCGGTGGCCAAGGCAGCCGGTGTGGGTTCGGCGGCACGGGCGGCAAGAATCTGGTTGCCCAAACCGGTGACGGCGGCGCCTCGCAAGTCAGCGGCGGTATTTCCGGCGGTGCGGGTGGCACGGGCGGAAACGGCGGCCAAGGCAGCGCGGGCGGCCAAGGCGGCCAAGGCGGTTATGGGACACCGGGCATGATCAAATTGCAGGGATCGGTGGTGGAAGCATCACAGGCCACGGTCTACGCCCAGAACGCCCTCAGCACGGCGCCTAATCAGAGTGGCGCCTGCACCCTCATTACAAATATGACTGCAAGCGCGCGAAATGCAAATAAACCCGTCATGGGTTCCGGCCAAGCCACGGAAGCGCCGGTGCTGGGAGCGGCGCGTAATTTGACGATTCTTACGGCGCCCAACAATGCGCCGTATCAATCGGTCGAAGGGGTGGTTTACCCGCTTCTTCCGACCATGCTCGGCGGTCCCGCGGCGCATGGTTGGTGTTTGCCCAATTATTGGAACAAGTCGGACGTGGATGCCAAGTTGCCTGATGCGCCCGATGGACTGGTTCGTGCCTTCGTGTTCACCCAGACCACGACACCGCCGTCCATTTTCGCGACAGGCAATCCGGAGCAATTGTTTGACCTAGTCGTAATAAAGAATACCGGGCCGGTGGCCGTTGACAACGTCATGATTCGTGTCGGTGCAGACGATCCGGTGCCGATCAACAACTCGACCAACGACAGTCCTGTCGCCGGCCGCTTGGAAGCCGGCCAGGTGTGGATGACGACGGTAACGGCCGGCACCCCAGTGACGACGGGTACGGCGGTGGAAATCACCAGCCAGCCCACGTCGGTAACCGTCAATCCCGGCACGCCGGTGACCTTCAGCGTGACTGCCACGGGTTCCGACCTTAACTATCAGTGGCGCGTGGGCAACGATAATATTCCGGGCGCAACGGATGCCTCGTATTCGCTGACCGCCGAGGAAGCCAACGACGGCGAAGTGTACCGTTGCTTCGTCACGAATCCGGGCCCCGAAGCCCCGTACTTCAGCACGGAACTGTCTTCGCCGGCGACCCTGACGGTCAATCACCCCGTCCGGTTCACCTCGATTTCGACGACGCCGGTTGAGGGCACGGTGGCTTATCTTGAAACGGCCACGATAACCGTTGTAACGACGGGCACGGCCCCGATTAGTTACCAGTGGATGAAGGAAGGCTCGCCCATTCCGGGCGCCACGGAAGCCACCTACACGATTCCGCAGGCAGTGGGTCTCGATCAGGGCGTGTATTCGTGCGCCGCGCGCAATGTCGTGAATCCTGAACCGGCGGACCCGGTGGTCAGTCCGGAAGTTACGTTGTTAGTGTACGATCCGGGTATTATCCAGCAGCCCGAGAACGCCAGCGCCATTACCGGAAGCACCGTGTCGTTCACGGTGGTGGCTAATGGTTCCGGCTTGCTCCTGTATCAGTGGGAGAAATCGGAAGACGGCGTGGAAAATTGGGCGAACGTCGAGGATGGCGGCAACATTTCCGGCGCCCAGACCTCCGTGCTGACCATCTCGAATTGCGTGGATGCCGACAGCGGATACTATCGTCTGCGTATTTTGGGCACCAACCTCATTTACTCGAATGTGGTGTGGTTCTTGGTCGGTGATCCGGCCATTACCTTGCACCCGGTTTCGCAGACGGTGAATCCGGGCCAGGAAGCCACCTTTACGGTGGCGGCGGTCGGCACGCCGATAGACGGCAACTTCCTGTACGAGTGGCGGCGGGATGGCTTGGCGGTGCCGGGTGGCACGGCGGATGTCCTGACCGTACCGGTGGCTCACTGGTCGAACGAGGGCGAGTACATCGTCCGTGTGACGGGCGCGGCCGGCTTCGTGGATTCGAACCCGGCGGTGCTCGACGTGCTGGGATCGCCGATCTCGCTTGCGCCGGACCGCCCGATCAGCCAGCTGGCCTATAAGGGCAGCACGGTCACCTTGGACGTGGTGGCAAGCGGCGGATTTGGACCCTTCCACTATCAGTGGTGGTTCACTCCCGCGGCAAAGGCCGCATTGCCCGTCGGCGGAAACACGGCCGCCTTGATCCTGTCGCCGGTCGAGCTGTTCTATGCGGGCGACTATTACTGCGTGGTGGGCGACGATTCGCCGTTCACCGCCACATCGAACACGGCCACGTTGCAGGTGGGCGATCATCTGGCCATTACCCAATATCCGTTGGGAGCGCAAAAGGTCGAAGGCGAAACGCACACCATGACGGTGGGCGTTTCGGGCGGTGTTGGAACGCTGACCTACACGTGGAAACGGAATAATGTCGCGGTTGCGCAGGGAACGGGGTTGACCAGCTATACGACGCCGCCTCTAACGCTCGACGACAACAATTCGGCCTACGTGGTCGAAGTGGACGACGAAGGATACGAGCCTCCGATCAGCACGGCCAATTCGCCGGCGATCATTACGGTCACCCCGGCGCCGAGCCTTGTGCCCGTTCTCGGATTGCTGGGCGCCGCGTTGCTGGCAAGCGCCCTGACGGTTGGCGGCGCCTTCACCGTTCGGAGACGTAAACGCTAGACAACTGAAACATCAGTACAACGCATCATTACGAGGCCGCCGGGTTTGACCGGCGGCTTCGTCATTTCACAGGAGGAGAATCTTATCGTTGGCTATTTTTCCGGGGTAAAATGTGCATTTTGACTGAATTTTGGACAGAGCAGACGGTATCGCTTACCGTATGGCCTATGGGAAAAATGATGTAATTCATTGTTTTAAAGGAAGTTATGTGTTCTCACAAATGCCTTGACAGAATATCGTTCCTTGGTTTACCATAAAGACAAGCAGTGGGGAGGGTGTGTAAAATACTCCCCCCATAGAGAGTGATGTGTAAGGCATGGGCGTGGAAACGACGCCGGGATGGGCCTTCAAGAGAGGGAAGGAGTGCAATCCCCGGTGAAGTTGGCGTGTGTGATGGCATGGCTCAACAAAGGCTGGCATGCGCGAGGCCGGTCATGATCGCGCGGGGCCGGCGTGGACATAAAGAAGGTTTGGTATTGTTCATGTTTTTGTGAAGGGCGACTGATGGAGGAGCAAACAATGTTGTCTTGTCGAAGCGGCAGACACGCCGGAAGCCCCGTTCTGGCGGCGATGGGCATGGTGCTTGTATTACTGGCATGTATACCCTCTTATTCAGATATTTATGACAGCGACGGATCGTTGGGCGATTTGGTCGTGAGCAGCGGCACGCTGACGATTGACACGGATGTTCCCTCGATTTCCGGCGCAGTGAATGTGACGGGCGTCGTCGAAAGCGGTGTGGCCGTTTTCCGTTTTGCCAAGGTAAACGTCGGCGCGGGGGTGACCATTGTCACCCAGGGCGCCCGGCCGTGTTCGATAACCGCGAGCGGCGACATGTATTGGGGCGCCTCGATTGATGCCAGCGCCTCGACGGACAATGCCCGGCTCGGCGGCGCGAAAGGCGGCAAGGGCGGCAATGGCGGCACGGGCGGCGCGGGCGGCAATGGCGGCGCGGGCGGCGCGGGCGGCAATGGCGGCGCGGGTGGCGCGGGCGGTACGAAGGCCTCCGGCGGCAGCGGCGCGGGCATGGATGGCGTGGCCGGATCGGCCGGGACAACGGGAACCGCAGGAACCGCGGGTGGCCTTGGTTCGAATGGAACGGCAGGCAATCCCGGTACGACTGGATTTGGAAACAATGGCACCGGCGGTTCGGCGGGTGCGCTGGGCAACAACAACTTTGGCGCAAACGGTGGCGGCGGCGGCGGATTTGGCATTCCGGGCCCTGCCGGCCTTGAACAAACGGCGGGTGGCAGCGGCGGCGCCGCGAGCGCGAGTCCAACCGGAAACAATGGCGCCGATGGCCAAGCAGGATTTGCCGGAACGAACGGCGGTGACGGAAACAACGGCGCTGTCGGACGGTTCGGCGGTGCTGGCGGAAATGCCGCTTATTCAACTCTCGCCGCGGTGGCTGATACCTTGACACTGGTGGCCGGCAACGGCGGCGGCGGTGGTGGCGGCGGTGCTGGCGGCGGCGGCGGCGGCGGCGGCGGTGGTGGTGGCGGCGGCGGCGGTGCGCGTGGCGGCGGCGGCGGCGGCAATGCGGAAGCGATTCTCGCCTATGCGTCCGGCGGCGGTGGGGCTGGCGGCGGCGCTGGCGGCGGCGGCGGCGGTGGCGGAAGCGGCTGGGGCGGCGGCGGCGGCGGCGCGGGTTCCAGCGGCCTTTTGGTGGGCGCGCCGATAGCCGGTTCGCCCGGGGCGTCGAATGACGGGCTGCCGGGCAATGGTGTACAACCGGCGGCATCGGGCGCGGGTGGCAACGGTGCTTTCAATATGACCACATGGCAGGCGGCCGGCGCGGGTGGCGCGGCATCCAGCGGCGGTAGCGGCGGATCAGGCGGCATTGGCGGCGCGGGCGGCAGCGGCGGAACGGGTGCGCAGGGCGCGTCCGGCGGTGGTTCATTCATCCTTGCATCCAAAGGTCTTTTGAAGTTTACGAATCCGGTTCAACTCAATGTTTCCGCAGCGGTGCCCGGCACGGGCGGCTTGGGCGGCGTGTGCCCGGGTCCGGCCAATGTCGGCGGCGCCGGTGGAACGGGTGGCGCAGCCAACAACACCGGTCGTGCCGGCGGAAGCGGCGCGGGCGCAACGGCCGGCAACGGGGGCGCCAGCGGCAGCGGCGGCAATGGCGGCAATGGTGGTAGCGGCGGTTTGGGTGGCGCCGGCGGCGCGGGTGGTGCGGCCGGTGCGGGCACACCCGGCATGGTCAAGCTGATGGGATCGGTCATTGTGGCCAATTCCGCGACCGTGGCCGCGGCAAACGGCGCTTCCACGGCGGCCAATCATTCGGGCGCCTGCACAATGGTATCCAATATGACGGCAACAGCCCGGACAACCTACAAACCGATCATGGGCGCGGGCGGCACAAACGATCTACCCGTTTTGGGCGCGGCGCGTCATGATGCGGTCCTGACGCGGCCGACCAATGCGCCGTATGAAACGATCGGAACGGCCTATCCCTTGCTGCCCAACTTGGTCGGTGGACCGGCCACCTATGGTTGGTGTGAAGCCGATTATTGGAACAAGGCCGAGGTGGATGCGAATATTCCGACGCATAGCGGCATACAAACGATCGTCTTCCGGCAGACTTCCACACCGCCATCGGTGTTCAGCGGCTACGATCAATTTGTGGTTGTTAACTATTCCGACACAGAATTTACCAATTTGGCCATTAAAGTGGGCAACAACGATCCAGTTCTGATTACGGATGTGGCCGATGTGCCCGCGAAACGCGGTATTTTGGCGCCCGGCGAAGCGTGGACCACGACGGTCAAGGCGGGTTCCGTGGTTGTGGCGAGCCAGGCCGTGAGCATCGTCGGACAACCCGCTTCCATTACGGTCAATCCGGATACGCTGGCCTCGTTTACCGTGGTTGCCACCGGTTCGCCGCTTTATTACCAGTGGCGGCGCGGCGCCGAAAATATTTCCGGCGCGACCGATGCGACCTATTCGTTCACGGCGCAGGAAGCCGATGACGGGGCTGTGTTCCGTTGCTTTGTGACCGATGCCCCGACCGGTGAACCGTACGGCACGTCGGCGCTTTCGGATCCGGCCACACTGACGGTCAATCATCCGGTGGTGATAACCAGCCATCCTGAATCGCAAACGGTCGCCTACCTGGGTTCGGCCACCTTTACCGTGACCGCCACGGGCACGCCGCCGTTGGCGTATCAGTGGGGCAAGGATACGGTGCCGATTCCCGGCGCGACGGATGCAAGCTACACCGTTTCTTCGGCAACCGGGGCGGATCAGGGCGTCTACCTGTGCCTGGTCAGCAATGTCGTGAACAGCGTGCCATCCAATGAAGCGACGTTGACGGTCAACGATCCCGGCATTGTGCAGCAACCGGAGAACGCCAGCGCCGTGACCGGCGCCTCGGTCTCGTTTACCGCGGTGGCCAGCGGCTCCGGTGTATTGGCGTACCAGTGGCAGAAGTCGGACGACGGAACCACGAACTGGTTTGACCTTGCCGACGGCGGCAACGTCAGTGGCGCGCAGACCAACCAGTTGACCCTCAGTAACGTGCTTGATGCGGACAAAGGCTACTATCGTCTTCGGGTTACGGGGACCAACATGATTTACAGCAACGTGGTGCAATTGCAGGTGAGCGATCCGGCCATCCAGTTGCATCCGGTTTCCAAGACGGTCAATCCGGGCGAGTCAGCCAGCTTCACCGTTGTGGCCATCGGCACCCCGATAGGGAGCGACTTCCTCTATGAGTGGCGGAAAGACAGCGCCACGATTCCGGGCGCCACGGCGAATACCTATACCGTTCCGCTGGCGCATTGGTCCGACGAGGGCGAGTATTTGTGCCATGTGACCGGCCAGGTCGGCTCGGTGAATTCGAATCCGGCCATGCTGGATGTGCGCGGCGCGGCGATTGCGCTCGATCCGGCCCATCCGCAAAGCCAGGCAGTCTATGTGGGCAATACCGTCAGCATGCGTGTCGTGCCCAGCGGCGGATTTGGCGAAAGCGGCACACCGGCGTTCAATTACCAGTGGTGGTTCGAAAGCGCGGCCAAGTCTCCGCAGCCTGTCGGATCAAATACCCAAGTGTTGGTGCTGTCGTCGGTGAACCAAACCAATGCCGGTGGTTACTTCTGCGTCGTCAGCGATGACTCGCCGTTCTCCGCGACATCGAATACGGCCACCTTGGAGGTCGGCGACCATCTGAACATCACGCAATATCCGGCCGGCGCCCATAAATTGGTGGGCGAGACGCACACCATGACCGTCGCCACGTCCGGCGGCGTGGGCACGCTGACCTATACATGGAAGAAGAACGGCGGCACGGTCGCATCCGGCACCGGTTTGTCAAGTTACACGACGCCGGCGCTGACGCTGGCCGACAATTACTCGTCCTATGTTGTTGAAATAGACGACGAGGGAATTGATCCGCCGGTAAGCACCGCGAATTCGCCCGCGATCATTACGGTTGAACAGGCCACAAACCCGGTGCCGGTCGTTGGGTTGGTGGGCGCCGGACTGCTTGCGGCCGCTTTGACGATCGGCGGTATGGTTACGGTTCGGAGAAAGCGGCGCTAACGGGTTAGAGTCATCTCTGGCATCGAGTACAAATTGAGGCCACCGGTGGCAACGCCGGTGGCCTCTTGTCGTGTGTTTTCAATGAGGCTGGGCGCTCCCGATCCTGAAACTGGCTCGTGAAAGCGATTCTATCGCTCATATTATAGACGAAATGGACTTTGTGGACCCCATGGGATTCTGCCTGGAAGGCAAAACACCTTGCGTGTCCATATCGTCCATGAAGTCCGTTTCCATGGGGATAAGCAGGGAGCCTTCAATTTTTCTGCCGAATTTAGAATGATGGATGCCGCACTGTTGCCCGGATAATGGGCAAAATGCTCCAAGAAGAAGTGGATTTCGTTTATTAAAGAAAAAGATGTTCCGCAGTCGGTTGTTGTGAAGTAAAGGGAGGAGTAAAGGACATGAAGTACAGTAGCAGGGCGATGTTTGCAGGGATGGTTTTGTTTCTGGCGTGGGCGATGACGGGGCTAGCTCCGGAGACGGCGGCGCTCGATATTTCAATAGAGTGGGTACGGCCCGATCTACCCCAGCCATGGTATTTCACCCGGCCGCAGGGTATTGCGTGTGATAGCGCTGGCAATATCTATGTTGCCGACATGTTCAATGATCGCATCCAGGTTTTTACTACGGAGGGGGTATTCATACGCCGGTGGGGTGAGCGTGGCAGCCAGCCCGGCCAGTTCATGTCGCCTGCCGCGGTTGCGGTGGACGCCTCGGGAAACATTTATGTTGCCGACACCTATAATTACCGCATTCAGAAATTCGACTCGAATGGCGCTTATCTTGCGCATTGGGGTGGATTTGGCGATGGCGATGGACAATTTAAAACTCCGCAAGGTGTTTCAGTGGATGTAGGGGGAAACATCTTTGTCGCGGACAGTGGAAATAACCGTGTGCAGAAATTTTCCAGTCAGGGTGTTTTCCTGTCCAAATGGGGAACATTGGGCAGCAGTGACGGGCAGTTCAAGAGTCCTGGATGCGTCGCCTTTGACAGAGAGGGCAATATCTACGTTGCCGATACCGAAAACCATCGAATTCAAAAGTTCGACGGCAACGGCGTTTTTCTAACCCGTTGGGGATCCTACAGCCAAGCGATCGACGGCAAATTCTGTTTTCCCCGCTGTGTTCTGGTCAATGCCGCCAATGAAGTACTGGTCGTGGATACCAACAACGACCGCATCCAGCGTTTTGATGTTTCCGGCGTTTTTTTAGGCAAGTGGGGCGTGGCCGGATCCGATAACGGCCAATTGTGGAATCCGTGGAGCGCTGTTCAGGACAATGCAGGCAACATATATATTTCCGATTCTTGGAACAACCGCGTGCAAAAGTTCGATTCAGAGGGCCAATTTCTGGCGAGTTGGAGCGCATCCGGCAATCAAGACGGCATGTTTCAAAATCCCAAGGGAACGGCCGTGGACAATTTGAACAATATCTATATTGCGGATACATACAACAATCGAATTCAGAAGTTCGATGCACAGGGCAGCCTCTTGGAAATATGGGGTTATGAGGGCGATGCCGATGGCGCCTTTTACGAACCGGAAGGGATCGCGGTTGACGGCGTTGGAAACGTCTATGTGGCCGATACCCAGAATCATCGAATCCAAAAATTCAACAGTTCCGGTGATTTTGTGGGCAAATGGGGCGTTCAGGGGTATGAAAACGGCGAGTTCGACACGCCCAATGCCGTTGCCGTTGACGGTTCCGGGAACGTGTTCGTTTGCGACAGCCGCAACGATCGCGTGCAGAAATTCGATTCCAACGGCGCTTTTCTTCTTGCGTGGGGAGATTGGGGAACCAATCCAGGCCAATTTCGCTATCAATACGGTATTGCGACCGATCATGCCGGCAATGTCTACGTTACCGACGGCAACTGCCGTGTACAAAAATTCAACAACAACGGCCAGTTTCTGAGCGTGTGGGGCGAATACGGCCAAGGCGAGGGACAGTTCGACGATCCAAGGGGAATTGCTGTGGACAATTCCCTGCATGTCTATATCGTTGACAATCCGACGCATCGAGTACAGGTGTTCGATTCCGCAGGATCGTTCTTGTATCAGTGGGGGAGCAAGGGAGATGCCCTTGGCCGCTTTTACGGACCCAGTGGTATCGCTGTTGACAATGAAGGCCGTGTTGTTGTGGTTGATTCCGGAAATTCGCGCATCCAGAAATTTGTCGTCACGCCTGGAGGCGAAGGGGAAGGCGAAGGGGAAGGCGAAGGGGAAAGCGAAGGGGAAGGCGAAGGGGAAAATGGGAATGATTCCGATTTGGATGGATTGACCGACAGCCAAGAGACCGCCCTTCAGACCGATCCCAACAATCCGGATACGGACGGCGACGGTATGACCGATGGGTTTGAAATGGCCAACGGTTTTGATCCCCTTGTTTCCGACGCCGACGAGGATGCGGATAGCGACGGTTTCTGCAACCTGGAGGAATTTCTTCGCGGCTGGGATGCGTTGGATGCCGATTCTCCCAACGCGCGGATCTTTGTTTCACCCACAGGAAGCGATACCACCGGCGATGGTTCGGAGACAAATCCCTTGCGCACGGTAACGCATGCGTTGAGTCAGGCTGGCGCCTCGGCTGGCGCGCCGGCCAGCGTGCTTTTGTTTCCGGGGATTTATACGGAAAACATTGTGCTTGCGCCATGGATCACGCTGTGCGGCACGGCACCGGATGGCGCGATTATCGAAGGCGCGATTATCGGTGCGTCCTCGTCGGGCATCCGAAATCTGGAAGTGCGTGAGCCCGGAACGGCCGTCGCCGAATTGCTTTTGATCGACAACGTTGCCATGACCGTTGAGAACGTTCGTTTTTCCGGAAAAACAGGCAGTACCACCACGGGTATCAAGGTGTTGGAAGGCGGTTCCGAAAGACCGCTTATCGATCGTTGCCTGTTTACAGGGCTTGCCACAGGCGTGGATGCGCTTGGCGGCATTCCCTTGATTCGTCGTTCACTTTTCGAGAATCTGGGCGGCGACGGCATTGTCATCAGGGCGATTTCAAAAGCCGCAGGCGGCGATTTGAGCGATGCGCAAGACCCGAACGCCGGATTCAACACTTTCCGTATCGGCAGCATCGCGGGCCATGCCGTCGTAAATGAACGATCTCAAACGGTCCTTATGCAAAACAACGACTGGGATACCGACAATCCAGTTGAAATTGCCGCGGCTATTGCCGGTCAGGCCACTTTTGAGCCATTCCTTGCCAAGGGCGCGGGACTGATTCCGGCCGGCATTGTCTGCATGGTATGGAATTTCGACACGAAAGAGGCCATTTCCAACGCTTCGGTTCAATTGCAGCCGGGAACCTTCCGTCCCGTAACCGAAAACAGCGGAGGAATATATTCAATGGCCTGTCTCGGCGCGGGGAATTATACCGTGACCGTCTCGGCTCCGGGATACGCGAACGTTTCACGGAATGTGGATGCGGTGGCCGGCACGTTGAAAACGCTTGTGTTCGGCATGAGTACGGTCCCGGTTCCCCCGGCCAACGGCGGTGGTTGTTTCGGCGGCACGCTAAGCGACATGCCGTGGCCGGTGAATCCTTCTTTGGACGCCAAAAACCTTCTTCCCTGTCTGGCGATGCTGTTGTGCCTTGCATCGGCCTCGCGCATGGCGAAACGCGGGCGGGCATCGCTGCGCCGTGGAGATTGAAACGGAGCGCCAAGTACGGCTTCCGGGCCGGCGGGCCAATAAAAAAAGGCGTTTTCCTTGGAAAATAGGTTGTGTGCATTTTTGCCGGAGGTAAGGTAAGATGCCGTCATGCCGGAGTTCCGCAAATATGAACGACGACCCTTCGACGCGGAGGGCTGCACGCGGTGCGGGCGCTGTTTGTCGGAGTGTCCGGTCATGTGCCTGCCGGATCCGGAAGCGAAAGCGGAGATTGCATCGCTCATAGCCTGTCTGCAAGGGGCCGGACTTGCGCGGCCGTCCACAGAGGCCGTGCTGCGATCATGCACGAGTTGTTTTGCCTGCGACGTCTTGTGTCCGCAGGATTGTCGTCCGGCCAACCTGTTTCTTGCCATCTGGGGCCGGCGGTTCCGCGAGCGCGGTCTGCCGGAGCGTGCGCGGTATTTTCTGCCGCACAGCCGCCCGAATTTCCGGACCTACGTCCTGGAGCGGATGACCGCCGAAGAGAAAGACGCGGTCGAGTCGTGGAAAAGTCTCGAACCTGTCGAGACCTTTTTCTATCCGGGCTGCAACCTCATCACGACGCCGTACCTGACCTTCTCGAAGTTGTTTGCCGGACTGCCCATTCGCGGCGCGCTCGACTACTGTTGCGGCGAAATGTACTTTCGCATGGGTCTGGAGGACCTTCTCGAACAGGTGGCGCGGAAGTGTACGGCCTACTTCAGGACCCTTGGCGCGAAAACGGTTTATCTGCAATGCACGGCGGGGCTGAATATGTTTGCGAACGTGCTGCCGCAATTCGGCGCCGATTTCGCGGGCATCCGCTTTGAGCCGTTTCTCAAGCGGGTGTTCGAGGGTCTCGAATCGGGCGAATGGCCCATCGTGAAGCGGTTCGACGGCCGGACCGTCGCGGTCCAGGATTCGTGCCACGCGAAAATCTATGAGCCGGGTTATGCGGACTGGCCGCGCAAGACGCTTTCGTTGCTGGGATTTTCCGTGCGCGAGGCGCCGCGCCACGGCGATACGGGTCTTTGTTGCGGCATCGGTTCCGGGTTTTCCCACGAAGCCGCGTACGGCAAGGTCGATCTGATTCGCGGACAACGCGCCTGTGTGCACAATCTTCGAGACGCCCGGGCCGATGTCGTGGCGGTGTATTGCAGCGGCTGCCTCGCGATGATGTCCGTGGCGCGTTACGTGGCGCGGCTGGGAAGCCCCGTGTATCACATACTCGAATTGATTCAGGAAGCGATAGGGGAACAGCCCTTGCGCCGGCATCGCGGCGTTGCGCGAAACTTCCTGATCGGCACGTTGCGCAACCAAGGCGGCGGAAAACGGCGGTTTCGTCCCCCGCCCATTGAACAATCGGGAGACAGCCCATGAACCGGATGGAAACGGAAGCAATCGTGGTGGGATCGGGTCCGGGCGGAACAACGCTGGCCCGTGCGCTCGCGCGGCAGGGCAAACGCGTCCTGCTGCTTGAGCGAGGCTCGGATCATCGCGGGGCCTTTTACTACGGCACCTATCTCGGCCCGTTGATTTACTCGGATCGGGCAAGCCTCCTTTTCACGAAGGAGGGATTGAACATCGTGCGGCCCCTGATGCTGGGCGGCGCCACGAACATGTTCTGCGGATGCGCCGCCCCGCCCCCGCCGTGGCTCAAGGAACAGTACGGCGTGGATATGGACGCGGAAGTCAACGAGACCATCGCCGAACTCGAAATCGCGCCCCTGCCGCCCGAATTGCGCGGTTCCGCCTCGACGCGCATCGCCGGGGCCGCTCAATCGCTCGGCTATCCATGGGAACCGCAGCCGAAATTCATGAAGCCCGCCCGGGCGCGGGCGTTCGACTGCGGCGCCAAGTGCATGCTCGGCTGCCGGTGCGGCGCGAAATGGAACGCCGCGGAATATGCGGACGAGGCTGTGGCCATGGGCGCGCAACTGGCCACGCGCACGCGTGTAGACCGCGTAATCGTCGAAAAAGGCCGTTGCGTGGGGGTCGCGGGCCGCATGGGGAGGAGGGCCTTTGAAGCGCGCGGCCAAGTGGTGATCCTCGCGGCCGGCGGAATCGGATCGCCCCGCATCCTGCAAGCCTCCGGTTTTCCGGAAGCCGGCAACGGCATGACGATGGACATCACGGTTATGGTGTACGGTTTTGGGAACGAACCGGGCATCGGCAAGGAGCCGCCGATGACATGGTCGTGGGAAAATCCCGACGAAGGCTACATGCTCAGCACGCTCGCCGACCCCTGGCTGCTGTTTCCGTTCATTATGGCGCTGAAAGGCCTCCGCTATCCCCTGTACTGGCCGAAATGGAACCGCCTGCTCGGCATCATGATCAAACTCAAGGACGATATTTCGGGGGGCGTGTTTCCAAACGGAAAAATCAGCAAGCCCATGACAGAGCGCGACCGGTCGCGCATGGCGAGCGCGCAGCGCGTGTGCGAGCGAATTCTCGAAGCCGCCGGCGCGAAACCGTCGTCCATTTTCGTTACCCCGCAACGCGGCACGCATCCCAGCGGCACCGTCCGCATCGGCACGATGCTCGACGAAAACCTGCAAACGAAAACGCCCGGCTTGTACGTGTGCGATGCCAGCGTGTTTCCGGAAGCGCTGGACCGGCCGACGGTTCTGACGATTATCGGTCTTGCCAAACGGCTGGCGAAACACCTGATCGCGACGGAACTGGCCTGACGGGAACAATCGGGCCGGCGGGCTGGTTCACCCGTCCCCGACGCATTCACCGATCAGGTTTTGAATTGACAAACTATGTCTGCCTGTTTGTCTGCATTTCCATGATCGTCTTGGCCGTTGGCGCCCACGCTGTAGAGGACGAAGCCGTTTCCCACCGTACGATAGATGAACGGCCGGCCCGAGAACGGGTCCAAAGGCACGACGGCGAGATGGGCGGGAACCAGTGCTTCCGGATTCGCGGGATAGGCCCCTTGCGCGTGTTTGAACTGCCGGAGAGCACAGGCAATACGAAGCGCGAGGCAGTGGGCGTCCGTTGCTGCCTGATGTTCACTCGAACGCATCAAATTGGGCATGATATAAGCGGTCAAAGGCGTGCGCCAATCCAGTTCAGAATTTTCCTGCCAAATTTGCGTGAACATAGGCTTTGCCTCGTAATAGGGCCGCTGGCACGCCGCTGCGACACGAGTCAGGATGCCAATCCCCTTGATCTCGTCCACATTGCGCCAGAATCGTAAAGCGGGACTCCCGTACAATCCGAGTGCAAGGCGCGTCGCTGTGCTTGTCTGTTGTGCTAAATTGCCGCGGAGATCTTGGAATCCGTCAATCAGGAAAAGTCGTTCGGACTCGTAAGCGCGCGCCAGTTCGCCGGGTCAAACGATGTCCATGGTTCCTTCTTCGTTGACATACGGGCAATCCGCGGGAAGGGCCGCCGTTCCGTCGCCGTTGTCCCGTGCATCGCACGTTTCCGCGTGGGCGGGCGGCGCCGCATACGGGGCCGAAAATGAAAAAGCGAATACGAAAACTGCGATGAACCAGCCTGTACGTTTCATGACACGTCTCCTTGCCTGAAATTGAACGACGTTGAACTGCCCGGGCGCCTGCTTCTTTGCACTGAAGGTGGATTTGAATGTCCACTTTATTCTGGATATAATTGTCCACTATTATGCCGAAAAAGTCAAGGCCTTTTTGCGGATTTTTTCGGGGCCGGTCCAGTCGTTCAGTGGCAATTCCGCCGGGATTCCGGTACAGTAACGTCCCATGCAAACGGATTGGACGGGAAAGGACATTGGATATGGATCGCAGGCGTTTTTTACAGACGGGACTGGGCGCGGGGCTGGCTGTCACGGCGGCATCGGCCGTGGCGCAAACGGAAAAGAAGACCTATCAGGCCGGGAAAAGCCCGTGGCCTATCGTGCTGAACGCGAGCACGATCCGTCCCGCGCCGCTCACGGACAAGATCCGCGTCGCGGCGGAAGCGGGATACGACGGCATCGAGTTATGGGTGAACGAACTTGAAGAGTTCGAGGGCGAAGGCGGCGACCTCAAGGCATTGGGCGCGGAGATTCGCGACAAGGGCCTGTTCGTGCCGAACGTGATCGGCCTGTGGGATTCGATGCCGATGGAACAGGAGGCATGGGAGAAGTCGCTCGAAGCGACGCGCCGGCGCATGCGCATGTCGTCAGCCGTCGGTTCGCGGCACGTGGCGGCCATTCCGGCGCCGGATCGCGCGGATTTCGATCTCAAGATCGGCGCGCAGCGCTATCGGGATCTCCTTAAAATTGGGCGCGACGAATTCAATATCATCGTTGCCTGCGAATTCGTCGGATTCCTCAAGGGCGTGCACCGGCTTGGCCAAGGATCGGCCATCGCGCTCGACGCGAACGATCCGGACGCGTGCCTCGTGGCGGACACGTTCCACCTGTATCGCGGCGGATCGGGTTTCGACGGTCTCGCGCATCTCAACGGCAATTTCATCGCGGTGTTTCACTGGAACGACGTGCCGGCCGATCCGCCCGCGGACCAGTTGGGCGACGGGCACCGGATCTATCCGGGCGACGGCATTCTGCCGCTCAAACATGCGCTCGGCTTGCTGCGCCGGATTGACTACCGGGGCCCGCTGTCGCTCGAAATGTTCAACCGCGAACATTGGAAACAGGATCCGCTTGTGGTCGCCAAGACCGGCCTCGAAAAGATCCTCGCGTTGATGGATTAAGGTATGGGTATGCGGAGAACCTCTTTTTCACGGGAAAAGAAGTCTTCCCGCGAACAAACGGCAATAGGAGAAAATCATGCGTTTCGAAACAGCCGTTGTGCATGCGGGCCAGGCGCCGGACCCGGCGTATGGCGCGGTGATGCCGCCGATTTACCAGGTATCCACGTTTGCGTTCAAAGGCGTGGGCGAACCGGGTCCGTTCGACTACACGCGTTCCGGCAATCCGACGAGAAAAGCGCTCGAGGACTGTCTGGCTGCGCTTGAAGGCGGCGTGCGCGGGTTTGTTTTCGCGACGGGCATGGCCGCCGAGGCGACGGCGCTGTCGCTGCTGCAATCCGGCGATCATTTGCTGGTCCACAACGACCTGTACGGCGGAACCTATCGCATCGTAACGCAATGGACGGCGGCGCAGGGCATCGCGGTGGATTTCGTGGACATGCGCGATCTCGATGTGTTGCGCGACGCGCTGCGTCCGAATACGCGGCTGGTGTGGACCGAAACGCCGACGAATCCGGTGATGAACCTGCTCGATCTGCGCGCGATCACGGACCTCTGCAAGGCGGCGGGCGTGACGACGATTTGCGACAACACCTTCCTATCGCCCTACTTTCAGCGTCCGCTCGAACTGGGCATGGACATTGTGCTGCACTCGACCACGAAATACATCAACGGGCATTCGGACGTGGTCGGCGGGGCGCTGATTACGGGCAATCCGGCGCTTGCGGAACGCATCGGTTTCCTGCAAAACATGCTCGGCACCGCCGAGTCGCCGTTCGATTGTTTCCTGGTGCTGCGCGGCCTCAAGACGCTGCCGTTGCGGATGGAAGCGCACAACCGGAACGCGCTGGCCATTGCGCGCTGGCTCGAAGCGCACCCGAAAATCCGCCGCGTGAACCATCCCGGCCTCGAAAGCCATCCGCAGCATGAACTGGCCCTGCGGCAGATGACGGGCTTCGGCGGAACATTCTCGTTTTGCGTGAAGGGCGGTGAAGAGGCGGCGTTGCGCCTGCTGGCCAACGTCAAACTGTTCATTCTCGCGGAATCGCTCGGCGGCGTCGAATCGCTCATCGAGCATCCGGGGACGATGACGCACATCTCGATGCCGCCCGAAGCCCGCGCCGCCGCCGGCATTACCGAAGACATGATCCGGATCAGCGTCGGAATCGAACATGTCGAAGATCTCATCGAGGACTTGGAGCAGGCCTTGGCCGCCTGTTGACGGGCCAACCGGTTGACAGCACGGATCGCCAGCCCTAGAATTACTCTTGCAGGCGGCAAACAAGCATGGCGCCTGAGAGGATCATGACCAGAGAAGAGATTCGCGGGACGTTGCACGGCATCAATCCCCGAATCGGGCGCGAATTCCGCGCGGACATTGAAGGTTTCTTTGGTTCGCGGGCGCGCAGCGATGCGCGAGACGACAGCGATCTTGACGTTCTCGTGCGTTTCAGGGAAGGGGCTTCCCTGTACGATCTTGTGGGCTTGGGGGATTTTCTCGAAGGCATCTTCAAGCGCCGGGTGAATATTGTTTCGACCCGTTCGCTTTCGGGCGAACTCGCTCCGCGCGTTTCCCGGGACCTTGTACGGGTATGAAAGCCGCCAGACTTATTCTTGAATGCCATAGTATGATTACTACATAATAATATACAAACATATTAATATTAATGTATAGTATAATTTTGTTATGCCTTTGCCATTCTCCATGCGGTTTGCAACATAATCTTGGAAGTAAGGAGGTTTTTTCTCATGAGCACGATTCTTTGCATGATGATATGCATCGTGGCGGCGGGGGAACCGCGGGATCCTCTGGACAACGCGGCCCGCGCGCAAAATCTCTCCAGCCTGCGGTGCGGGATGTTCATTTGTTGGTCGCTGAGCACGTTTTCGGGGCATGAATGGACGCGGGGGGTGACCAGTCCCGATTTCTTCAAGGCGACGGGGTGCGACACGGATCAGTGGTGCCGGACGGCGCGAGACGCGGGGATGGGCTATATCCTTTTCCTGACAAAACATCACGACGGGTTCTGCCTGTGGGACACGAAGACGACAGAGTTCAAGGTTACGAACAGCCCGCTCCATACGGATGTCCTCGCGAAGTTGCGCAAATCGTGCGACAAATATGGACTGAAACTGGCGCTGTATTTCTCGGAAGGGGATTGGACGTGGATCAAGGATCCCTTGCCCCGGGACGGCCTGCTGCCGGGCAGTCCCAACTGGGGGAATCCCGTCTGGGCGTCAAGCAACAATCCCGAAGCGAAAAAAGAGCAACTTCGCGAGTTGATCACGCAATACGGCCCCATCGCGTTTTTCTGGATGGATCATGCGCAAGGCGATGGCGGCCTTGGCCATCGGGAGACCGCCGAATGGGTGCATCGTTTCCAGCCGGACTGTTTCGTCGGATTCAATCATGGCGAACCGGCGGGCGATCTTTGCCTGCGCGAACGGGGCGCCCCGGGGCCCATCGGCGACGCGAGCGCGTCCGCGTACAATAAGCAGGCGGAAGAAACCTACAAGGGATACCTCGTCGCCGAATTCACCTATCCGATACTGCCGCCGCATGAGGGCGGCGCCGACTGGTTCTATTCGCTGCCCAAGCACGACGCGTTGTGCCACCCGGCCGAAAAATTGTTCGAGGACTATCTCGGCGCGGTCAGGCACGGCAACATTTTTTCCATTGACGTGGGTCCGGACTACGCCGGCCGATTGCGCGCCATTGATGTCGCCACCCTACGCAAACTGGGCGATCTGATTCGAAAACACGCGGAATCCGACGGGGATAAACCGTAGTCTACCGTTCACTGAAATAGCCCAGAAAACTCCTGACCCCGTGGAGTTTGGCCTTCACGTCCGCGAAGGTGCGGATGTTGCCCAGCATACGCGCCATCTGGGAGGGGCGGAGGTAGAAGCGGCGAAGGCCTTCATCAATGAACGCGTTGATTTGATTGATGGAGAGGTCGGGACAGCGGACGGTGGCGCATTGTTCGAAATCGGCGTCCACCCAGTCGCGCCAGCGTTCGGGAATGAGGCAGCCGTTTTCCTTGGCCCATGCGTGGAACGCCGTGCCGGGATACGCGACCATGCCGCTGAATTGCGCGGTATCAATGGGCAGCCGCAGCGCGAGTTCGATGGTTTTTCGGGCGGTATCGGGCGTTTCGCCGGGGCCGCCGAACATGAAACAGCCGTGGATGCGTATGCCGGCCTTCCGCGCGTTTTCGGCGAACGAAAACATCTGGGCGACGGTCGTGCCCTTCTTGACGTTGTCGAGTATCCGTTGATCGCCGAACTCGAATCCGACGCAGAGCATCCGGCATCCCGAGCGTTTCATCAACCGGAGAATGTCCAGGTCGTCCATGTCCACGCGGGCGTTCGCGCTCCAAGAAAGCCGGAAGTCGCGCCGGATCATTTCCTCGCACAGCCGCGCCAGACGGTCGCGCGTGGCGTGCATGACCAGCGTATCGTCCTCGAACATGATTTCCTGCAAACGCGGGAACAAACGCTTGTCGTAGGCGATCTCCCCGACGACGTTTTCGACGCTTCGCGCGCGATAGCCGCGTCCGTTCATGACCTGCGGCAGTTGACAGAACGTGCACTGTCCGTAACAGCCGCGCCCGCTGATCAGCGTGAGGAAGGGAAACAGTTTTCCGGCGTCGCGATAGTCGCCGATGTCAATGTGGCGCCATGCGGGAAAGGGGAGCGCGTCGAGGTCCGCGATGAGCGGACGCCGCGGATTGATTCGAAAATGGCCGTCTTCGGTCCATGCCAGGCCGGGGCATTCGGCGCATGCGACACCGCCGGCCAAGTCGCGCAGCGTGTAGTCGTACTCGCCGACGGCGACGGCGTCCACGGCGCCTTGTCCCCGCGCCAGCGTGTCTTCCGGTTCGGCGGAGACGTGCGACCCGACGAAGACATTGCGTGCGCCCGTCGCGTCCTTGCACAAGGCCGCCGCCGCGATGTCGGAATCAATCGAGGGCGTCGAGGCGAGATGCACAATCATATCCGGCCTGAAGGCCCGCAACCGGGGCAGCGCTTCGGCGGCGGGCATGTTCTTCGCCTGTGCATCGAGCAGAAACACATCATGCCCGGCTTGTTCGAGGACCGCCGCGGCGGTGCAGAGGTAATCGGGATGGCGCTGGACACGCCCCCGCGACCGCGCGAACCATCGCGCGGACTTCGTGAAGTCCTTCCCGAACATCGAATTCAAAAAAGCGACACGCATGCCAGCCTGCGATCCGGAGACGCCGGTGCGCACGGCGCACCCTGCCTTCGCCGCGAGTATAGCATGGGCGCGGGAACGGCGCGGAGCGGATGTTTGCGCGCCGAGGCCTTGCCCGCTATTCCTTCCGGGCCACCGAAACGGCATACACCTGAAGGGTCCCGCCGGTGTCCGATTGAAACACCACCCATTTGCCATCCGGCGTGAAATGGACATTGGGTTCGGGATGCGATTTCCAGGAATGGCCCTTCATGCTGCACAATTTTTCGATGCGCAGTTTGCCGTTTGCAATCCGGTACAGAAAAATCCATTTGCCCGACGGGCATAGGCGGAAACTCCCGCCCTCGCCGTCGCCGCAGAACATGCTTTGATCCCGCGAAATGTTGAAGTGGCGCGAGGCGTAACGCATCTTGAACGGATAGCGCGTGGTTTCTCCTGTGCGCACATCGGTGCAGGCGAGGGAATGTTTCGGATAGGTGAACGCTTCCATGAATCGTGTAATCCGCGCGGGAAACGCCGGAATCTGGAAGTCGCTCCAGATCTTGGTTCCGTCAGGCGACCAGAATTCGTGCGTCTGGATTTCGCGCGCATATTTCTTTTCAAGAACTTTTTGCAGCCCGGTTCCGTCGGATCGGATCATCCACATGCGCTCGACTTCGCGGGCCGGTCCCTCGTGGCAGAACTCGATCAGGGTCGGATCGACCGGCGAAAACTGCACGTGGCCGAGCCATTCGTTCTCGTGGTGAATTTCGCGCACGACGCCCGTGGCGATTTCGATGGTGTACAGCGCATTGGGCAATTGGGCCTTCCATATAGCCCGAATCCACTGGTTGCGCGGCATGTCCGACTGATAATACGTTTCCTCGCCTCGGCAATAGCAGCCGGCCAACAGGGTTTCGTCGCTGTTGACGCTCAGCCCGCGTCCCCATGTGTAGTGATGGGGTATCTTCGCGATTTCCCTCGTTTCGAGCGTGTCGAGATGCGTCGAATACACGCTATCGCCGTTGACGTAGAACAGTTGGCGGCTTTTGGGCGCGACGACCTCGAATCCGACGTTGCGATCCGTGATTTGTCGAATCTCGTAGGTCTTCAGATCCACCGTAAAGGCGCAGCGTCCATTATCCGTGGAACCCATGAAGACCATTTTGTCTCCCGCTTCCGTAAAGGGATTTTGGTGAAAATAGAAGACCTCGTTGTTCCCTTCGCGGCGGGACAGGCGGATAACCTTGTGGCCGGTTGTTTTATCTAACCACTCGTTGCGCTCGACGGACTGGGGCGGCCATGCGCCGGGATCGGAGACGGAGACGCAGCCGGGCAATAACGCAAGGGCCATCAACGGCATGAAGATTCTGGACATATTCAAGGCTCCCGTGCTGTTTATATCATTAGACTTTGCCCATACCGTGCCGGTTTGGGCATGATAAGGGTGATTTCGGCCCGTTTTGGGGTAACGACAAGGAGCGTATTTTATGACGGTTGACCGATGGCTGCGTCTAATAGCCGGTACCTTGGTAACGGCATCCGCCGTGCTGGCGGCGGTTCATAGCCCCTATTGGCTTTTGTTCACGGGGTTTGTCGGAGTGAATCTGGCCCAGTCGGCGCTGACGAACTGGTGTCCCATGATGACGATCCTGCGTAAACTCGGCGTGCCGGGTTGAGCCATGCGACGTTGGAAAGGTTGGAGACGGACGAGAACCATCAAGCCGTACAACATGTGGAGAATCGCGCCAATGAAACCTTGGGGTCGGATGCTGTTGTTTTTACTCGCCTGTCTTGCCGCCGTGGCGTGGGGGAGCGAGCCGGGGTATCTCGACTACCGTTCCATCGAACTCGACAACGGCCTCCGCGTGATTACGCTCGAAGACTTCTCGTGTCCGATCGTCAACGTGAATCTCTGGTACCACGTCGGATCGAAGGATGAGGATCCGGAGCGGCAGGGTTTCGCGCACCTGTTCGAGCACATGATGTTTCGCGGCACGGATCGCCTGGGTCCGACGAGCCACTTCGATCTCGTGCGGCGGGCCGGCGGACGCTGCAACGGCTATACGTCGTTCGATCAGACCGTCTACTTCGAGGCGCTTCCGGCGAACCAAATCGAACTGGCGCTGTGGCTCGAAGCCGAACGCATGAGTTTCCTCAAAATCGATCAGGCGTCGTTCGACACCGAACGCAAGGTCGTCGAGGAAGAGCGGCGGCTTGGCCTGAATGCGCCATACGGCACGCTCAACGAGGAGGCGCTTGCGGAAGTTTTCAAGGTGCATCCCTATCGTTGGTCGCCCATCGGCAACATTCCGCATTTGCGCGCGTCGTCCGTGCCGGAATTGCGCGCATTCTGGACTTCGCACTACACACCGAACAACGCGGTCCTCGTCATCGCGGGCGCCGTCCGGCACGAGGAGGCGCAGGCGCTCGCGCAACGGTATTTCGGATGGATTCCGCGTTATCCGGACCCGCCGCGCGTCACCATTCGCGAACCCATGCCGGACCAGCCCAAGACCGTCATCTTCAAACAGGACAATGCCCCCGCTCCGTTGGTTGGACTCGGCTATCGCACCGTGCCGGCCTCGAACGACGATTTGACGGCGTTGCAGTTTTTGGGGCGCATCCTGGCCGGGGGCGACAGCAGCCGCTTGTACCGCCGTCTCGTGTCCGAGAAAGGCCTGGCGGTTCAGATTGCGTGGTTTGATTGGAGCCTTGAGCAAGACGGCGTCTTCGTGGTCGGCGCCGCGCTCCATCCCACGAGCACGAAATACGACGAGACGCTGGCGGCGCTCGAAGAAGAAGTCGCCTTGTTGCGTTCAACTCCTGTGACGGAACGCGAATTGACCAAGGCGCGCAATCAGATGCTTCGGAACCTGGTCACGGAAGACTTGTACGTTTCGAGCAAGGCGAGTGTTCTCGGCCGGGCCACGGTGATTGAAGGCGACACCGCGCGCGTCAACAGGCGTCTTGAACGCATTCGGAGCATCACTCCGGAACGGCTGTTGGAAGTGGCGAGAACCTATTTTGATCCTCAACGGGTGTTCCGGGGCAAGGTCGAGGCGAACATGGCGGGCCTCTTTTCAAAAAAGAAAAGCGCCGAAGACGAGGCGCCCATCACGGCGCCGCCGGAGACGAATCCGCCGCCCGCCGGACGGCCCGGGGTATTGCGTCCCGCCGATTTTCCCGCGTCACCGCCGTTCGCCGGTTTGCTTGAATATGATCCGACGCCGCACTTTGAAACGCGATCGCTCGCGAACGGACTCAAGGTCGTCGTTGTCCCCAACCACGAGGTTCCGTTTGTGAGTTTCCAGTTAGGCCTTCGCGCCGGCGCATGGACGGAAGACAAACCGGGAACGGCGGCGATGGCCATGAGCATGCTGACGAAAGGCGGCACCGCCCAACATACCGCCGAGGAACTGGCCGATGAACTCGACACCTACGCCATTTGGCTTGATGGGTATTCGGGCATGGACAATGCCGCGATGTCGGGCGGTTGCCTCACCGAACACCTCGAACGCGCCGTGAACCTCATGGCCGAGACCATTCTAACGCCGCGTTTCGATGCGAAAGAATTCGAGAAGCGCCGCAAGGAAGAAATCACGAGCCTCACGGTGCAGGAACAAGAACCTTCGTATATCGCATGGCGCGAATTCGAACGGCGCCTCTATGGCGAGCATCCCTATGCGCGACGGCCCTTGGGGTGTGTCGCGGACGTCGAAGCCTTGGCGGTGAAAGATCTCAGAAATTGGTGGAAACGGTTCGGGCGGCCCGACATGGCTGTGCTGTATTTCGCGGGCGACGTGAAACTCGATGAGGCCGTCCGTCTTGCCGAAGCCGCACTGGGTCGTTGGGAGGCCAAAGGAAAACAGCCGAGACCCGAGGTCCCGCCCATTCCCGAATCGCGGGCGACACAGATCTATCTCGTGGACAGGGCGGGCGATCAGGTGCAAATCCGGGTGGGACAGCGCGGCATTACGCGCGACGATCCGCGCTATTTCCATTCCCGCGTCGTAAGCGGGTATTTCGGCGGCGCGTTCGGTAGCCGCCTAAACGACACCCTCCGCGTCAAGAAGGGTCTGACCTACGGTGCGAGCGGCGGCTATTCGGCACAACGGATGGCCGGTCAGTTCGCGCTGGGCACCTTCACCAAGGTTGGGACGGCCGCCGATGCCGTGAAAACCTGCCTCGACGAAATCCGGCGACTGCGAGACGAACCGCCGGCGCCCGTTGAGATTGACGATACAAAGGCGTATATCGCCGGAAGTTTTCCCGCCGATCATGAAACGCCACAACAGATCATGGGCGATCTGTGGCTCATCGAATCCAATGGGCTGCCGGCGGATTATTTCGCGCAACTCCTCAAAGGCGTTGCGGGCACAACCGCGGATCAATGCGTGGATCTCGCAAAAGCCACCCTGGATCCGGATCGTCTCGTCATCGTGGTCACGGGTCCCGCCGACGTGCTGAAACCACAACTTGAAGCCATCGCCCCCGTGACGGTCGTCCCGTCCGGCGATAACAAGGCCGTAAAGCGGTAACATTCCGCCCAACGCCTGTTATCGTTACTGAGGACGCATACAAGATGACCGGCAGAATGACAGGCAACGACGGATCGTCGCCGCTTCATTTCCCTTGGTGGGGACGGGTGCTGCGCGTTTTGTTGTACGCGGGATTCTGGACCACGGCGCGCATCATGTTTTGCATTCGCGTCATGGGACGTGCTCAACTGGCCAACCGGCCGGGCGCCGTCTACATCGCCTTGCACAAGCGCGATTCGGACGGTGTCGTGGCGCTTGGCACGGTGTATTGGTTGTGCCGTGGGCGCGGCGCCATAAGCCGCAGTGTCGTCATGTGCGGCGAGCATGTCTACCTTCCCGGGTTCATTGCGGGGTATGCCGTTCGCCGGCCCCGGTGGCTCAGTTTTTTGTTGTTTCCGGTGCATGTTGGCGGCTTGATGTGGGGCATGGGCTGGCTTCCCATGGCGCTTGCGCGGCGGCGATTCCTCATGGCGCATCTTTTGGATGCCATCGAGGACGGGGGCAACAAGCCGCTCGGGGAAATCCTGGCGGAAGACGTGGAAACCGTGGTTCCCGGCGCATCGGCGCAAACCCCAATCGCCGAATTGTTGCGCTGGCCGTACCGCGATGCCTTGTTCACGCTCCGGGAAACGTCCATCTTCATGCCCGATGTCGCGGAACGGCTTTGGGAACGGCACCGCGCGCGGCTCGCGGAGTGCCTCGAACGTTTTGTCGCCGTGCTCGACTCGGGCGGCTGCGTGTTTATGTCTCCCGAAGGAATTTTATCGCCCGACGGCCGGATGGGGCGCATCCGATCAGGATTGTTTCAACTGCTTCAGGGCGCTTCATGCGACACGTTGATGCAATTTATCGCGATGACCTACGATTTCACGACGACCGGCCGCCCGACGGTGTTTGTGCATGTCGGGCCGCCTGTCCATGGCGCGAAAGCATGGTCTCAGGAGGAACTGTCCCGATGGGTTCGCGAGACCGCACGCCAGCTGACGGCGATTACCGTGGGATATCTTGCCGCCGTCGAATTCCGGACCGCGGCCAGGAGCGGCAATTCCGATATTTCGACAAGCGAATTGGCGGAGCACATTCGGCATGCCGCGCGACGGCATGCGGCGGACGGTTTCACTGTGGATCCGCGGCTGCTCGATCCCCGTTCGTTTCAGCGGCGATGGCGAAAGTTCCTTCGTTACTGCGAACGGCGCGGCATGCTCGACGCGGAAAAGCGGCACATTCTTGTGCGTGAAGAAGATTTCGCGGATTACGGCGCCGAAAACCGCGCGGCGGCATCGCCGTGGCAGTATTGTCTCAATGAGGTCGAGGGACTCGATGCTTCTTGAACCGGGAATCGGTGGTTGAAAACAGTTCCGGCCATGGATTCCGGCCGGCGGTCAAAAAGACACTCAGAAGTCGCTCGCCACCAGTAGAACCGGCGGCTTGAGGAAGGTCCTTAGAAGGGGCCAGTAGGTTCGTGCACGAGCACGAGAAATGCCGCTTTTTCTTGGGTGACCCATATCACTCGTGTATCCAATCCACGAGCGCGGCGGTGAGATGGCGTTCGGCGATGCGGGCCGCCGCCAGCAGGCGGCGGGCGCGAAACCAGTCGCGCGGATTGCAGGCAAGGGCGATCCACATTCGGAGGTTGGCTTTCCCTTCCGCCGTCAGATGCCGCATGGCCGAAGGAAGATCTTGGCGGGCGGTGTCGCTTACGGTGCGGAATGAACAATAGGGGACATTCCGCATCCGGCAGACATCGCGGACCGCGCCGCCCTCCATGTCAACGGCGATGGCGCCCGATTCCTGTCCCAAGCGTGTTTTGTCTTCGGCCCGCCACAGCACCACCGGTGATGTTTGGATCCCGCCGAGATGAAATCCGATGTTCCTTGATGCGGCAATGGCGGCCACACGGCCGGAAAACCGGGGATCGCTCGACTGGTTGTCCGCCACAAGGTCGCCCACTGCGAGTCCGGCATCGAGTCCGCCGCAGAAACCGGCCAGAAGAAGAAGATCGATCCCTTGTCCGGCGATTCGATTCGCCTGTCTGCGCGCATTGTTCAATCCGATGCCGCATACTTGAAGGATGACGGTGGTCCCGGGAAGCCGGCAGACATACGTCTCCGCATCGCACGGCTGCATTTTCATTGCCGCGATGAATCCGCGCGCTTCGCGCGGGGTCGGTATCAGAATGCCGATTTTTTGCAAAGGCATGATTCCCGCAGTTCGCGCATGGAGATACTCCTTCGATTACGATTGAGGAGCGCTTCGCATTTCCCGGTGAATAGTGTACCGATGAATGGAGTGCGTTCCAATTTTTCATGACGTATACAAGAACGAGGGCCAATAAATAAGCATTCTGCGAAATAATCCCGTTTCAGTTGATATAAATAGTGAAAAAGATTATGATGTCATCATTGGTATAACCATTTTTGGAGATGTTGAGATGAACACGAAAGGTTTTACCCTCATCGAGCTGTTGGTCGTCATCGCGATTATAGGTATTCTCGCGGCGATTCTTCTGCCGGCGCTGGCCCGCGCACGGGAATCGGCCCGTCGGGCCAGTTGCCAGAACAATCTCAAACAATGGGGCCTCATTTTCAAGATGTATGCGAACGAGTCGCCCGGGCAGAAATATCCGCCGGACGAGATAGAACTGGGTTGCGGTTCGCGTCCGTGCATTTCATTCGGTCCGCTTGTATCGTCCGTTTATCCTGAATACTTGACGGATCCGGCGATTGTTTTTTGCCCGTCGGACTCGACGGACAAGTTGTCGGATCATTACGATCCGGTGGACGGGCATCTGACGCTGACGGACAAGGTGGACGGCGGCGGCAAGCAGAGCGTGGAGGCCATTGGCGCCAGTTACACCTATGCCTATCACGTTTACGATCACCTCAGCCATGATCCGGTCACGGGCCAATATCCGATGATGGAAATACCGGCGTTTCTGCTGGAGGTGGTGAGCCGGTTGAACCTGCGCCCGCTGGATCCCTCGATTACCCATGGCCCCGCGCAGTTCATCGAGGCCATGTATGATCTGATCCAGAAAACGACGGGGCCGTTCCAAGCCAACGATCCCGCGGCGTTTCTGGCCGCGGTGGACATGGACCGGCGCGTGTCGCCGGGCAACGGAAACGGCGGGGGCGACACGGTCTACCGTGTTCGGGAAGGCGTCGAGCGCTTCCTCATAACGGACATCAACAATCCGGCGGCCAGCGCCAAGGCGCAAAGCGGCATCTTCCTGATGTGGGACAATGTCGCCACCGTCGCATCCAAGTTCAACCATATCCCGGGGGGATCGAACGTGCTGTACATGGATGGCCACGTCGCGTTCGTGAGATATCCCGCCGAACCGCCTGTCAACGAACTTTGCGCCGGGTTCATGTACATGTTCGACTTCGCAAGCGATTGATGGTTGGCGGACGAAGTTTCTAATCGTCCAAGTTCAAGCCGTTGCAGTTGTCCTGGAAACCTCTAAGGGCTATCAGTGCTGTCCAAAATCATTGCTGTCAAAAAGAATTGTAAAAAACCATAATACCGCAAGGAGTCACGTTTTACCTCGTTATCCCGATCATTCTGTTCGATATCTGCGTGTATCTGCGTCA